>ENA-OQDX01000018-OQDX01000018.1-human-gut-metagenome-genome-assembly--contig:-NODE-18-length-18009-cov-0.864109_pt1 | contig 18009 bp, 18 predicted proteins | sample MGYA00242788_ERZ504621 | MGnify/ENA primary metagenome ERZ504621 (study PRJEB26092, sample SAMD00036303) | human gut metagenome | host: Homo sapiens | study: EMG produced TPA metagenomics assembly of... | reverse complement strand
GGCTTCAGCTACGGGCTGACACCGGTTGTAGGGGGCTTCTACGGTAACCGCCGCTTTGCCGAGGCAGGGCAGGCGTTGCGGTGTAGCCTGGTTGCCAATGTGCTGGTGGCTTTGTTGCTGACTCTTGTCATGGCTGTTCTCTATTTCAATGTGGAGCGGCTGGGACAGCCGGAGAATTGTTGCCTCTAATCAAGCCTTACTATCTGGTGTTGCTTGCTTCACTGGTCTTTGTCATGCTGTTCAACGGTTTCAAACAGTTTACGGACGGCATCACCGATACCAAGACGGCCATGTGGATTCTGCTCGGAGGGAATGCGCTTAACATCGTAGGAAACTATATACTTATCAATGGAAAGCTGGCTTTCCGGAGATGGGACTGCTTGGTGCGGGTATCAGCACTTTGTTCTCCCGCATTGTGATGGTGGTGGTCTTTGCGGCGATTGTGCTTCGCGGCCGCCGGTTTATCCGTTACAGGCTCGGCTTCATGCGGCTGGGGTGGTCGATGCCGATGTTCAGGAAGCTCAATGCACTGGGCTGGCCCGTGGGTATGCAGATGGGTATGGAGACCGCTTCCTTCAGTCTGAGCGTCGTCATGGTGGGCTGGCTGGGGACACTTGCCCTAGCATCGCATCAGATAATGCTTACTATCTCTCAGTTCACCTTCATGATGTATTATGGCATGGGCGCTGCGGTTGCCGTGCGTGTCAGCAACTTCAAGGGGCAGGGAGACGGGCAGAATGTGCGCCGCTCGGCGTATGCCGGCCTTCACATCATCCTGTGTATGGAGGTGGTGTTGCTGGGTATCGTCTTTGCGCTTCGCGGTCAGGTAGGGGGATGGTTTACGGACAATGCGGAAGTGTCCGGCATGGTTGCCGCTCTCTTCTTCCCGTTCTTGATTTACCAGTTCGGCGATGGGTTGCAGATTAACTTTGCCAATGCCCTGCGCGGCATCTCGGATGTGAAACCGATGATGATTATTGCATTTATATCCTATTTTATTATATCTTTGCCCGTAGGTACCTTTGCGGTTTCGTTTTCGGTTGGGGGCTGACGGGAGTCTGGATGGCTTTCCCGTTCGGACTGACCAGTGCGGGAGTGATGCTGTGGTTGAGGTTCCGTAAACAGACCAGGGAAAGGATTTGATAGTATGAATAATGTCTCCAAAGTAAAGATTGCCGTAGGCTACACTTTGTTGCTGGCGGTATTGTTTTTTTCCTTGTTTTTCGTACACCGGGAAATGGAGAACCTTATTCTTACTGATGACCGCGATGTACAATGGACAGACAGCGTGCTTGCTTTGATACGCGAGAAGGATACCAAATACGATAAAAAATGCTGCGCACGCTGAGTGAGGCGAATGACAGCATGGTATCCACCAGTGACATTGAGCAGATAATTGCCCAGCAGGACTCGGTAGTGACCCAACAGCGTGTGCAGCACCGTATCATTACACATCGGGATACCGTCGTGACACGTCCTCGGAAGAAGGGGTTCTTCCGTCGTTTGGGTGAAGTGTTTGTCCCCCCCAAAGAAAGATACGGCTATCCAGGTAAAGACCTCCCTTGAATTTGCAACGGATACGGTGATTGAACCCTATAATCCGGCCGATTCTTTGCATGAGAAACTGCGTGCCGTGGCCCAGCAGAAAAAAGCTGTAAACACTGTTATACAGCGACGTAAACGATATCTGCAACGCTTGGACCATATGCTGACCGCTCGTATTGACAGCTTGCTGAAAGATTACGAGACGGAAACTCTGCTGCGTGCACGGACGGAAACCGAGTATCAACAAGCGGTCCGACGCCGTTCGGCCAAGATTATCAGTGGCATTGCCGTAGGTGCGGTGTTGCTTTCCGCTTTTTTTCTTATTATCATCGGCCGCGACATAACCCGAAGCAACCGTTACCGTCGTGAGTTGGAAGAGGCCCGTCGTCGTGCCGAGGATTTACTCGCTGTCCGTGAAAAACTGATGCTTGCCATTACCCATGATTTCAAAGCCCCGCTCGGTTCTATTATGGGCTATGCCGACTTGCTTTCCCGTCTGACGGTGGATGAGCGTCAGCGGTTCTATCTGGACAATATGAAAACCTCATCGGAACATCTGCTGAAGCTGGTCGTTGATTTGCTCGACTTCCATCGTCTTGATTTGAACAAGGCCGAAATCAACCGGGTCACCTTTCATCCTTCCCGCCTGCTTGAAGAGATACACGTCAGTTTTGAACCACTTACGGCTGCCAAAGGACTGGCGCTTCATTGCGACATTGCCCCGGAGCTGGGCAGTACCTATATTTGCGACCCCTTGCGTCTGCGCCAGATTATCAACAATTTGCTGTCCAATGCCGTGAAGTTTACGGACCAAGGCAGTGTTACCATGACTGCCCGTTACGAGGACCGTCGACTGGTAGTTGCCATTGCTGATACCGGTAAAGGTATGGAACCTGCCGACCGGGAACGTATCTTCCAGGAGTTTACCCGCTTACCGGGTGCTCAGGGTAAAGAGGGGTTTGGACTCGGACTTTCCATTGTCCGTATGCTGGTACAGTTGCTTGAAGGCACGATTGATGTAGACAGTGTGCCAGGCAAGGGAAGCACTTTCACCATATATATTCCTATCTATCCCGTAAGGAGTGAAGGACGGAGAATGAAGGATGAAGAATCGGGATGTGCTGCCACGCCGAATGGCAATTCTTCATTCCCCGTTCCTCATTCTTCACTGAAGAATATCCTCCTTATCGATGATGACCGTATTCAGCTTACCCTTACTGCCGCCATGCTTCAGCAGAGTGGTATAAATTCTGTCTCTTGTTTACAACTGGATGAACTGCTGGATGCCTTGCGCACTGCAACCTTTGATGTTCTGCTTACTGATGTGCAGATGCCTGCTATTAATGGTTTTGATTTACTGAAACTGCTTCGTGCTTCGAACATACCGCAGGCACAGTCTGTTCCGGTGATTGCTGTCACTGCCCGCAGTGACATGCAGCGTGAGGAATTTACGGTGCATGGATTTGCCGGATGCCTGCATAAGCCGTTTACCGTCAGTGAATTGCTACATGAATTGAATATGGAGGACAAAGGGATGGAGGTTACGGAAGTTTCGGAAACTTCGGCTTGCCCGGGGTATAAATTCTCTTCGCTCACTGCTTTTTCGGTCGATGACCCCGAGGCGGCAAAGTCCATTCTGGAAAGTTTTGTGGCTGAAACCCGCCTCAATGCGGAGCGTTTGCAGAAGGCTGTGGAGAATGAGGATGTGGACGAGATGGCTGCTGTCTCCCACAAAATGATTCCCCTCTTTACTTTAATTGGAGCAGCGGAACTGGTTGCATTGCTGAAACTGTTGGAAACTTCTCATGGAGTGCCTTTTACCGGAGAGTTGAAAGAACACGCCCTTGCCGCCCTCGTTTTGATAGAGGATGTCATTACTCAGGCAACAGCTTTTCCGTAATGGGGGAACAGAGAAGAATACGTGATTTTTCTCTGTCGGGAACCAAATGTCGAAAGAAATTGTTTACTTTGTAGGACTTTTAAATACGATGAAAGATTGACGTTCCGATGAGAAGAAAATGGTTGAGAACAGCACTGTGGGTGTTGCTTACTCCTATTATACTGTTTATAATATTGATGATATTGCTTTATGTGCCTCCCGTACAGAATTTGATACGGAAGCAGGCTACGGCAATTGCATCAGGTGCTACGGGTATGGACATATCCGTGGAGCGGATTGACCTTCGCTTTCCTTTGAATTTGTTGGTCCGCGGTGTATTGGTGGTACAGCCTGCCGACAGTGCTGTTGATGTGCAGCATCCCGATACCTTGCTGAATCTTGGAAGTTTGAACGTACGGGTACAGGCATGGCCTTTACTCAAAGGGAAAGTGGAGGTGGATGACATTACCTTGAAACAAGTTGCTGTCAACTCCTCCAATTTAATGGAAGGTATGTGCATCAAAGGAGTACTGGGGCATTTCTTTTTCGAAAGCCATGGCATAGACCTTACAAAAGAAGATGCCATCCTCAATAATATAGAATTGAGCGATACCCATGTGCAGGTGATGCTTGCAGATACCACTGAGACTCCAAGACACACTGACACTGCGTTAAACTGGAAAGTCACACTCCATACTCTGAAGTTGAAGAACGTCTCGGTCGATTTACAGATGCCATTGGACTCCATGGGGCTGAAAGCCATATAGGAGATGCTGAGATTGCGGACGCTGCTGCCGACCTGAAACACCAGTTCTATGGCTGGAGAAAATTCCTGCTGACTGGAACTTCTGTCAATTATGATACCGGTGGCCCGGGGAGTGCGATAGGCTTCGACCCCTCGCACATTGCTCTTCGCGACATTCGCCTGGGCATTGATTCTGTGATGTACTACGGCAGAGATATGAATGCCGTTATCCGGGAATTTTCCATGTATGAGCGTTCCGGTTTGAGTGTAACTTCCCTGACCGGGCGGTTGTTTGCCGATTCTACCGTTATCCGTATCCCTTCTTTGAAGTTGCTGACACCTCATAGTGAGATGAACCTTACGGCACAGACTTACTGGGAACTGATAAATATACCTACCACCGGCCGTCTGACAGCCCGTTTCAATGCCCGTATCGGCAAACAGGATGTACTGCTTTTTGCCGGTGGCTTGCCGGAAGCTTTCAAGGAAGCCTATCCGTTCCGTCCGTTGGTGATTCATGCAGGTACGGAAGGAAACCTGAAGCAGATGCAGATTTCCCGTTTTACGGCTGAGCTGCCCGGGAGCCTTTTTCGTTGAGTGGGGGAGGAGAATTCTGGAGCTTGACCGACAGTGTGAAACGCAATGGAAGCATGGACTTCGAAATGCATACGCAGAACTTGAACTTCCTGACCGGACTAGCTGACATTGCTCCCGATGGCTCCATCATTGTGCCGGACAGTATGCACCTTGCGGCACGTCTCGGTATGGAGGGGGCGCAGTGCACTGCCGCCCTGAAACTGAAGGAGAAGGAAGGCGCCTTGAATTTGGACGCCGCCTATAATCTTGTTACGGAAGCCTACCATGCCGACCTTGCCATCAACAACTTGCAGGTGCATCACTTCCTGCCCAAGGACTCTATCTATACTCTTACGGCAAAGATGTCCGCTAAGGGGCAAGGGGGTGGATGTGGCATCACGAAAAACTGTGGCCGCTTTGAATGCCTCCTTGGAAAAACTACAGTATGGCCATTGGGACATTTCCGGTGTAGATGTGCATGCCGGACTCAAGTCATCCGTTGCTACCGTCCGTCTTGCCAGCGATAATGTCCTTCTCAAGATGCAGGGAAATGCGGATATGCGTCTTGACCGCAGCTATCTGGATGGCGCTTTGGATTTAAATGTGGAAGAGGTGAATCTGCATAAGCTGGGTTTGGTGCCCCGACCATTGAAACACCCGTTTGCCTTTACAATGGGAGCGGAGGCACGTCATGATTCTCTCAAGTTGAGGCTTGATGCCGGTGACTTGAATCTGCGTTTCCGCGCTCACAGCACGTTGAAGAAGTTGATGGAACAGTCGGATAAATTTGTCTCTATCCTGACAAAGCAGATTGATGAACGGCGTTTGGACCATGCCGCTTTGCGCCAAGTCCTTCCTTCAGCGGGCATGCATCTGGAAGCCGGTAACCAGAATCCCGTCAGCTATTTCCTGGCTGCAAAGGGTATTTCCTATAATGATTTCAAACTGAGCTTCGGATTTACTCCGCAAGTCGGCATCAATGGACGTACAGCTGTTCACGGATTGCGCATGGACTCCTTGCAGCTCGATACGATATTTTTTACAGTGAAGCAGGATACTGCCCGCATGAAGTTGCAAGGTGGTGTCATAAACGGTCCCAAGAACCCGCAGTTTGTGTTCCGTAGCACACTGACGGGTGAAGTCCGTAATGAAGATGCGGAACTGACTGTGGATTATGTGAATGGAAAAGGGCAGACCGGTGTTCTATTCGGTATTAATGCCCGTCCGTTGACCGAAGGACACGGTCGCGGTAATGGTGTGCTGCTGAACCTTATTCCTGCCGAGCCGATTATCGCTTTCCGTAAATTCCACTTTGCGGACAATAGTAACTGGATTTATCTGCATAAGAATATGCGCGTCTATGCCAATATTGATATGGACAGCGACGATGGTCTGTGTTTCCGTATGCAATCCGACAAGAATGATACCCTTTCCTTGCAGAATATAAACGTAGAACTGAGCCGATTGCGCCTGGATGAACTTACGGAGGTACTTCCTTATATGCCCCGGCTTACGGGATTGTTCTCCGCCGAAGCAAATTATATACAGACTGCCACTTCCCTGCAGGTGTCCGCCGAAGCCAATGTAGAGAAACTGACCTACGAACGCCAACCGGTTGGAGATATCGGCTTGGGGGCTACCTGGTTGCCGGGCGACAAGAATACGCACTATTTGAATACCTATTTTACACATGATAACGAAGAAGTGATGACCGCCGACGGTATCTTGACGCAGAAAAACGGAAAGGATACTCTGGAAGTGTCCACCCGTTTCGAGCATTTCCCATTGAAGATGGCCAATGCATTCATCCCTGACCAAATGGTGGCCTTTACCGGAGATATTGATGGAGGGCTTTATATTTACGGTTCGCTGGACAAGCCTCAGATGCATGGTGATATTGTTTTGGACAGTGTGTCTGTCTATGCACGCCAGGCGGGAGCACGTTACTGGTTCGACAACCGTCCGGTACAGATAAAGGACAATCAGTTGATATTTGATAAGTTTGCCATTTATACCACCAGCAAGAATCCGTTTACGATTGACGGTAAGGTTGATTTCCGGAATATGGAGCGTCCTACTGCCAACCTCAATCTGCTGGCAGAGAACTATACGTTGCTGGATGCACCGCGTACTCGCGAAAGTCTGGTGTATGGAAAGGTGTTCGTCGACTTGCATGCCACGGTGAAGGGGCCGCTTGACGGGCTCACGATGCGTGGAAACATGAATTTGCTGGGCAATACCAACGTAACCTACGTGTTGACCGATTCCCCTTTAACGGTGGAAGACCGTCTCAGCGGGCTGGTTACCTTTACCTCGTTCACCGATACGACGTCGGTAAAAGCGGATGAGGTTCCTGCCATGTCTTTGGGAGGATTGGAAATGTATATGTCCGTCCATATTGACGATGCTGTCCGTCTTCGTGCTGACTTGAGTCCCGACCGCAGCAAATACATCGAACTGGAAGGTGGCGGTGATTTGAATATGCAGTATACTCCCCAAGGGGATATGAGCCTTACCGGACGCTATACCCTTTCGGGTGGCGTCATGAAATATTCGCTGCCTATCATCCCGTTGAAGGAGTTCCAGTTCAATCCCGGCAGTTATGTGGATTGGCGGGGGAATATTATGAATCCTACGCTGAGCCTAAAGGCTACGGAACGTATGCGTGCTTCTGTGGCCGATGGTGACGGGGACGGTTCGCGCATGGTGAACTTCGATGTTTCCATTTCCATCAAGAACAGGCTTGACGCTCCCGATTTGATATTCGATATTTCGGCGCCCGAAGATGCCGCAGTAGAGAATGAGCTGCAGGCAATGGGTGCAGAAGAGCGTAGCAAGCAGGCCATTGCCATGCTTGCCACGGGTATTTACTTGAACAGTGGTGCCAAAGGAGGAGGTTTGTCAATGGGAGCCGCCTTGAACTCAGTGCTTCAGAGCCAGATAAACTCCTTGGCGGGAGGTATAAAAGGTGCCAATATCAGTGTAGGTGTGGAAGACCGTACCTCTGCTGAAACGGGCGACACGCAAAAAGACTTCAGTTTCCGTTATTCCCAGCGTTTCTTCAACGACCGTGTACAGATAGTCATCGGTGGAAAAGTGTCCACCGGGGCCAATGCCACGAACGATGCGGAATCATTCATTGACAATATATCGCTGGAATACCGTCTTGATGCGTCGGGTACTCGATATGTCCGTGTATTCCATAATAAAAACTACGAAAGCATACTCGACGGTGAGATAACCGAAACGGGTGTCGGCCTTGTGCTGCGCCGGAAGATGGACCGATTGAGTGAACTCTTCATCTTCAGGAAGAAAAAGATAAAACCGGAGGCTGAAAACAGCGATATGAAAAAGTAGGAATGTGATATGAAACGACTGATATTATATATTGCAGGATTGATATTTCTGGCAGGTTGCTCCACCACGAAGCACTTGCCCGAGGGGGAGATACTCTATACCGGCCAAAAGCCGATGATTGTATTGAACCGCAGTGAAACGTCTGTTGGTGAGATTGCTATGGAAGAGGTGGAAGCCGCCCTTGCTACGGCACCGAACAATTCGTTGCTGGGAAGCTCTACTATCCGCTATCCCTTTCCTTTCGGACTGTGGATTTACAATGGTTTCCAGAAGTATGAGAAGGGATTCGGAAAGTGGATATTCAATAAATTTGCCGCCACTCCGGTGCTTATGTCTACGGTGAATCCCGATATACGCCAGAAGGCGGCGGTTAACTTGCTGCGCGATTATGGCTATTTCAACGGAAGCGTCAGCTACAAGACATTTATCGACCCGAAGGACTCGCTGAAGGCAAAGTTGCAATATACGGTGAACATGCGTAACCCCTACTTTATAGATACGGTATATTATCGTGGTTTCAGCGAGCGTACCACTCGCATTATGGAGCTGGGACGCCGACGTTCCCTTATCAGTTCGGGAGAACAATTCAATGTGGCTGATTTGGATGGGGAGCGTACCCGTATCAGTACCCTGCTGCGTAATGTGGGCTGTTATTATTTCCGTCCCGACTACCTGACCTATCAGGCCGATACCATGATAGTTCCCAATGGGCATGTCCAGATGCGCTTGATTCCCGTTCCCGGTATGCCAAAGGTAGCCGAGAAGCAGTTCCGTGTGGGGCGTAAATCCGTCTATCTTCTTGGAAAGCAGGGGCAGGAACCCAATGACAGCATGGATTACAAAGGCTTGACCATACATTACTACAACAAACCACCGGTACGTCCCAACATGCTTTACCGTTGGTTGAACTATCAAGGTTATCGGCGGAAACGTCAGATACAGGACAGCGCAGGTATTGCCCGCCAGCGTTCTATGCAGAGTTTGTATAGTTTGTACCGTCAGACCCGTATTCAGGAGCGTCTGGCAAGCGTCGGTATTTTCCGTTATGCGGAGATGCAGTATATACCGCGTGATACGGCGTTTGTGTCTGATACATTGGATGTGAGGGTCATTGCCGCGCTCGATAAACCCTACGATGCGGAGTTGGATTTTAATGTCACCATGAAGAGCAATAACCAGACGGGACCGGGTGCCGCTTTTACGGTGACGAAGAACAATGTCTTCGGTGGCGGTGAAAGCTGGAATGTGAAGTTGAACGGTTCGTACGAATGGCAGACGGGCAAGGCAAGTTCTTCCTTGATGAACAGTTATGAACTGGGTATCTCCACTTCGCTTATCTTTCCGCGCGTGGTGTTTCCTAGGATGGGCGACCGTGAGTATGACTTCCCGGCTACAACGACTTTCCGTTTATATGCCGACCAGATGAACCGTGCCAAGTATTATAAGCTGTTGGCTTTTGGCGGTAATGTCACTTATGACTTCCAGCCCAAATCGACTTCCAGGCACAGTATAACTCCTTTCCGGTTGACATTCAATGTACTGCGCAATCCTACTGCCGCTTTCGATACGTTGCGTGCCGAGAATCCGGCACTCTACGTTAGTTTGCGCGACCAGTTCATTCCTGCCATGGAGTACACCTATACTTATGACAACGCTTCCGTGCGCGGCAAGCGTAACCCCATCTGGTGGCAGACCACCGTTGCGTCGGCCGGTAACCTGACTTCTGCCGTCTACCGTATTTTCGGCAAGCCGTTCAGTGAGGAAGGAAAGAAGCTTTTCGGGGTACCTTTTGCACAGTTCCTGAAGCTGAACTCGGAATTCAGGTACCATTACCGGATAGACAAGAATCAGATGATAGCCTCGCGTATTGCCGGAGGGGTGATATGGTCGTATGGCAACGCTACGACCGCACCTTATACGGAACAGTTCTATATCGCGGTGCCAACAGTGTGCGCGCCTTTTCTGCACGCAGTATAGGTCCGGGCGGCTATCCTCCCGAGACGGATAGGAAATATACCTATATCAACCACGTGGGTGATATTCGCATAGAAGCCAATATCGAGTATCGCTTCCGTATGATTGCCGACTTGCATGGAGCGGTGTTTCTGGATGCCGGCAATGTATGGCTGATGCGTAAGGACGAAAATCGCCCGAACGGTGAGTTCACCTTGAAGAATTTCCCGAAACAGATTGCTTTGGGTACGGGATTCGGCTTACGCTATGACCTGGACTTCCTTGTTTTCCGTCTGGATTTGGGTATCGGGCTTCACGACCCGTATGATACCGGAAAGTCGGGATATTACAATATTCCTAAGTTCAAGGATAGTATGGCACTGCATTTTGCCATCGGTTATCCGTTCTAAATGTACGTTTTTGAACGGATAGTGGTAAAGAATGAACTAAAACTCCCTTCTGTCAGCCATAAATTTTTGTACATTTGCAACCGTTATCAACTGTGATACACTAACCTTTTTAAATAATAACTAATATGAAACCAACTTTATTCTTATTGGCAGCCGGTATGGGCAGCCGTTATGGTGGCTTGAAACAATTGGACGGATTGGGACCGAATGGCGAAACTATCATGGATTATTCTATTTACGATGCCATCAATGCCGGTTTTGGCAAGCTCGTTTTCGTAATCCGTAAAGATTTTGAACAGGACTTCCGCGACAAGATTATTTCCAAATACGAAGGCCATATTCCCTGCGAACTGGTATTCCAGTCCATAGATGACCTTCCTGAAGGCTTCACCTGCCCCGAAGGCCGTACCAAACCTTGGGGAACCAACCATGCTGTAATGATGGGTGCCGATGTAATAAAGGAACCGTTTGCTGTTATCAATTGCGACGATTTCTACGGTCGTGACTCCTTCCAGGTAATGGGCAAATTCCTTGCAGCCCTTCCCGAAGGCTCCAAAAACGTATATTCCATGGTAGGCTTCCGCATCGGCAATACGTTGAGCGAGAGCGGTACCGTATCCCGTGGATTGTGTGGAACGGATGCGAACAACCTGCTGACTTCCGTAGTGGAACGTACCAAGATTCAGCGCATGGACGGTGAGGTGAAGTACATCGACGATAACGGTGAATGGACTGCCACTCCCGAGACGACTCCGGTCAGCATGAACTTCTGGGGTTTCACTCCCGATTATTTTGCTTACAGTGCAGAGTTTTTCAAGAGTTTCTTGAGCGACCCGAAGAATATGGAGAACCTGAAAAGCGAATTCTTCATCCCGCTGATGGTGGATAAGCTGATTAACGATGGCACTGCTACCTGCGAAGTGCTTGATACAACCAGCAAGTGGTTCGGTGTGACTTATCCCGAAGACCGTCAGAGTGTAGTCGACAAGATTCAGGCTTTGGTGGATGCGGGCGAGTATCCTGCGAAGCTGTTCTGAGTTTGTTAACCAAAGGCAGATACCCGTTGGGGCTTATTCTCTGATTATAATCGGACAATAGATTCGCATGCCTCCGCTACTGCCGGATGGTGGGTGACGAAGATACATGTTTTGCCTGCGCAGTCTCTGCGCAGGTTTTTTTATTAACAGCCGTTCCGTGTCGGGGTCGAGGGCAGAAGTGGCTTCATCTAAAAGAAGAATGTTTCCGGGGCGTAGCAGAGCGCGGGCAATGGCGATGCGTTGGGCTTGTCCTTCACTGAGTCCACCACCTCGTTCGCTGAGTGGGGAGTCTACGCCGTCGGGAAGGTGGAAGACGAAGTCGGCGGTGGCGGTTTGCAGGGCTTGATATATGGCTTCTTGAGAAGCTTGTGGGTTTCCCATCAGCAGGTTGTCACGGATAGTTCCGCTGAAAAGGGTATTGCCTTGCGGGGACATATACGAAGTTCTTGCGGGTTTGCGGAGAGACGGTATGATTGGTTTCAAGTGGATGTTTGGCGGGTATCAAGAGTATCTGTCCCTCTTGTGGCGTTGCCAGTGCCAACAATAGCCGGATGAGCGTTGTCTTTCCTTTTCCTGTTTCTCCGACTATAGCTATGCAGCTACCGGCGGGGAAACGGCAGGAGAAGCGGCTGAATACCGGACGGTCATCGGGAGTGTAGCGAAAAGTCACGTCTTTCAGTTCCAGTTCCGGGGTAGAGGCGAGGAATATGCTGTCACCATCCGCTTCTGCCGGCAGTCTTTCCAATTCCAATAGCCGGTCTATGGCGGTAAGGGCATTGACTACGGAAGGTATCAGGCGTGAGAGGTCGAACACGGGACGCTGGACTTTTCCTACCAATTGCAAAAAGGCGGTCATCGTTCCGAAGGTGATACAGCCTGCGCTGAGGTGAACGGCTCCCCAAAGAAAAGCCGTGAGGTATCCGCCGGAAAAGGCAAGGGCCACTAACATGTGGGCAGAAAGCGAGAAACGGGTACGTCCCATGACTTGGCTGTGGAGCATGTCTTGCAAGTCATCGAGTTTGTCCAGATGCCGTTCGCCTTGTTCCAATGTTTTAATCACTATGCGATGTTGCAGGCTCTCTTGTATGACGGACTGGATGCGACCGTCACTGTTCCGAATATCATGTGTATAGCGTTTCATTCGTCGCATATAGAAACGGCTGCCTGATAGAAAGACGGGCAGGATGGCAACAATCAGCCATGGCAGTGAAGGGTCTAAAAAGTAGAAGAATAGAAAGGCTGCCAGCAGTTGTATACTCGTGACGATGAATGCCGGGACAGAAGAGGTGAGCAATGTGACGATGGCGGTGGTGTCTTGTTCTACCCGGTTCACTACGTCTCCGGTATGGAAACGCTCCAATTCGTTCCAGCGGCTTTGCAGTAAGCGCGAGAAGAGGCGGTGGCGAAGGGCGTTGCCCGTCTCTATCTGCATACGGGTACTTATCCAAGTGTCAGCAGCTCCGCACAGTAATTGGGCAGTCAGCAGGACAACGGTGAGAACGGCGATATGCGTCAGGTTGTCGTCTGTTATTCCGGTAGCGGTGTCTATCACCCGTTTGGTTGCATAGATAAAGGCTAGGGCAAAGGCCACGCCCAGAATGCCGGTGAGGAACTTAGCAGGATACGTCCGCGTTGTTCGGCAGATACCTCTCGAATATACCTAAGTTTTTCACGTCTGTCCTTTTTCACTTTTTTGTCCTTCTGTTGCTTTTTCATTCCTTTTATTTTCCGGGTTCTTTTATTTCTTTGTCCTTGCTTTCTTGTCTTTTACTCCTTTTTGATCGGTTTATTTGTATAGCTATCGTTCCCCCTATCAGAGTCACGGGATACCAGAGTGCTTCGTACGGTGCAAATTGACGCAGTTCGTTGCAGCGTCGGGTGGCGCGGCAGAAGGTGTACCACTTTCCTGCCCAATATCCTTTGGGGCGTGGCTTGATGCGGTTATCATGTTGCCCGAAGTTACCGGTAGACAGGATGTCTTCCAATAATTGTTCTCCTATCTGCTTGGTGCCTTCCAAGGGGAAAGGAAGCCGGTTAGCGGGCAATCCCAGTCGGGTGACGGCAATGTAGCCGAATGCTTGTGCGGCATGCAATAGTCCGAGGTCCTGCAACTGGCGAAGCAGGGTGGTGGCATCTATTTCTTTGTGGCGATTGGCAAGCAGACAAGTCCAGTCGCATAGCTGGCGCAGGCCGATTCCGCTGTTCAGGAAATGTACAAAGGCATGCAGGAAGATATAAAGTGCATTGAAGGTGGCCGGAGGTATGGCGATACTGACGGCCTTCGAGTCCTCTTTCCCGGTTTCGGAGAATAGGGCATAGTCTGTTTCCTGCGGGTACCATTTTCTGTAATCTGCTGAAAGTGCCGGTTGGCAAGCGGACTGTTCAGCCGGAGGATGATGCGGTGGTTCTCGATGTGTACTCCTTTCAAACTGTAGCTGGCATGCTTGTCGGACGCTTCTCCCTCGACTATGGCGCCTTGTTGCAGCAGGAGGCGATTGGCTATGGGTTGCCCTTGTTTTCCTAAATAGATGTCGATGTCTCCGCATTGCCGGTGCAAGGGAGTGCGGTAGTTGGTGCCGATGCCTTGCCCTTTCAGCAGTACGGGATGCAGCCCGGCTTCCCGGTAAAGGGTATTGAGTTCGGGCAGAAGCTGGTTGAGGCGTTTGTTGGCTTGTTCTATCTGTGCAGTCCGGGCAGCCCATTTCAGATAGAGGACGCGTGGAGGGCGCAGTTCGGCCGGCAGACTGCTTATGCCGTCAAAAGTCAGTGCAAGCAGGGCTTGTGAGTTTGCCATGCGGTACACGGTTTCCCAGTCGTCCGGCGAGACCGACCGGAAGAGTTGTCGGTCTGCCGGAGTGCCCCACAGGCCGGAGCGTACCAATGAAAAGAAAGCGTGTTGCATATCCGTCCTTATTCTATGATTCCTTCGCGGTCAAGGGAGTCGATAAACTTCTGCGCATCGCGACGGGCCGATTCGTTATCTACATCATAGCGGCTGGTCAGGGCTTCTGTCACGCTGTCTGTATCGAACTCTTTGTTTTCTATCTCTTGCCAAAGCATGGCGGAAGTTTGGTTCAGGCTGATGACTTTGCTGAAGTCCACGTTCGACGAGCCGTCTTGCATGATGATGTAGTCATCGCCTATCCGGTGCAGGATAAATCCTTGTTTGATTTTCATGGTTATTTTGTTTTATATTCTTCTGAACAGGGCGAGCAGCCAGCGGCGAGCGGGGGTTTAGCTTCATCCACCAGTAGGAGTAGAGCTTCCAGACTTTGCCGTCGGCGGTGTACCGTTTGTCTTTTCGCATGGCTTCGGTCATGACGCCCATTACCCGTCCGATGTCGGTTTCTTCGGTCTGGGCGAGGTTGCCGTCGCCTTGCAGGATGAGTATGTCTCCGTTCCGACGGATGATGCGGTGAAAGACGATGCGTTCCGTCAGGTCGCGTGCCAGTACGGTGACGCCCGGTTGCAGCTGTTCTGTGGTGAAATCGCCCAGTGTCACCCGGTCACGGCGGTCCACTAAGAAAGGATTCATGCTGTTGCCCCGCACGGTGATGGTTACTGTATGTCCCTCTTTGATGAGACGCGCCACTTCGGGAAGCAATATCTCGTTGGGAATGCTTTTCTTCATCGGCTGTTCAGTTCATCATTCATAACTTATCCTTCTACCGTCTTTCTGCAAAGTTCCGTCGCTTCACGGTCGGGCAGGCATTTCAGATGATAGACGGGTGCCAGCGTGGCAAGTTCCGTCACAGTGGCGACAATGGCGTTATAGATTTCCTTGTTCTGCTTCAGGCAAGAGCAGGAGGGGAGGAGGGTGGCGAAAGCATGTGCTGCTCTCTCTTGCTCTATTTCATTCTGCGGTGCTTGTTCCAAGCGGACGAAGGCGCCTACGGTCATGGATTCTTTCCGATAGCAAGGTGTCTTTCCGCTCCACGGAGAACCGAAAACAGTGGCTTGCTTGCCGAGGCTGTCCACATGTACTATCGGATTGTCATCGTTCAGTAGATGGCAGTCCGAGAACTGTTGCAGCCAGAGCCCGGTGTGCGTACTTTTGCCCGTGCCGCTTTTCCCTAAGAAGAGGTAGCCTTTGCCTGTTTCAGTAGCGACAACCGAGGCATGCATCAGCAGTGTATGGTGGCGGGCGGCATTGAAGGCATAGAGCATCATCAAGAAGTTGTTCAGTACGAAGTTCGTTTCGTTTTCCGGAGCCGGTGTTTCTGTCCTGCAGGCCGGTAGGTGGATGAAGCATTGCCTGAAGTTATCGTTGCACTCCATCCAATAGTTTTTCCCGCTTTTCCGTGGGGTGATGGATACAAGGTGTGAGCTGTGGGGCAAAGGGCGAATGATGCAATCGGCATCTTCCCAGTTGAAACATATATCATCGGGAGTTTTCGCTATGGTTCGTTTTGTCGTTGTTTCGTCATCGTCTATCTCTGTTTCAAAGATTACTTTTTGCGTCGTGTCTATTGTCGTGATGAACGGAATCAGTGAAGGCAGCGCCTTGAATATATTGAAGTCGGAAGGTTTCACCATGCGAAAGGTGTGCGGTCCTACTTGATAATCCAATATCTGTATTCTCATATGTTTTGATTGTTAGTTGTTATTCATGATACTTTGGGCTACTCAGAAAAATAATGAAATGTTTGTGTGAATGAGGAAGATTTGAGAGATTTTTCAACTGTCTTGTTGTCATTCTTTAGACGCGGAGGACGCAGATCTATAAAAGAAAATCCGCTGTCCGCCGCATCTAAAAGATAGTAATAAGGCGATTCCGATATCTCTTCGTTTGGTTTGCGAGGATATATTGCTTCCTTTCTTAGAATTTGGCTTATCGGTTCTCCTGACTTGTTTGGCCAACAATATATTCTTTCCTCCCATCACCGACTTTGTGGGCTGCTGTATATACACTGCCGTCACGGGTAACCTCGTAGCCTGTTACCAAATAGGACTCATTGTCGTCCATATTCGGATTTGCCGGGTTGAAATTGATGAACGTTCCACCGGACACCTGGATGCTGGCAGTGTTCTTGTCTGTATTCTTTAAGTTCAGTACCCAGTATCTGCCATCCGTGTCGTTGTTGGGTGTACCATATTTGCCGGATTCAAATGTTCCTCCATAGATATTGATTTTCCCATTCTCTCTTGCATAAATCAGGTCTATCTGGGTGTTCAGTTTCTGGGTGTTATAGTAAGAACCGCCATGAATATTTACTGTCCCGTATCCTCGGGCTTCAATTACCATGCGATAACCATCGTCTTTCGCTGTAGCAGATGCATCGCACTTCACATTGCCGTTGCCTGAAATGTTTAGTGTTCCGTTCTGTACAGTAAAGATTTGTGTGAAAGGAGTGGCATCAGCTGTTTCTGAGGAATTGATGATGTCGTGGCCATTCAGGTTTAAGTTTGCCGTTGCGTTTGCAGCATTCAATATGTAGCCTGTGGCAAGCTCCGTCTTGGCGATGTTGATATTTGAGAGAAGTTTTATATCCACAGTTGCGTTGGTTGCCATGTACTTCAGTACGCTTGGGTCGGAGAATGTACCTCCGGAAACAGAGATGATACTTTGGGCATTTTCGGTTCCCACGGATGCATCTACCTTTAAGTCACCGTTGAAAGTACCGCTTGTGATATTCAGCTTCATAAGTTCGGTATTTCCTGCACTCTTGGAAATTTCCACTTTTCCATTGATGACGCTCGTACCGCTTACCGTAACCGTGACTCCAGCAGTGTACTTTGCATAGCCGCATACGTCGAATGCAAATTGATTCGCATTGCTTCCTGCGTTGATAGTGGTATTGTTGATGCTTATGTTGCCACAATTGTTGCTTACTACGTATTGGGCATTTGTGCCGTCTACTGTCATATTATCTAATGTCAGGTTGCAGTAGTTCTGAATCATGATTTTGTTGTTGTCACTCTTCAGCGTTCCGTTCTTGAAAGTAACGTTTGAACCTTCGAGTAATTGACAGCTGTTCGTTTCGGTGCCGGTGGAGCCTACGGTCGGGTCAGCAAGTGTAAGAATCTTGCCGCCTAAGTCCATCGTCAAGGTTTGTCCGCTTGTGGTCTTGAATCCCGGGCAGGTCTTGTCGGCGGTCAACTTTATATTCACATTTGCATTTGCCTTCATGTACTTCAGCGCGCTTGGGTCGGAGAATGTACCGCCGGTAACGTTGATGACCGGTGTATAAGTGGTGCCTTCTGTGATGAGTGACTTTGCTTCGGCAATCAGTGTACCGCCTTTGATGTTTACTGTGGCAATGCCATATGCTCCACTTACGTTGATGGCGGCGCAGTCCAGTCCTCCGGTACCGTCGCCCCAGTTGCCGGTGCTGCCTGTGCCTTTACTGGTAATCAAGGCTGTGCCTTCCACGTTCAGAGTGCCTCGTTGGATGCATACACCTCCTGCGGCACCATAAACCTTGCCGCCACTGATGGTCGTTGTGCCGGATTGGGGCAGATAGACTGCATAGTCAGCAGTAGAAATGAGTTCTCCGTCTGTGATGT
>ENA-OQDX01000017-OQDX01000017.1-human-gut-metagenome-genome-assembly--contig:-NODE-17-length-18429-cov-0.928915_pt1 | contig 18429 bp, 16 predicted proteins | sample MGYA00242788_ERZ504621 | MGnify/ENA primary metagenome ERZ504621 (study PRJEB26092, sample SAMD00036303) | human gut metagenome | host: Homo sapiens | study: EMG produced TPA metagenomics assembly of... | reverse complement strand
TGAAGAGTAAATACCTTTTTTTGATATTAATAGTTTTATCTTTTTTCCTTTTCTTGTAGTCAAGAGGATGAGCTGGTAATACCAGAGAAACCTTTTGAAAATTCTGCGCTGGAATTGGAACAAGCTAAATTGGCTATTTATGCTATGGGGTTTGATTCTGCCTTTGTGACAGAATGGGATAATTATTATATCGTTGAGGAAGACATATTGATATGTAAAGATAGTCTCAATATTGTTTCAACGAGACAATATAGAACTAATAATTACGTAGACAATTTACAGTCGCTAACAATAGGCGTTGATAATACAATTGCTCAAAGCACAAATTGGAGGGAAGCTGTAAAGGAAGTTGTTAGGCTATATAATGATTATACTGGTCTTACTATCAGCTATAGTGAATATAATCCAGATGTGAAGATTACTAAAAAAGAACATTTCAGGAACGGATGTATGTGCAATGGGCGTTTTTCCTTCATCTTCAAAAAAGCCTGGAAAAGAAATCTTTATTAATAGTAGTTTTTATACTAATATAGATACTTATTTGACTTTGAAGCAAAAGATATTCTTATTGATGCATGAATTAGGGCATAATCTTGGATTGCGGCACACAGATTGCTTTATGAAGGGTGAAGGAAATGGTTCTTATGGAATGGTTAAGATTCCTAATACTCCTGAGATAGATCAAGTCTCTTATATGAATTCAAATACTTGTGGCTTAAACTGGAATGGTATGCCCTTTTATGATGCGGTTGCCTTGAAGGAACTATGGCCTATTAGGTGTACTCTTTCATTCTATGGTAATAAAAAATTCTGCATCTTTCTATAAAGGGGATAGCGTGCAATTGTCTTGGTATCATATACCTGATGTGATTCCAGATAGTAAACAATTTGGGGGCTGGTACTATGACTACGGATTGACGGATGAATGTAGGTATGGAACGTATATAAAGGATGATACAATGCTATATCCTAAATGGCGTAGCGGTAATGGCTATGTAAGTGTAACTGAATTTTCTTCAGATCATCCAAATGGTAATCAATACATGACAATAGAGCAGAATACGATTGTAACAGTGACTTGTACTGTTAAAAGAGCATTTAATGAGTGGATTGATATATACAGACATCCAAAGGAAACAGGAGGTGTTATTACATCCTATGGTCATTGGCCATTTGTTACTGTTCAATTTTGGATGGAAGAATATATGGTAGGGCCTTTGACTACTGATGTAGTTACTCATACTTGGAAAGTCTTTCTACCAGCAGGAACGTATATTTATGATGCTTATTTTTCCAAAAGTTTAGGAACTCAGAATGATGGACCGTATGAAAAGCATGGAACAACACGAGTTGATATATCATATTATAATTAAAAACATGTGAAGTAAGAATGCTGAAATTTATTATTGCTTATTTATTATTGCTTTCCTTTACATCTTGTACCCGAGTGCAGAACGGAAAAGGTGATGCCGCCATCGAGCAGAAAATAGAAGCTCTGTTGTCCCGTATGACACTGGAAGAAAAGATTGGGCAGATGAACCAGATTTCTTCTTATGGCAATATAGAGGACATGAGCGGACTGATAAAGAAAGGTGAGGTCGGGTCTATTCTGAATGAGGTGGACCCGGTGCGCGTCAATGCCTTGCAGCGCGTGGCTATGGAGGAGTCCCGCTTGGGCATTCCCTTGCTGATGGCGCGTGATGTCATTCATGGCTTCAAGACATATTCCCTATCCCTCTGGGGCAGGCGGCCTCTTTTAATCCTCAGGTGGCCGAGGACGGTGCACGGGTAGCGGCTGTCGAAGCTTCTGCTGTGGGTATTCGCTGGACATTCGCACCGATGATAGATGTGGCGCGCGATCCCCGTTGGGGACGTATGGCCGAGGGATGTGGAGAAGATACATACCTCACTTCGGTGATGGGGGCTGCCATGGTAAAAGGCTTTCAGGGGGATTCTTTGAATAATCCGACCTCTATCGCAGCATGTCCCAAACATTTTGTAGGGTATGGGGCGGCAGAAGGAGGACGCGACTATAACTCAACTTTTATTCCGGAGCGTCGCCTGCGCAATGTCTATCTTCCTCCATTCGAGGCTGCTGCCAAGGCTGGGGCGGCCACTTTCATGACTTCGTTCAATGACAATGACGGAGTGCCGTCTACCGGGAACACTTTTATTCTGAAAGACGTGCTTCGCGGTGAATGGGGATTTGATGGAGTGGTGGTTTCAGACTGGGCTTCGGTAGCCGAAATGATAGCGCATGGCTTTGCGCCCGATTCCAAAGAGGCAGCGATGAAAGCAGTGAATGCCGGTGTGGATATGGAGATGGTCAGCTATACGTTTGTCAAGGAACTGCCGGAGTTGATAAAAGAAGGAAAAGTCAAGGAATCTGCCATAGATGATGCAGTGCGGAATATTCTGCGCATCAAGTACCGCTTGGGGTTGTTTGATAACCCTTATGTAGATGAGAAACGTATAGAGGAACTTTATGCTCCTGCTCATCTGGAGGCTGCCAAGCAAGCTGCTGTGGAATCGGCCATCTTGCTGAAGAACGAAAAGGAGACATTGCCTCTGCAATCTTCGGTAAAGACAGTTGCCGTGGTAGGCCCGATGGCGAATGCGCCATACGACCAATTGGGTACCTGGGTATTTGATGGCGACAAGACAAAGACTGTGACACCGCTGACTGCCATCAAGGAATTGGTGGGAGACAAAGTACAAGTGATATACGAACTGGGCCTGACTTATAGCCGTGACAAGAATATGGCCGGCGTGGCCAAAGCTGCCGCCGCCGCAGTACGTGCTGATGTCATTCTGGCATTTGTGGGTGAGGAAGCCATTCTTTCCGGAGAGGCGCATTGCCTGGCCGACCTGAACTTGCAGGGTGCACAAAGCGAGCTGGTTGCAGCTTTGGCAAAAACGGGCAAACCGGTGGTTACCGTTGTAATGGCAGGACGTCCGCTGACTATAGGAAAAGAAGTCGAACTCTCGTCTGCCGTGCTTTATTCGTTCCATCCCGGAACGATGGGAGGACCGGCATTGGCCGACCTGCTGTGGGGCAAGGCAGTGCCAAGCGGCAAGACTCCGGTGACTTTCCCGAAGATGGTAGGACAAATATCGGTTTATTATGCTCATAACAATTCCGGACGTCCGGCTACGCGGAATGAGGTCTTGCTGAATGACATTCCGTTGGAAGCGGGGCAGACTTCATTGGGATGTACTTCTTTCTATATGGATGCAGGTTTCGATCCGTTGGTTCCTTTTGGCTACGGTCTGTCGTATACGACGTTCAAGTATGGCAATGTGAAACTCTCGTCTGCCAGTCTGAAGAAGGAAGATGTGCTGACTGTGACTTTCGACCTTGAGAATACCGGAAAGTATGAAGGTACCGAGGTAGCCCAGCTTTACGTGCAGGACAAGTTTGCTTCGGTGACCCGTCCGGTGAAAGAGCTGAAACGCTTTGCTCGCGTCACATTGAAGCCGGGTGAGAAGAAGAATGTATCGTTTGAACTTCCTATAAGTGAACTTGCTTTCTGGAATATAGATAGGATGAAGACGGTGGAAGCCGGAGACTTTGCTCTTTGGGTGGCACCGGATAGCCAAAGTGGAGAAGAAGTTTTCTTTAGGGTAGTAGATTGATTGTTGATTTAAGGTTAAAAAGAGAAGGGACAGACCGTGACGGTTCGTCCCTTCTTACATTCATATAAATGCTTTATCCTTCAAGCCCCTGACTGTCCGAGAACTCTTGTTATGCTTTCTTTTAGGCACGGATTTCGCGGATTTTTCTTTGTCTTACAAATCACTTATCACTTATAACTCATCACTCATCACTTTCTTATACCCATACACCGCATTGCTTCCCAGCTCTTCTTCGATGCGAAGCAGTTGGTTGTACTTTGCCATACGGTCTGAGCGGCTTAGTGAACCGGTCTTGATTTGTCCGCTGTTGGTAGCTACGGCTATGTCCGCAATGGTTGCATCTTCCGTTTCACCGGAACGATGGGAAGTTACGGTAGTATATCCGTGGCGGTGTGCCATTTCGATGGCATTCAGTGTTTCGGTCAGCGAACCTATCTGGTTTACTTTAATCAATATGGAGTTGGCACAGCCTTTTTCGATGCCCATTGCAAGGAAGTCCACATTGGTGACGAACAAATCGTCTCCTACCAACTGGCAACGGTTGCCGATACGGTCGGTCAGTTTTTTCCAGCCGTCCCAGTCGTTCTCGCTCATGCCGTCTTCGATAGAGTCGATGGGATACTTGTTGATTAACTCTTCCAGATAGTCAATCTGTTCGTCGGCAGTACGTTTCTTGCCTTTTTCACCTTCGAATTTGGTATAATCGTAGATGCCATCATGGTAGAACTCGGAAGAAGCGCAGTCCATGGCAATCATTACATCTTTGCCCGGTTCGTATCCGGCAGCCTTGATGGCGGCAATGATGGAGTTCAAGGCATCTTCTGTACCCTCCAGATTAGGAGCAAAACCTCCTTCATCGCCTACTGCTGTGCTGAGGCCACGGTCTTTCAGGACTTTCTTTAGTGCGTGGAACACTTCGGCACCCATACGCAAACCTTCGCGGAAGGAAGTGGCACCTACGGGGCGTATCATGAATTCCTGGAAAGCAATGGGAGCGTCACTATGCGAACCGCCGTTGATGATGTTCATCATCGGTACAGGCATCACATAGGGTATTTGTACCACCGATATATCGGTAGAGTGGGATGTCAAGGTAAGCGGCGGCAGCTTGGCTACAGCAAGAGATACGCCGAGGATGGCATTGGCACCCAGATTGGCTTTCGTTTTGGTTCCGTCCAGTGCAAGCATGGCATGGTCGATACCCATCTGGTTGAGGGCGGACATACCGATGAGCTTGGGAGCAATGATATTATTGATATTGTCCACGGCTTTCAGGACACCTTTGCCTCCGTAACGTTTTTTATCACCGTCACGCAGTTCCAATGCTTCGTGTTCTCCCGTGGATGCTCCTGACGGGACAGATGCACGGCCTATGAAGCCGGATTCCAAGGTTACGTCTACTTCTACAGTTGGGTTACCTCTTGAATCGAGGATTTCACGTCCGATAATCTTCTCTATTTTCATATTCAGTCAATTTTAATTATAAACTATCTTACTAACAAATGAAAACAAGGAATTGTTTTTCGTTTTTAATCCTTTATTGTAATGCCTAAAAGAGCAGTCAACTCCATGGCTTGGGAAGTATTGACGATGGCTCCCCGTATGTCGGGCAGGTTGAGGCGTATACCTCCTATGTGCGAGTCGCTCAAGTCGATTCCTCTTAGAGGGGTGTGTGAAAACTCGGATTCTACCAGCTCACAGTTTTCAAAGGCGATGGAGGCAAGTTTGCAGTCGTTGACGTCGCTGTTGCGCAAGTCACAAGAGGTGAAGCGGGCTTGATTGATTTTACTCATGGAAAGATTGAGGTATCTGGCATTGCAGTCCTTCATTGTCAGATGGTTCAATATTGTTTCCGGCAGATTGGTTCCCACCAGTTTGCAGGATATGAATTCCACTCTGAACAGAGAACTTTCGGCAAATGAGATGTTGGAAAGGTCGCAATGTTCAAAACGTACATCAGTGAAATGGCAGGATTTCAGTTTGCAGGCGCTGAATTGGATATGACTGAAAGTACAGTTGGTGATGCTTTTGTAGGAATACTCCATGTGTTCCTCTGTCCGTTTACCGAAGTGAAGGTCTCTGACAGTTTCTTCCGTATTCAGCCATTCTTCCAATGATTTGGAACTTTCACTTTGTCCCTCTAAGGTAGGAGGGATGATGCGTACGGGAGGCATGACAAAAGGCTTGCTGGGTTTCATAGGGGTGTTTGGGTTATATACAGCGTCCGAAGCGCCGCCGGCGAAGGCTGCCAGGACTCCTAATGTAGATACTTAATAAGGTATATTAAGGCAAACATTCCGTAGATTCTTGCTTTATCAGAATCAGTCCGTCATTGCTGAAAGTGGAGAAGGTGGTGAATCCTCCGCACAGACCGGTAGTCAGCAACAGCCGTACCTCAGTAGAAAGGTTGAAACGGGCGGATAAGGTATAGAATAGCCCGATGAGGAAACTTCCGAGGATATTGACTGTGAATGTAGCCCATGGGAAAGAGTAGGGGACTATGCGCTCGTGGAGCATCATCTGCACGCAGTAGCGCAGTACGCTGCCGGTACCGCCGCCAAGGAATATAGCTATCAGTAATCTAGTCATAGGTTTTCTGGGGTTGGTTTTGGCTGCAAAGGTAGTGAAGACAAAGGAATTTCAGTAAATCATAGCCCGAAATTTCATAAAGCGATTCTGTACTGGGGGAAGTAGTTATTGGTGGGATGTATATAATTTTGATATTTGATATGAGTGATTGCCAATCTTGGTTCCGGATAGTTCGTGATGGGGCAGAAGCGATTTACTAAATCTTGGAGGAAGATTTAGTAAATCGTTGCCGGAGATTTAGTAAAATGTCCGGGAGATTTTAGTAAACGAGTAGAAGGGGCTTTGGAAGGATGACTGGTTTGTCTGTATTTTTGGATACGGTAATAACTTGTGAAACTTGAGCCACTCTTGAAATTGAGGTCTTAACCGTTCAAATGCCATATTGTAGAGACCTCTCTAGAACCTTGTCTTGATAATCAGCGATTTATTTTCATAGGCTGTAGAGATTGTATCCATTCCTTCTCATTCTCTTCCTGCCTTTCTTTCTTCACTTGTAGAGAAGGGTTGTTCTTAATTTGTTGTTTTTTAGAGTTTTAACGAAATTGGTTGTAGATGTCATTTCCTTGTATTCCCGTCATTCACACCCTAACTTTGCAACATCGAATTCAAGAGAATGAAAGTTTATCGTTGAGGCCTCACGATGGATCTCCACTTCTTGAAAGAGAGGAAAAGGCTTCGGCCTATTTATTACATTATTATATTAACTTTCTAAAACATTAAAAATTATGGGACTTCAGTATGTAGTGGCAAAGAGAATCTTTGGTTTTGACAAGGACAAAAATGTAAAGTATGTAGCTAAATCCGTAGGAGCGGGTGAATTGGATTTTGATAAGTTGTGTGCCAAAGTGAGCCGTATTCTTGGTATTCACAGAAAGACGGTGGACTTAGTGGCTGCAGGACTGGTGGACATCATGTCGGAAGAAATAGACGATGGAAAGACTGTTCGTTTAGGTGATTTCGGATTGTTCCGCCCTTCTTTTGTAGGGAAGAGTGCTGATACGGAGGCTGGCGTTTCGGCCAGTAACATTGTCCGTAAACGTATTCTGTTTTTTCCGGGGAAAGCTTTTAGTCAAATGTTGGGCAATATGAGCGTCACCAAGATGGTGGTTCCCGATACGGACTATACGGATGGAAGTAGCAATGGTGGAGGGGATAACTCCAATCCTTCGGGAGGCAATGACGGGGACCAAGGTGAAAATCCTTTGGGATAATTCCAGTGCACGATTAAAGTTGTAAAAATATGGAGGGCGAAGTTTTCGTAGCGATACTTCTCCTTCTATTTTGTTTGTAGGCAGGATATTGTTCAAGGGAAGTTGGTTTTCATGCAAACGTTTGCCGACAAATCATCATCATTTTTAGTTTAATTGCGTCAGAGTATATTTCTTTCCTGCCTATATTTGCATCTGGAACATAATTTTATAAATATAGCATGAGAAACATGAAAGCAATCTGTACAAAATTAGCCTGCTTCCTGCTCGTTTTGTTGGTGAGCGGCGTAGCATGGCAGAGAGTATTACCTCTCCCAACGGACAACTTCAATTGAATTTTTCGGTAAATGCGCAAGGCGAACCCGTTTACGAACTTTCTTACAAAGGAAAGCCGGTGATTAACCCTTCCAAATTAGGACTCGAACTGAAGAACGACCCCGGTCTGATGAATGGCTTCACGCTGGCGGATGCAAAGACTTCCACTTTCGACGAGACTTGGGAACCGGTATGGGGTGAAGTAAAGCAAATCCGTAACCACTACAATGAGCTGGCTGTGACGCTCAACCAAAAGGCGCAGGATAGGAACATCATTATCCGCTTCCGTTTGTTCGACGATGGTATGGGCTTCCGCTATGAATTCCCTTTGCAGAAGAACCTGAACTATTTCGTGATTAAAGAGGAGCGTACTCAGTTTGCCATGACTGGCGACCACACTGCCTTCTGGATTCCGGGCGACTACGATACGCAGGAATATGATTACACAGAATCCAAACTTTCTGAAATCCGCGGGCTGATGAAAGGGGCCATTACGCCTAACTCTTCGCAAACCCCGTTTTCGCCCACCGGTGTTCAGACTTCTTTGCAGATGAAGACTGCTGATGGTTTGTACATCAACTTGCACGAAGCTGCTTTAGTGGATTACTCTTGCATGCACTTGAATCTGGATGATAAGAATTTTGTTTTTGAATCTTGGCTTACTCCCGATGCAGTAGGCGATAAAGGTTATCTGCAAGCTCCCTGCACGTCACCGTGGCGTACGGTTATCGTAAGCGACGATGCTCGTGACATCCTTGCCTCTAAAATCACGCTGAACTTGAACGAACCTTGTGCTTACGAGGACGTTTCCTGGATTAAGCCCGTGAAATACGTAGGTGTATGGTGGGAAATGATTGCAGGTAAGAGCACCTGGGCATATACAGACGACCTTCCCTCCATCAAACTGGGTGAAGTGGACTACTCCAAAATGAAGCCCAACGGCCGTCACGGTGCCACTAACGAAAATGTAAAAAAGTACATCGACTTCGCAGCTGAGCACGGTCTGGACCAAGTATTGGTAGAAGGCTGGAATGAAGGCTGGGAAGACTGGTTTGGCAAATCCAAGGATTATGTATTCGATTTTGTGACCCCTTATCCCGATTTCGACGTGAAGATGCTGAATGAATATGCCAAGAGCAAAGGCGTGAAGCTGATGATGCATCATGAGACATCCGGTTCGGTGCGCAACTACGAACGTCACATGGACAAGGCCTATCAGTTTATGGTGGATAATGGCTACAATGCCGTGAAGAGCGGATATGTAGGTAATATGATTCCCCGTGGTGAACATCATTATGGGCAATGGCTGAACAACCACTACCTCTATGCCGTGAAGAAGGCAGCCGACTACAAAATTTGTGTAAATGCGCACGAAGCTGTACGCCCTACCGGTTTGTGCCGTACTTATCCTAACTTGATTGGCAACGAATCTGCACGAGGAACTGAATATGAGGCATTCGGCGGTAGCAAACCGTTCCATACCACATTGCTTCCATTCAACCGCTTGATTGGCGGTCCGATGGATTATACACCGGGTATCTTCGATACCAAACTTGACTTTATGGGCGATTTGCCCCACGGACAAGTGCAGACTACACTTGCTAAGCAACTCGCTCTGTATGTAACTTTATACAGCCCGTTGCAGATGGCTGCCGACTTGGTTGAGAACTACGAAAAGCACATGGATGCTTTCCAATTCATCAAGGATGTGGCAGTAGACTGGGACGACAGCAAGTACATTGAAGCAGAACCGGGTGATTACATTACCGTGGCCCGTAAGGCAAAAGGAACCGGCAACTGGTTTGTTGGAGGTATTACAGACGAGAATGCACGTACAGCCAACTTTACGCTCGACTTCCTTGAACCGGGCAAGCAATACGTAGCCACTCTCTATGCCGACGGTAAAGATGCTGATTACAAGGAGAACCCTACTTCTTATCAGATAAAGAAGGGTATCGTAACCAGCAAGACCAAAATGTCCGTGAAGGAAGCGCGTAGCGGTGGTTTTGCATTGAGCTTGATTGAAGCGACTCCGGCTGACAAGAAAGCTGTGAAGAAGTGGAGATAATTTAGGGTAGAAAGAGTTTTTATTAGGCATTAGTGAGGCCCCGCAGAAGTCCAATCTTTGCGGGGCTTTTTTTGTGTTAGGGTAAGCTCATTCTTATACCGTAAAAATAGCATCAAGACCCGAGTTTTTGGTAAGTTCGTTCTTTGGGGAAACCTTTATTTTTGCACTCAGATAACAGATTGCATAATCATTAAAAATCAGAGATATGAATACGGATAAGAAAATCAGTCGTCGGGAGGCTTTAAAGCGTATGGGATTTGCCGTGATGAGCGGTGCTATCGCATCTTCCGGCCTACTCTCGTTGGCATCCTGCGAAACAAAAAGGAGTAAGCGTATCATCTTTTATTTTACCGGAACGGGTAACAGTCTTTACATCGCCCGTCAGTTGGCTGGAGAGAACGCAGAATTGTTGAGTATCCCTCAGATGGTGAAACGGGGGAAGTATGAATTTGAGGCAGATGAAATCGGCATCGTTTATCCCATCTACGGTCATATGCCTCCCTATATGGTACGGCAGTTCATTCAGAAAGCAAAACTGAAGGCAGAATACAAGTTTGCTGTCCTCACCTATGGTGCAAGGAAGTGCGATGCGGTAGAGATTTGGGACCGTATATCCCGTAAAGCCGACAATGCGTTCGACTATATCAACACTATCATCATGGTGGATAACTGGCTACCCAACTTCGACATGAACGAGCAACTCAAGATAGACAAGCACATCCCCGAGAACTTGCAGAAGATAACGGCAGATATCAACAGTCGGCAGCATTGGCACGAACCGGTGACGGAGGAGGAACGGCAACAGCACCAAGGTTTTATGCAGCGGAGTGGACTCGACCCCGAGGTGGGCTTCCTGATGAAAAGCGAGAAGTTCTTTACCGTGACTGATGCTTGTATTGACTGTGGCATCTGCACCTACGTTTGTCCGCGCGGCAATTATGAGCTGACGTCGAGAGGAGTGAAGACGTCCGGTGACTGCGAGTTCTGTTTTGCCTTGCATACAGAATTGTCCGCAGAAGGCTATTCAGTTCATAAAGCAGGAAGATGGCTCTTTTCCTGACGGAACGGAGAAGAACCCCAATGCCCGCTATCGTAATGAGCATATTTCGCTAATAGATCTGAAACGGGCAAACAATCAAAAACTATAATCATTAACCTCTGTATTTTGTCGGATTTACACCCAGATGTTGTTGTACGTAACGGCTAAAATAAGCAGGAGAGGAAAAACCGAACATATCGGAAATACGGACGAACGTTAGTGATTTGTCGCGCAGCAAACGCGAGATGTCGAGTGTGGTATAACGGTTTATCCAGTAGTTTGCTGTATAACCGCTTACTTTCTTGGAAACTTCCGAAAGATATTTGGAGGTGACACATAGGCAGTCGGCATAATAGGTCACTTCACGATGCTCGCGGAAAGTTCCGTTCTCCAGCATGTTGAGGAAACGGCTCATGATGGAAGCATTTTGTACAGAGATATTGTCCTCGCCATATAGATGGGAGTGGAAATCGAAGAAGTCGAGTATCAACATCTGTGTGGAGGCGATAAGCATATCGCGATGGAAATGATGGTCTGTATTCCGGAGTCTGTATTCCACTTGTTCAAAATCCCGGAGACATAGCTCTTGCTGTTCGGTAGTCAGGGACATGATAGGATTGAGAAATAGGGAAAGTTGCCCTTTCATGCCGTAGTTGTTCTGTGGTGTACTCAGCACCACAAAGCCCGATGCGATATAGATGACCTTTACGCGAAAATCTTCTGAAGGTTGAATTTTCTCTACCAGTTTTCCTTTGCGGACAATCATCAGGTCGCCGGCACGTAGCTCGCGCTCCTCTCCATTGTACTTCAATCGGCAGATTCCTGACAGACAGAGGGCGTGTGCAAGATAGCCACTGTATGCGTCCGTCCCCAGACCTTGAAGAGTATCGGCTATTATAATATTTGCGGTTTCTCCCATTATACAGTTGTTTGGTTTCGATCACAAAAGTATATGTTTCCAATAATATAACTTCTATTGTGGGCAAGAAATATATTGCCTTTTTTATTCATTTCAAATCTGCCCGAATTTCGCAAATTCTTCATACCTTTGCATCCGTTAATTTTAGAAACCAATAACAAAACAGAACTTATGGGAGGTTTTTTCGGAACAGTCGCCAAAGCAACAAGCTGTGTGGCGGATTTGTTTTACGGCACAGATTATAATTCACATTTAGGGACAAAACGTGGTGGGTTGGCTACATACGATGCAGAAACGGAGCAGTTTACCCGTTCCATTCACAATCTGGAAAGCACTTATTTCCGCACGAAGTTTGAGGATGAACTGGACAAGTTCAAAGGAAATTCCGGAATAGGAATCATCAGCGATACAGACCCTCAACCCCTTATCCTCAACTCCCACCTTGGTCGCTTTGCCATTGTAACGGTAGCCAAAATAGTAAATCTGCAAGAACTGGAAACAAAACTGTTGGCCCAAAACATGCACTTCGCCGAACTCAGTTCGGGCAAAACCAATCAGACGGAACTTATCGCCCTCCTTATTATACAAGGAAAGACATTTGTCGAAGGAATTGAAAATGTGTATAAGCATATCAAAGGTTCCTGCTCCATGCTGTTATTGACGGAAGACGGCATCATTGCCGCTCGCGACCGCTGGGGACGTACTCCGATTGTGATTGGCAAGAAAGACGGAGCGTATGCCGCCACAAGTGAGTCGAGCAGCTTTCCGAATCTTGGTTATGAGATAGACCGTTATTTGGGACCCGGAGAGATTGTTCGCCTGCGTGCCGATGGTGTGGAACAGATGCGCAAGCCTGATGAGGGAATGCAGATTTGTTCCTTCCTATGGGTATATTACGGTTTCCCCACTTCCTGCTACGAAGGTAAGAATGTGGAGGAAGTGCGTTTTGCCTCCGGTTTCAAGATGGCACAGACAGATAAATCAGAGGTGGATTGTGCCTGCGGTATTCCTGATTCGGGTGTAGGTATGGCGCTTGGGTATGCCGAAGGTAAAGGAGTTCCTTATCATCGTGCCATTTCCAAATATACTCCGACTTGGCCTCGTAGTTTTACTCCCAGCAAGCAGGAATTGCGTTCGCTGGTGGCAAAGATGAAGCTGATTCCCAATCGTGCCATGCTCGAGGGTAAGCGTCTGCTGTTCTGTGATGACTCTATTGTCCGGGGGACTCAGTTGCACGACAATGTGAAGGTGCTGTATGAGTATGGTGCCAAGGAGGTGCATATCCGGATTGCTTGTCCTCCATTGATATATAGCTGCCCGTTTGTAGGATTCACGGCTTCCAAAAGCGACATGGAACTGATTACCCGTCGTGTCATCAAGGAACTGGAGGGTGACGAGAATAAGAATCTCGATAAGTATGCCACTACCGGCTCACCCGAATACGAAAAGATGGTGGACGTTATCCGCGAGCGTTTCGGACTTTCATCCTTGAAGTTCAATACGTTGGAAACTCTGGTTGAAGCTATCGGATTGCCTAAGTGTAAGATATGTACGCATTGTTTTTGATGGTAGCAGCCATTTTTTGATTGACATTTTGTCCTTAAGGAATAAAAAAGGGGCGTGAATTGCTTGGCAGTTCACGCCCCTTTTTTTTATCTTTACAGCACAAAATAGTGGTTAATGATTAGTGATTAATGATTAATGCCATTCGGATAATGCTTTTCGCCAATTACTAATCACTGACCATTAATCACTAACCATTAATCACTAATCATTATTCATCATGACTTTAGTAGAACGTTTTTTAAAGTACGTAAGCTTCGATACTCAGTCCAGTGAAGAGACTGAGATTACTCCGAGTACTCCGGGGCAAATGGTGTTTGCCCGGTATCTGAAAGAAGAATTGGAATCTTTGGGTCTGGAAGAAATCACGTTGGACGAAAATGGTTATCTGTTCGCCACTCTTCCTGCCAATACAGACAAGCCGTTGCCCGTCATCGGCTTTATTGCCCACATGGATACAAGCCCCGATATGAGTGGCAAGAATGTTTCTCCGCGTATCGTGCAGAATTATGACGGTAAGGACATTGTTCTTTGCGCCGAAGAGAATGTGGTTCTTTCTCCTGCCCAGTTCCCCGAACTGCTCGACCATCAAGGGGAAGATTTGATTGTGACCGACGGCAAGACCTTGCTTGGTGCCGATGATAAAGCCGGTATTGCCGAAATTGTATCGGCGGTGGTATATCTGAAGGAGCACCCCGGAATCAAGCACGGTAAAATTCGTATCGGCTTTAATCCGGATGAGGAAATCGGTTTGGGCGCCCATAAGTTCAATGTAGCGCAGTTCGGTTGCGAATGGGCCTATACCATGGATGGCGGAGAAGTGGGTGAACTTGAATTCGAGAACTTCAATGCGGCCTCTGCAAGATAAGCTTCAAGGGACGGAATGTGCATCCGGGCTATGCCAAGAATAAGATGATTAACTCTATCCGCGTTGCCAACCGTTTCATGTCCATGCTTCCGGCTGACGAGCTCCGGAGCATACCGAAGGTTACGAAGGTTTCTATCATCTGATAGGCATTACCGGCGAGGTGGAGCAGACAACAGTCTCTTACATTATCCGTGACCACGACCGCACCCGCTTTGAAGAGCGCAAGAAGGAGATGGAACGTCTTGTGGCAAAAATCAATGAAGAATACGGTCCGGGTACCGCTACTCTGGAACTTCGCGACCAATACTATAATATGCGCGAGCAGATTGAACCGGTGATGCATATCATCGACACCGCTTTTGCCGCCATGAAGGCGGTAGGTGTAGAGCCTCGTGTAAAAGCCATTCGCGGAGGTACGGACGGTGCCCAGCTCTCTTTCAAGGGCCTGCCTTGTCCCAATATCTTTGCCGGTGGCTTGAACTTCCACGGCCGCTATGAGTTCGTGCCTATCCAGAACATGGAGAAAGCCATGAACGTCATCGTCAAGATTGCCGAGCTCGTAGCAAGCAAATAGATAATTCATAACTCATAACTCTAATAGTTCCATGAAAACCACTCCGTTTACCGAAAAACACATCTCGCTGGGTGCCAAGATGCACGAGTTTGCGGGATATAATATGCCTATCGAGTATTCCGGCATCATTGACGAGCATCTTACAGTATGTCAGGGTGTCGGTGTATTCGACGTCTCACACATGGGAGAATTTTGGGTGAAAGGTCCCCATGCTTTGGACTTTCTGCAGAAAGTGACTTCCAATAACATAGCTGCCCTCACACCGGGGAAAGTACAGTATACCTGCTTCCCAAATGAAAATGGAGGCATTGTGGACGACCTTCTGGTCTATCATTATGAGCCGGAGAAATACCTGCTTGTCGTGAATGCGTCGAACATTGAGAAAGACTGGAACTGGTGTGTGTCTCATAACACGGAAGGCGCTGAATTGGAAAATGCTTCCGAGCACATGGCACAGCTTGCTGTGCAAGGACCGAAGGCTATTCAGGCTTTGCAGAAGCTGACTTCCATTAATCTTTCCGACCTTCCTTACTATACTTTTACCCACGGTGAGTTTGCCGGAGAAAAGGATGTCATTATCTCCAATACCGGATATACCGGTGCGGGTGGTTTTGAGCTTTACTTCTATCCGGAGGCTGCCATGAAGATTTGGGATGCCGTGTTCGAGGCAGGCGCGGAGTTCGGCATTAAGCCAGTTGGTCTGGGTGCGCGCGATACGCTTCGTCTGGAAATGGGCTTCTGTTTGTATGGCAATGATTTGGATGACACCACTTCGCCCATTGAAGCGGGTTTAGGATGGATTACCAAGTTTGTGGAGGGAAAGAACTTCACCAATCGCCCGATGCTGGAAAAACAGAAAGCGGAAGGCACTACCCGTAAGTTGGTGGGATTTGAAATGATAGACCGCGGTATCCCCCGTCATGGTTACGAGCTGTATAGTACAGACGGTACTGCCATCGGTGTGGTTACCTCCGGAACTATGTCGCCTACCCGCAAGATTGGTATCGGAATGGGGTATATCAGACCCGAGTACAGCAAAGTCGGTACGGAAATCTGCATTGACATGCGGGGACGTAAGCTGAAAGCTGTGGTTGTGAAGCCGCCGTTCCGCAAACAGTAATTTGAATGAATAACTAAAATAAGAAGAATGAAGAATTTGTCATGCGGCATCATCGCGCAGTCAAATTCTTCATTCTTAGTTATTCCTTTCTCTATATTCTGCTTATCCTGTCCAGCATTTGGTTTGCCCAACCTATCTCTTTATTGGTCCATTCCTTTTCGGTTCCTTCTATGCCCTGGCCTTCGTAGGCCGAAAGCAAGGTGATATATTCTTTCAGTATATCGGCGGCTTGGGCTTGTTTGTTCATGCGCATCAATAATAGTATTTTTTGTTTATATATGTCCAGATTGGGGCTTGTTCCTGCCATCTCCTGGGCTTTATCAAGCATGGCGAGGCAGCGGTTGTTCACTTCTTCCGTATTAGACAGTGCCATTTCCGCTTTTACCAGGATGATGTAGTCATTGTCTGTGGCTAGTCTGTTGTCAATGTTCTTGCGTATCAGCCGGGCAGTTTCCTTATAGCGCTTGTTGGCGTAGTTCATACTTGCGTTGAAAGAAACGACATCGCTGGTGGTCCGTAGGTAGGGGCGGGCACTCAGGCTATGGGATTCACCGGCCTTTTCTATACGCTTTTGCAGGTTGCCGATGCTGCCGTAGCGAGGAATGTCCTTGTTGCGTTGGTGCAGGTTGTAATACCCTATAATTTTACCGAGGGCCGATGCGATTCCGTCGGGATATATCCCTTGAATGCCAGAAGTTGGCGCGCAAGGCGGTCTGAAGAGATTTCCTGGGAAGTTTTGTATTTCATCCCCAACCGGTCCGTTGCCGGAATGCTCAAAAGGGAAGCGATGGCTCCGATATCTGCCACCAGACTGACGGCATAAGCATCTTCATTATCGTCCCAGTAGGCCACATCGAGGGCTGCACTGGCGGTAGTGGCAAAGACATCTGCCAAAAAGCTGCACGCTTGGCACGCCGCTCGGCACGGTAAATGTTGTTTACCTGATGGTCGAGGACGAAATGTCCCAGCTCACATGCGATGACGGCGGCCAGTTCGTCTTCGGAATCAAGAGTGCAGAGGAGGCCCGTACTGATAACCATGGAGCCGTTGGGAAGCATGAAGGCATCTGGTTCGGGCGACTGGATGATACGTATGTTCAGACTCTCCCCGCGATTGCTGTCAATGGTGGTGGCGTTCAACTTGGAGAACACTCCCTGCACGTACGAAACGATGTAATCTTCCTGATAGGCTATCTCATTCAGTTTGTCGAGATACTCCAGGCACTCTTCGTCGATTTCCTGGCGCAGTTTGTGCTTGTAGCCGCGGTCGCTGAAATATTCGTAAAGATGGTTTTTCAAGTATATCTGCTGCCAGAATTCCCGGTCGGTTTGCGGAGCGGATATGGCAATGTGCCCCATCTCATTCAAAGGAATGGTCTCTTGTATGCCGTTCATTTCGACAGCATAGTAAATGTTGTTGCTGCTTTCACCGGGATTCTTCATTTTGACAACCCGGCGGATAATGACCGGTGTACCGGCGGGAGATTGCCGGTACTCTTTTGTCAATTCTCCTTTGACAGCGATGTTCCCGCTTAAATCTTTGTACTTTTGGGGCTTGGCAAATCCTGCCGTTGCGACAAGGATTGTCAGGATGAATAGGGTGGCAAGTCGTTTCATGATTAGTATATGTTTTCGGTTTTGATGATACAAAAATAGGGAAGTGTTTTTTCCCTTTCTCGTTTTTTTCCCTATTCTGTGATAGGAGATTCCCTATTTATCGGTCCTGCAGTGGGAGGCGGAAACAAAAAAGGGAACCTTTCAGTGAAAGACTCCCTTTTTTCAGTTTGCTTGAAAACTGATTATTTCTTACGGTTACCGTAACGGCTCATGAACTTATCAACACGACCGGCAGTGTCAACCAGCTTAGACTTACCTGTGTAGAACGGGTGAGAGGTGCTGGAGATTTCCAGCTTTACCAGCGGATAAGTTTCACCTTCGAATTCGATAGTCTCTTTCGTGTTGCAAGTGGAACGAGACAAGAATACATCACCATTTGACATATCTTTAAATACTACCGGACGGTAATTTTCAGGATGAATACCTTTTTCATTTTGATATTTTCTTTTAAAAATTTATATTCTGTTACTATTTTGGTAATAAATAGTGTAATGGTCTTCTTTTCAGAGCGCAAAGATAGTGCAAGTTGGAGACTCTACAAAATAAATTCAGATTTATTTTTATTTAGTAGGTTTATCGCATTTTATTTCTGATTTTTGCAGGACTTAATCTTGTGAATTTATGAGGAAACTACTTGTCTTATGCTCTTTCTGGCTGTGCGTGGCAACGCTGGGGGCACAAAATGCGGAACGGAAACTGTATAGTGTTGCGTTCTACAATCTTGAGAACTTGTTTGATACGATTCATGATGCAGGTAAGAATGACTATGAGTTCCTGCCCGACGGCAGTTACCAATGGACGGCAAAGAAGTATGAGTCCAAGCTGCAGAACCTTTCCAAAGTGTTGGGTTCCCTTTCGCGTGATTTAGTGCCGGAAGGTCCGGCATTCATCGGTGTGGCAGAGGCGGAGAACAG
>ENA-OQDX01000016-OQDX01000016.1-human-gut-metagenome-genome-assembly--contig:-NODE-16-length-18707-cov-0.813079_pt1 | contig 18707 bp, 21 predicted proteins | sample MGYA00242788_ERZ504621 | MGnify/ENA primary metagenome ERZ504621 (study PRJEB26092, sample SAMD00036303) | human gut metagenome | host: Homo sapiens | study: EMG produced TPA metagenomics assembly of... | reverse complement strand
CTGCCGGAAAGCTCACTACCAGTTTCCCACGTGCCGTAGGACAGATGCCGTTATACTATAACCATTTGAGTGCCAGTCGCCCCGATCCGCAAGATGGGGTGTTCAACCGCTACCAGAGTAACTATATTGACCAAAGTAATGAACCGCTTTATCCTTTCGGGTTCGGGCTGAGCTATACGACTTTTGAGTATGGCGATATACGGCTTGGTTCGGAATGCCTTCCCAAGAACGGAGAACTGGCGGTTTCTGTGGAGGTCACCAATTCCGGTACTTGTGACGGTACGGAAATCGTACAGCTCTATCTGCGTGATGTGATGGCTGAGGTGGCACGTCCCGTCAAGGAACTGAAAGCTTTCCGGCGCATCTTCTTGAAGAAGGGGGAAAAGCGGGAAGTGGTGTTCACGTTGACAGAGGAGGACTTGAAATACTACCATTCGGACTTGCAATACGGGTATGATCCGGGTGAGTTTCAAGTGATGGTCGGTCCTAACAGCCGTGATGTCCAGACGAAGGTGTTCAAAGCTGAGTAGTTTTTTTAATCTGAAGAAATGGAATCATGAAAGAAAAGAAATATGGTTTGATTATTCTTTGTGGCTTTCTGCTGTATGCTTTCCTGCCGCTCCGGGCGGGAAAGCGAGTGGGGCAGGGAAGTGACATTGTTTCTGTCATTAAGCATGGCATTCGGAACGATGGGGCTGTGATAGGCTCTGAACTGAATGAACTTGTAACGAGAAGTTACGGGAAGACATTGTATTTCCCCGCCGGCATATATAATCTGTCGGAACCCGTTGTCCTTCCCTACGACTATACGAAGAACGTGAACATCCTCTTTGATAAAAATGCGCTGATAAAGACCGATTTACCGATGGAAGCACTGTTGAAAGTCGGTTATTCGGAGATGACAACGCCCGATGTTACTCATCGGCGCTTCTCTTATGTCGAAGGAGGAATGTTCGACTGTTCTAACGTGGACAACGGGATTATGGTCAACGGTTTAAAGCAGCTGGTTTCCCTGAAATACATCAGTCTGTTTAAGGGGCGCAACACACATATCCGCATCGGCGTTACCGACGACTTCAGAGGAACGGGAAGCAGTGACACCAAAATAGACAATGTGACCATACAAGGCATTTCGTCCAACGAAGAGGTATATGGTATCTATATAGACCAAGCCTGCTGTGACTGTAAGATTTCCAATACCTTTATATACAGTACGAAGTATGGACTCGTGACAAAGTCGGCAGGACATATTTTGAATAACCTGCATATTCTCTCCATGCACACCACTGGCGGTCTGGACTTGGGGTTGAAAGGTTTCCGTTCTACGGAAGGGATACGTGTGGAAGCGGATGGCTTTTCATTTTTAACGAGGTGTATTATGACACGGTGGACCGTGGCATTGTGGTTGCGGCAGACAGGAATCCTACGTTGGTGCTGGACAAGAACATCTTCTATTCCTATTTGTCGGATTTCGGGACTTCTTTCCTCTATCGGGACCATAAGGCGGCGACTCCGTTTCAAGCGAAGATGTCGAACTGTATCATCGAAGTGGCAAAACAGGGGTTATAGATCTTTGATGTCGGCCCTGAGGCTATAAAGAATGATGTGGAGGGGAATTTTTCGTTTGTGAATTGTGCAATGAGAAATTCTCACTTGTTAAGTCCTTTCGATTTCTCCCTGATGCAACGCATAAGGGAAAAAAGATGATGATGTGCTGTCCGCACCGGAGCAGGCAACAGGTGGTTTACAGGCAGTGGATAGCTTGCAGTGGTACGTTTTGGGAGCTGTGTTTGCTTCTCCGTATCGTAATTTGTTAAAGTTGGATTTGGCAAAAGATGGTGTGGTAGAACTGGATTTGCTCTTTGCAGGAGGGGAACCCGAAATACATAGCAGGATGCTTAAAAGCCCGGATAGAACTTCCTTCCAGCTGGGATATGTTGTTAAGGACGAATATTGTATCTTACTGTTGAGAACGCCCCGAGGAAAAGTGTATCCTGCTATTTGTGATGTGTTGGGAAATAGTTGTTTTTTGGCGACTCCTTCCAAAGATAGATATTATAAACCGGAAGATTATGGGGTAGACCAGGACCCCGTCATTCTGCATTGAATTTGTGTAATGGAAGAGCAGGTAATATAGAGCGTGAGCGATGTGTTACTTAAGATACAGTGTCATTTTACTTAACGGTAAAATGACACTGTAAATGCCTGATAAAGGTGTTTATTATTTGAAAAACAATTAGATTATCAGCGTGCTGGCTTTTTAGAATCTGTATCCATATCCCAGCATGATTGCCACATTGTCATCTTTGGCAAACATAAACCTGGCTTCTGCATTCAGATAACTCCGTTCGGAGATGGGTAATGTGATACCTCCTCCCAAATTGAAAGCGAATTTGGTAGAGTTGCTCCGGTCCATTTCCATTTCTTTCCCGTCTATCTCAACACTCTTTTTGCCATAGAAGTTGTTCTGCATGCCGATACCTGCAAGGGGATAGACCGAAAATCCTTGGCCGTCTTCTTTAAAGTTGAATACATAATGGAAATTCACGCTTACATCCAGTCCGGTAACTTTGTCTTTAGGAAAGTAGAACGTTACATCCGGAGCAATCTGGAGATTATTCGCTATCGCGTAACGTCCTTGTACTCCCAAACCGAACCTCTCATAGTTCGTTTGATAACCGATGTTGCCCATCAAAGAGCCTTCACCTTTAACTGTTTGGGCATTTATGCCCACAGATGCCAATGCAATCATGGCCAGCAAGAATAATTTTTTCATAATTAAGGCATTTAGTTAATAAAATATTTATTTAAAAGAAGAATGATCTCCTTTTAATGGAAATAACAAACGTTTGCTTACATTTGTTTGCTATATATTGTTACATATACAAAGACTTTTGATGTTAATATACGAGCGCTTTTCTCAATTTTTTTATAAAGCAAAAAATGATGTTAATTCCGTTTTTTATGCCTCGAACCATTTTTTTTAATGCTGTGTTTTTAGTATATGGCAGGGATTAAAGTTGGTTACATTTGAATTGCCAGTTTGTAGAGAAAGGAGCAAGTGGTATATTACATTGTCGTAACTGACTGAACCTGCATTGTTACGAAAGGATAAAATATCAGGATTGTTTCATTATTAAAATCTACAGCCATGAAAAGTCTAAGTTTTGATTTGCGGGTCAGGCTAATAGCCAGTTCTGTCATCGGGGCAATAGTTTATTTCTTTTCAAGTTCCCGCAGGTAGGTAAAGTGATAATAAAATAAAGGATCGCAGGATATGCCTTTATATTGGAAATAAGCGGATGATATATCTATCTATATATTTACATGTAAATTTCAGAACTGAGTGTGTTACTTTAAAAAAATAGTTTATTGTATTTTTTATGGTACATTGTTATCGGGATCGCTTCTCTGTCTTATAACAGAAAGAAAATTGAACTTTAATTATTTTAATCGTTTAAAACCAACTTAATTATGGAAAATAGAAATTCTAGTTTATGGATCGGCCTGGGAATAGGTACGGTCATCGGTACTCTGGCTTATCGTTTCTCACGTACTTCAAAAGCCAAGAAATTGAAGGAAAAAGTATGTAACGTTTTTCATAAGATAACCGGTCAGACGGAAGACCTGTTAGATGAAGCTAAGGAAAAAGTGGCGGATACCGGAAAAGTTGTAGTGGATAAGGTAGCCGATAAAGTTCAAGATGGCGCTGATGCTGTAAAGGACGCATTGAAAGATGCGAAGAAAGATGTCAAAACAAGGAGCTGAAAAGGCCAAGACAGAAATAAAGGAAGGGTATGAAGATGTAAAAAAAGAAGCAAGTAAAAAACTTGATTGATTTTTTTATTATATCATTCTGTTAGTAGTAATATCTTATATAAAGAAGAATTATGATTGGATTTGTAATATGGATTATAGGATTGGTCTTAACTATCAAAGCTGCTCTAGAGATATGGCGTATTCATGCGCCGGCGGAAAGAAGGTTAATAGCCATTATCCTGGTAGTTTTGACCAGTTGGGTAGGATTGTTGTTCTATTACTTTTATGGTAAGCCTCGTATGGCACAGTGGCTGGGGACCGGTCTTGAAAGGTATTGATGGTCACATAGCTGTTTATGCTGAATAGATAGGAATATCCCAAAATAAAAATGTGTTGGTTGATAGAAGTGACCGATTTATTTTTGTTTTGGGATGTTTGTATAGGAGTATACAAAGGTAATGTCAAAAGTATATGAGACTTGTCATTATGATAATATTTTAGGCACGGATTACGCGGGGTAAATTAAAACCGTGAAATCCGTACCTAAAAGAATGCACAGAGAGGAGGTCTTTCTTCTTGTCTGTCTTACCAATATTTTTCGATTCTATCATAGCCGAAAACGTGACTACGTTCATCTTTAATATCTTGTAGCTTATGACAAATTATTTGCGCTCCGATCATGCTGAAAGTGATTCCGTTTCCGCCATATCCCAGATCGAAAAATATTCGTTCCTTGCCGGGCCAATTGCCGATGAAAGGTAGCCCGTCTTTGGTGCTACTGAAGGTACCGCACCATGCCATTTCTGTTTTGAAAGGGATATCGGGGAATAGTTTTCTGACTTTTCTCTCCAAAATACGGATTTTCTTTCTGAGTAGTGAGTCACGGTGCTCTGGATCGCTGAACTTTTCATCCTCACCACCTACAATAATACGGTTTCCGTCGGTGGTACGGATATAAAGATATGGATCGGCTGTTTCCCAGATCAGGCAATGTTCCGGCCAGAGATATTCGGGGGCTACCGGATGTGATATGAGTGCATAAGTAGAAGTCAAATCCATAATTTTTTTGGGAAGGAATTGTCCGGCCTCAAATCCGGTGGCTACGATTACATATCCGCACTTAATTTTATTTCCTTTGTCTGTTATCATGATACAGCCATCAGATGTTTCAGTGCACTTCTTTATGTTGGTATGGGTAAAGACCTTCAGACCGTTCTCCTTCATATGATAGGTGAGCAGTCCGGTTGCAGCTCTGTAGGCATCCATCTGTGCGGATGTTTCATTCACCAGGGCATTGCCGGGCACTTTCACCTTATATCGTTTTCTGATTTCTTGTTTCTTGAGCAGATTGACCGGCAATTCATGCTTTTGCCGTATTTCGTATTCTTGTTCCAGAAGTTTGTTGTCTGCCGAGCAGCTGGCATAAAAGACGCTGGACAATTGCTCAAATCCGGCATCGACATCTGTTTCCTTTAGTACTTTCTTTATATCAGAAATGGATTGCAGGCATGCATGATAGGCGGTTGCTGCATTTTCTTCCCTGATGATTTTTGCCATCCGGCAGAGGGGTACGTCTATTTCATATTGTAGTAAAGCGGTACTTGCAGCAGAGCTTCCGGTTGCGATGCTGCGTTTGTCAATCACGCAACATTCTATTCCGGCACGACACAATTCGTGTGCCATCAAAGCGCCTGTTATACCCGAACCTACGATGACGATATCTGTTGACAGATCATCCTCCAAAGGGTGGAAATAGTCCAATAGGGAATTTCTGACGATCCAATAGGGTAAACCTGAATGTAAGTCCATAATATATTTTGTTAATTCCCCCTTACTTTCTTCCTGTTGAGAAACAGGAGTGAAGTAAGGGGGGAGTGAGAAATGGGAAAGCCGTTTTATTGAAATTTGCTTTCCGTTTACGGTAGTAGATTATTTGCCTTCTTCGATAGTACAAATGCTGACACGGTTCCAGTCCGGTTCGGAGAACATATCACCGATTCCTTGTCCTTCGGCGGTAATGCGGGTGTCGTTAATCTTGTATTTTTTTTACAAGTATGGACTTCACAGCTTGAGCACGTGCTTTTGCCAGTTTCTCATTGAAAGCGAGGTTACCTTCGGGAGAGGCATATCCTTTGATGACGACTTTAGCTTCAGGATGTTTTTTCATGTAAATGGCTACACGTTCCACATTAGGCAGTTGGGAAGCATCAACCACGGACTTTCCTTGTCTGAAGGTAATGATGGATTCTGGAATGCGGTTGGTTTTTACCACGGTTTCTATGTTGGCAGCTTGGGTTCTGCAATCTGCCAGCTCCTTTTGTAAGTTGTTGGCCTGTTGTACGGCATTGCTCAGTTGCATGTCCTTGTCGCTCAGTTGTGATCGCAGACGGTTGACTGCATTATTTAGCTCGCCTACTTCTACTGGGTCGTAAGGCTTCACTGTTGTGAAATGATGTGAGCCGTTGCTACACATGAATGGTAGGTCAGTCCGGCAGTCAGTTCAAAAGTGGCATTGTTGGCGTTGAAACGGCTTTTAGTTTTGCTGAAGTCTCCTTGCATATCATATACGATAGCTGGTTTGATACCGAGTGTCCATGCTTTTTCCTCACCTAGGTTGAAGTTCAAGTTTAGACCAAGGCGTGTAGACCAGGAATTTGTATCACCGGGGCCATTCTGATAGTAATGTAGCCAGCCGATACCTGTCAGAGTCTCGATTTCAAAAATGCGTGGTTCGCCCATATAACCTCCAAAGAGATTCATCAGGTTGACTTTACCGAGTAAGCTCACTTCGGAAGCATCAAATGCAGTTTTGCTGGCTGAGGTATTTACATATCCCATACCTTGAATACCTAGACCGAATATAGGAGTAAGTTGTTTTCCGATTCCGAATCCGAAGGCCGGTCGGGCATTTTTTAAGAAGGAGCTGTGAGTCAAAGGGGTTACAGCACCAGCTTTCAGTTCAATAGACCAGTTGTCACCAGGGCGTGTGCCTTCAAGGGCCGTACGGTCATTTTGCGCATGCATGGTAAGAATACTCATGCTTAGTGCTAAAACAAAGATAGATTTTTTCATAATTAAATAAATTAATAGTGATACAATAAATATGTCACACACGTTGTACTGTCTGTTGTGTAGTTATGACTGTGCATAATCTAATGAATTACTTTGTCATAACCTTTGTTTAAAAAACAGCCCGTTAAAAAGGATGGTTCGAAAAATAGAAATGGATTTAACATCTATTTAAGAAGTCGGATGGTGCCAGAAGCCTGTATTGGCAGTGAAAGCACATCATAGATATATAAGGTGCAAATTCTTGGATTTATATATAACGGCATCAAATATAACTTTATATATACATGCGTTTTTTAACACAAATATCTGTTGAAATGACAAATATTCATCAAACAAATATTCTTTCAATGCTGTTTTTTTATAGAGATACAAATCATAGTATTAATTAAAAACCTGACAATTATGAAAAAATTAAGTTTCGCAGGACTGAAGGGTAGAGTGTCCTGGGGCAGTGTTTTCGGCGGTGTCATGACTGTATTGGCAATATCCGTGTTACTGTCTATTTTAAATTCAAGTATTGGTTTGTTTATGTTTGATCCATTATCAGATCACCCGGTTGCGGGCATCGGCACTGCTGTTGGAATCGGATCCGCTATCATTCTGGTTGCCGGCATGGCTGCAGGAGGCTTTGTGGCCGGGAAACTGGCCGGTATGGACGGAATGATACACGGATTTCTGGTCTGGGCGACCACACTGATTGTGGCTGTGGTACTGGGAATTTTTCTGGCTGTCGGTGCGGCAAAAATGACGGTGAATACTCTTGGAGCGGTCTCGTCCGTTACGGGCAGCGTTTTGTCTGGAACAGGTGATACCGTTGGAAACGGAGTTGCCGCATTATCTGAAGACGCAAAGGAGCTGTTCGGAAAAATCGATTTTAATGCAACCCTGAAAGAAGGGAATATACCGCAGAATATCCGTACCGCACTTCTAAAAAGCGATGTGAAGGAACTTCAGCCGGATTACCTGCAGAAGCAACTGGCGGAAGTGAAGGATGACCTGGAAGCGTCCGTAAAAAAAATAGTACGTTCCCCACAACAAGCGGATGAGAGCATTGACAGTTTCCTTGACCGGTTGAAACAACGTACAGAAAGTATCAGCAAAAATATAGACCGGAATGATTTGGCTAAAGCTATAGCAAACAACACCAATATGTCAAAAGCGGAAGCAAATAAAACTATTGACCAATATATGAACTTGCTGGAAAATGCACGTATGGAAGCCGGCAAACAGATAGACAAACTGGAGGTGACCCTGAAGAAAGCCGCACAGGAATGGAAAGAAATCAAGCATGAGGCACTCGTGGCTGCCGATAAGGCAACGGATGCCGCAGCGAGGTCCGCACTGATTTCGTTCCTTGCAATTCTCTCCGGAGCGGTATTGTGCTGTATTGCAGGTGCCTACGGTAGCAGGAAGACCCAAGAAAGGGTGGATATCTGACAGTATTTCATTAAATCAAGTAAGAAGTTCGGTCCCCCAAACAGTATGACAGGTTGATGTCATTTTTAAGCATGTTATATCTTTTCTGAAATCGGGCCAACTGATATCCGCATTATAAAAGGCAATGACTAACTTGCATTGCCTTTTTAAATTTAAACTATTTTTATTATTTTTGCGGGTAACATTTAACTTAACACACTTTTACTACAAATGACATACTTTCAGATTTTAAAGAGGGCGCTTTTTCTGTTCCCTTTACTAATAGCCACTTTTACTACCTGCAAGGGTCAAATTTATAAATACCTGGGCATAGAGGACGGACTAAGCAACCGGAGAATTTTTCGCATCCAGAAAGGCGGGCACGGGTACATGTGGTTCCTTACCCAGGAAGGGATAGACCGTTATGACGGAAGCAAGATTAAACATTATGCCGTCTTTGACGGAAGTATGGAGGTGGCGCCGCAAATCAACCTGAACTGGCTATATACCGACAGCAGGCACAGGCTGTGGGTTGTGGGTAGAAAAGGACGCATATTCCGGTACGACACCGCCCGTGACCGTTTTGTTATGACCTACAAGCTTAACGGCCTGCAGGATGACGTAACATCAGGCACCGTCAATTGTACCTATATGGACAGTAATGACCGTATCTGGCTCTGCCATGGTGACAGTATTATACGCTATGATACCCGCGCAGGCACTACGGACAGAATAGACTCCCCTGCCTCGAACGATATTACTGCAATCACGCAGACCGACAGTACAAACTTTTTTATAGGGACATCAAACGGGTTACTGCAAACCATAGAAAAGGAAGGTGTCCTGGAAACTGTGGCCGGAACATATACTGACAGTATCTGTATACCGGTAAGTGAGCTTTATTTCCACCAAGATTCAAAGAAACTGTTCATAGGAACCTTCAAGGAAGGAATTATAGCATACGGAATGAACACGACTTCAACCATCATCGCGGACGGTCCGCTACAGAACGTGGCAATCAAACGAATCACCCCCTTTGGAAAGCGGCAACTGCTGGTAGCCACGGGAGGCAGGGGAGTATACAAGATTGACGTTGATTCTCTCTCCGCCCGGCCTTATATAACCGCCGACTACAGCAATTATAACGGTATGAACGGGAACAACATCAATGATATTTATGTGGACGGGGACGGACGGATATGGATGGCCAATTATCCTACCGGGATTACAATACGCAACGACCGTTACAGAAGTTACAAATGGCTCAAGCATTCACCGGGCAACAACAGTTCGCTGGCCAATAACCAGGTCCATGATGTAGTCCGGGACGGCGAGGGTGACCTGTGGTTCGCCACCAGCAACGGGATCAGCCTGCTTCACAGCGCAACCGGTCAGTGGACTTCCTTCCTTAGCAGTTCCGAGCACTTGAAAGGCGATGACAATAATATCTTCCTGAGCCTCTGTGAGGTATTACCCGGCATTATCTGGCAGGTGGGTATACATCAGGTATATACAGGATTGACAAGAAGAAAGGCACGGTGGAATACATCTCACCTTCCTCCCTGGCAGGAATAAGCCCTGACCAATATATCAGTGACATAATAAAGGACTCCGGAGGGGATGTATGGTCAGGCGGATACTGTAATCTCAAACGCATCAACCCTGAAAGCGGTGACATACGACTCTACCCGGGACTGGGGTCCATTACCGCCATACTGGAAAAGGACGCGGAACACATCTGGTAGGTACAACTATGGGATTATACCTGTTGGACAAGCTCCGGGGGAGATTACCGCCGCATAGATTTCCCGGTCGAGACAGTCCATGTCAGTACTTTGTATCAGGCTGCGGACAGCACACTATATGTGGGGACCAGAGGAGCGGGACTGCTTGTATATGACGGTGCAAACGATAAATTTATACACCAGTACCACATGGAAAACTGTGCCCTTGTCTCTGATAACATTTATATTGTCATTCCAAGACCGGATGGCAGCTTGCTGCTCGGTACGGAAAACAGCATAGTTACTTTCCTGTGTGAAGACCGGACTTTCCAAAACTGGACGGCGGAACAAGGATTGATGAGCGTATGCTTCAATGCCGGCGCTGCAACCCAGTATGGGGACAGTCTTGTGTTCGGAAGCAATGATGGCATCGTCATATTCCCGGTTGACTTGCAGATTCCCGTTCCACAGTTCTCACAGATGCTCCTGAGGGATTTTGCAGTCTCTTCATGTCCGGTCTATCCCGGTGAGGAAGGGTCACCGTTAAAAAAAGGATATTGACGGTAATTACAAACTTGAACTGGCTTATGACCAGAGCAGCTTCTCCCTGGAAGCAATATCCATCAACTATGATTATTCTTCAAACATTCTGTACTCATGGAAATTGGAAGGCGCCTATAACGGCTGGAGCCACCCGTTGCAGGACGGGCAGATACAGGTCACCGGTCTTTCCCCAGGCAAGTACATCCTGCGTATCTGTGCCATATCCAACGAAGAAAAATACAAAGTTTATGAGGAGAAAAGTATTGAAGTGGTTGTCGCCCGTCCACCATGGGCGAGCGCATGGGCCATAGCGGGATATGCACTTCTTGCCATATCAGCCGTTACAATAGCAGTCAGGATCGTCATGTTGCGCAGACAAAAAAGGCTATCGGAGGAAAAGACACGCTTCTTCATAAATACCGCCCATGATATCCGTACTCCCCTCACCCTGATAAAAGCTCCTTTGGAAGAAGTGGTGGAAAGGCAGCAGGTAAAAGAGGAAGGGACGGATAACGTGGGAGTGGCCTTGAGAAGCGTGAATAACCTCCTGCAATTAGTTACCGACCTGATCAATTTCGAAAGGGCGGACGTTTACACCTCACAATTGTATGTTGGCGAATATGAGCTGCACAGTTACCTGGAAAGTACTTGCGAAACTTTCCGGACATATGCGTCACAGAAAAACGTCAACCTCTCATGTGAAAGTAAGTTCCCTTTTATGAATGTCTGGTTTGACAGGGACAAAATGGATTCTATACTGAAGAATCTATTGTCAAACTGCCTTGAAATATCACTCCCCGAAATGGTAATGTCCATGTTTGTGCCTACACTGAACAGAATACATGGAGCATAGAGGTAAGTGATACGGGGATCGGAATTCCCGCCGGGGAGAGGAAATATCTGGGCGGAAGGTTTTTCAGGGGCAGCAATGCCGTTAATCAGAAAGTGCCGGGAAGCGGAATCGGCCTGATGCTGGTCTGCAAACTGGTTCGCTTGCATAAGGGAAGGATCATTATATCAAGCACGGAAGGGGAAGGTACCTGTGTACGTGTTACATTCCCCATGGGAAACAGGCATTTGCGCAAGGCACGTTTCATAACAGTGGCAAAGACGGAAGATGCAGCCCCGCCACAACCGGAAACGTGTTCTGTCGAACTGCGCATGGAAACGATGAAAAAATGGCAAAAGTTCATCACGTATTCTTGTAGTGGAGGACAACGATGACTTGCGGGGATACATTGAGAGACTCTTGGGACAGGACTACCACGTCCAATCTGCACAAACGGACGCGACGCGTTGGTCGTGGCAAGGGAATATAACCCGGACCTGATCCTTTCGGATGTCATGATGCCGGAGATGGGCGGTGATGAACTATGTGCAGCCATCAAGTCGGACATTGAAACCTCCCATATTCCGGTTATCCTGCTAACGGCACTCAGCGATGAGAAAAATATGCTCAAGGGGTTGGACAAGGGAGCCGATGCATATATAACCAAGCCGTTCAGTGTGAATGTGCTCAAGGCGAACATCAGGAGCATACTGCGCAACCGGATATTGCTCCGAAAAACATATGCCGGACTAAAATCTGGTACCGGCCCGTTACCTGAAGGATGCAGTAACGCATTGGACTGGAAATTCATTGCCACCGTGAGAGAATGTGTTATGGAACATATTACCAGTCCTGATTTCAACGTGGACACCCTCTGTGAAATCCAGCACATGAGCCGTTCGAGTTTCTTCAACAAGCTCAAGACATTGACAGGATACGCACCGGCCGACTACATCCGTTCCATCCGCCTGCAACATGCGGCAAACCTGCTAATCCAGGAAAGGTGCACGATAATAGAAGTTGCGGATGCAACCGGATTCAGTGATGCAAAATATTTTAGGGAAGTATTCAGGAAACATTATGGTGTAAGCCTAGTGAATACCGCAAAGTAGCAATGGGAACGCATCCGAAAGAAAGCCTATCCGATTATCGGTGCCATGGGGGAGGAAGTGTGGGAAGCCGTTGATGAGTTGATAAAAAACAGAGAGAGTAACTATCGACTTGATACTGGTCGTTACATCAGGTAGGGTGAATGCTTAGGGTGGGTTCCACACTATTGTCAATATGATTACGTGATTACTCCGATCACGGTGGATAAGATGGTCATGCGGAGCAGCCTCTCTTCCTCGACCATCGTGTTGGACTATGTGTAGAACTGGCATGAATAGACAATCATATTGAGTGAAAGAGGTATGGAAAAATATTGAAAATCCGGGCAGCCGCATAGGGATTGCCCGACTTTTTTAAGATGGATATTCAGGTGTGGGGTTGGCAGGTCAGTCCACGGGCTCGCCGCCATAGCGAAGGCGGCAGATAGCCTCGTGGATTTCACACATGATATGCAGCCGTAGCCGCTTGCTGATATGTTGGCTGTCGGAACGCATGAAGAGTTTTTGAACGATTTGACCGTACACTTTTTGGACGAGAAACGAAAACCAAAGGAATTAAGACTCCATGAGGTGGCACCGTTGGACGCGAAATTTCGGGCGGAAATCGGGGACTGCAAGACCGCCTCACCGGATATATTCCGATACGGATTTGCACGAAGCGGTCGACATGGCACCCACACTGAGAAAGTTCAACAGGCTGGGAGACTTGCGACTGGTCTGTGCGCCGCTTCTCAATGAGCGATGGATTGTCTCGCCGCCGGTTGCGCGACCGGATAATGCCCGGTTTCCGCCGCCGGAAGTGAAGACGAGGATACCGTTTAAAAAGAAAAAACAGAGTATGAACATTTAACTCTTTGATATATGGAAAATGAACAGAATGGAACGCTAAAAGACGGCAGTGTATATGTAGTCATGGGATTATGTTACAGAGATTCCAGCGTCTGTCGGAAGTGGTGTATTGCCTGTGAAATGAAACAGAACCGTTCTCGAAGGATGATACCTATACCCGCCGGCTCACTCCGGAAATGTGGGAGGAAATAAAGTTATCACCCGTAGTGGTGGCTGATATGCTGGATGATTTGAGGCACGGGAACAAGTTCTATACGGGCGTTGAAACGGATAAGGGGGCTTCTTTTCAGCCGGAACTATGAAGGGAACCACCAATATGGGGCCTTTATGGAGGAGAATATCGAGAGATGTTTCTTTGAGCCGGACTTTGAAGGAAAGTCGCTGACCGTGTATGAACTTCGGGGATGGCCTTCGCTGATGGCGGGGAAGATAAACCTCTGTTATGATGATAACGATACCCTGTTACTATTGGAGAAGATTCCACCGGATGCCTTCCTTGATAAATCGGCTCTTAAAAGCGTACAGACAGAGGTGTATGACCTTTCACTCACGTGGGAGAATTATGCCCGGCTGCCGGACAATGAGAAGGGGCTTGGCCTGTTCCAGAGCGTGGATAACTATGACCGGATGACCTTGCTTCATATCATGGACAAGGGTTATCCGAGGGACGGACTGATGGATGAGTATCCTGATAATTTCAGTTTCTATGAGAAATTTGAAAGGATAGAAAGAGCATTACTGGGCCGGAACAGATGGAATGTTTATGACGAGATGCAGGACAGAGCAAAGAAACTGGTCGGAAAACTGTTGCGCGAGCAATTTTCCGATACACGGCAGAAGGTGGAGATAAAGGAAAAAGTAGTTTTACGGAACAGTAAAAGTATAAGGATATAAGGGATAACGGAAAACAAGTGAGGGTTGGAAGGCGCATTGCCGGCGGATGTCGGTGATGTGCCTTTCACCTTTATATCGGGATTCTGAAAGTTTTTACTTTGAGTAAATATGGGGAAAGAAATGACATGACAATATTTCAGGGTATGTTTTAGGGGACAATGTACGCCAATGGGTGACTTTGATTCCGGAAGTTTTGTCGGATGTGGAAATGTGCTTTACTTTGCTTCACAAATAGTAAAATCATAAATCAAATTTATTATGGAGTTAGTTGTAATTGAGAAAAATGCGTATTTACGGTTAAAACAGCAGGTTGAGGATTTATTCACACAGATTGAAGCTGTTAAAAAGAAATTTGGAATTGTTGAAAAGGAAAAATGAATGGATGCCCAGGAGGTTTGCTTGGCTTTGAATATCTCCAAACGAACTTTGCAAAGCTATAGGGAATACGGAATTATTCCGTGTTCTTTTATAGGTGGCAAATATATGTATAAAGAGAGTGATTTGGTCAGAGTATTAACTCAAAAAGCAAGATAACATATGGATGGAGTAATCACAAAGCAGTCAGAAGAGTACATAATGATGATGAGGATACTTAAGAAATGTTCTAAAGAGGTACTTGAATTTCAAGATTTGCCTGTTCCTATCGCCAATGAGGTTTATATGACTGGTGAACAGGTATGTGGCGTGTTGCATATATCAAGCAGAACTTTGCAAAAGTTACGTGATGAAAAGGGGATAGCTTATACTGTTATAGGTGGTAAGTTTCTTTATCCTCTTTCTAAAATTGCAATTGTTATTGGAAGAAAATTATAAAAGTTATGTTCGTTAAATCAAGCGTTTGATTTGTATTTATGCCATTTTTTTACTACCTTTGTAAAAGGAAGAGTGTAACAGGAAGAAAGTTGCAGCATATTTGCGGTGAATTATTCGGTGTCATAGGAGTAGAGGCTTTTGGTAAGATGCTGATAATGAGTAGGGGAAATAAAAGTTAATCGTTCCCTGTCTCTCCGCAGAGCTCCAAAGACAAAAAGGATTCAAAGTATGACAAATCCCTAAAACCTTGATTTTACGGGATTTTTTATTTCTCTTCTCGGACATCTATCAGTAATTCGGGTTATATAATCAGTAATCTGGATACCTATGTAATAAATAATACCCGCTACTTTTGTATCGCTATAACAATTGGATTTATATGTTTCAACTAAATAATATATCGTATGAAAAGATTGGTGTTGTTTATGATGGCAGTTATGCTGTTGTCTATTACTGTTAACGCACAGAAAAAAGGTGGTAAGACACTGGTAGCTTATTTCTCGGCAACGGGAACAACGGCAAGGGCTGCCAAGTTGGTGGCAGAAGCTGTTGATGGGACCCTCTACGAAATACAGCCTGCGAAAAAGTACACGGCTGCTGATTTGGACTGGCACGACAAAGCTTCGCGCAGCAGTGTGGAGATGTCGGATTCCAAATCACGTCCTGCATTGTATTCTAAATTGGGAAGTCTCGCGGAGTATGATACCATTTATATAGGTTTTCCTATTTGGTGGAATTTGGCTCCAAGAATCATCAATACATTTATAGAAAGCGGTGATTTTGCAGGTAAAACGGTTATTCCATTCGCCACTTCGGGAAGCAGCAGTATTTCTAATGCAGAAAAGGAATTGCAGACGAATTACCCCGGCATAAACTGGGGAAAAGGCAGGCTGCTGAATGGAGCGAGCCGGGAAACTGTCAAGCAATGGATTAAGAAATGAATTTCCAACCGAAACTTAAAGAAGTAGAGATGAAGAACATGGTAAAAAACATATGTGCGGCGATGGTTATTAGCCTTTGTGCTGCAGGACATTTGTCTGCAACAGAAAATAATCCTAATAATGATAATAAATTTATGGAAGAGAATTTGAATCTGACTCAAGAGTGGGACAAGACATTCCCACAGAGTGATAAAGTAGACCATAAAAAGATAACTTTCCACAACCGTTACGGCATTACACTTGCCGCCGATTTGTATGTACCCAAGAATGTGACGGGTAAATTGCCTGCCATTGCCATCAGTGCCCATTTGGTGCCGTGAAGGAACAAGCTTCGGGCTTGTATGCGCAGACATTGGCAGAACGTGGATTCCTGACGATTGCTTTCGATCCATCCTATACGGGAGAAAGTAGCGGCCAGCCCCGTTATGTGGCTTCGCCGGACATCAATACGGAAGATTTCAGTGCAGCGGTCGATTATCTTTCCACCCGTGACGATGTAGATGCAGAGCGCATCGGCATTCTCGGTATTTGTGGATGGGGAGCATGGCGCTTAATGCAGCGGCTATCGATACTCGCATCAAGGCTACAGTTACGGCAACCATGTACGACATGAGCCGGGTCAATGCTAACGGTTATTTCGATTCTATGAATGCCGATGCACGGCATGAATTGCGGCGCCAGCTTAATGCTCAGCGTACGGAGGATTATAGAAACGGTACATTTGCTCTTGGAGGAGGTGTAGTAGACCCGTTGCCTGCCGATGCTCCACAATTTGTGAAGGACTACCATGCCTATTATAAAACACCGCGCGGCTATCATAAGCGGTCACTCAACTCTAACCACGGATGGAACAAGACTTCACCGCTTTCGTTCATCAATATGCCTATCCTTTCATATAGTGATGAAATCCGTAGTGCAGTGTTGATGCTGCACGGTGAGAAGGCCCATTCACGTTATTTCAGTGAAGATGCTTTTAAAAAGTTGCAGGGTGATAATAAGGAACTGCTGATTATTCCCGGTGCAAACCATGTAGACTTGTATGACAATATAGAGGTAATTCCATTCGGCAAAATAGAGAGATTCTTCAATGAAAATCTTCGATGACCGCCTTTAATGTGTTAGGAACCGGACGTACTTTTCTTTAGCCTGGTTCAGCAACTCCTCTTTCAGGCAGATGTCTTTCCGGAAAAGCGAATGCTCCGGGAAGATTTCTTTTTTCTTGGACGCCTTGTTCCAATTTCCTACTACATGCCCCTTATAGAGAAGTACCGGAAAGAACAATCCGTTGTTGGTGAAAGCTTTGGAATAGTCCTCTTTGGGTAGGACGTCCGTCCGGTCCTTGTATCCTATCAGGTATTCATCGTAGGAGGGAAGAAGGTGCAGGTTACCGGTCGCCTTTCCAGATGTCCGGCAGGAGTCATGGATGTACCATGTCTGGCTGTTCCATTGTTCGGACATCAGTTCCGGTTCTATCAGAGAAATGGCTTGCCTTGCTTCCGTTAAAGGCAAACCAGACCACCAGGAGAAGTCTTGCAGGGTAGCAGGGGCATGGCTGGCGGAAATAGGCTGTAGCCAGGCGGGCCAGCGCTTCTTCTTTCGTCAGTTCGGGGGTAGGGTGGAACTCTTTCGTCCAGAAGGGCATAGGTGTGTTGCCGTCCATGGCATTCTCCGCTGCACACGATTCCTTCGACTTCGGCACGCGACATAAAGCGGGTCATGTGGTAGTTGTCTGCAAGCAGTCCCGAACGTTCAAAATGTTCCGCAATCTCTTGTTTCGTCAGGCTTCGCTTCCCGCTGAGGATATTCCCAAGTATGGTGTAGCTTCTGTCATATTGCTGTTCCGTGATTTCCAGACCATGTCCTTTTGCATAAGAATCATTGGCAGATTTGATGCGTTGTGCAGAGAGTTTCAGCATCCAACGAATGTCTTCTGCTGCTACCAGGTGCCATGTGGGACGCATTACGTGGGTTCTCAGTATTTCCCCTTGATGCAGGGCTTTTTCCACGGCTTGAATTCCCGGTGACTTCAGCCGCATACCTACGGCCCATTTCACCATTGTATAGTCTTGTGCCTGCATGGCGCCCATCCAGGAGACCAGTTCTTTCGGGTGGCCGAAGAGTGGAGTGGACAGTTGCTGGTTCTGTAAGCGTATTTCAGGGATTCTCATGTCGGTATGGTATTCGTTTGTATCAATAGGAATCGCAAAGATAAGAAAAGCAGGTCATCGCAGGGTATATCGTGTCCGCAATTATATTCTTTTGTTTCTTTTAACAGCTACTAATATAGCTATCTTTTATTTTTGCAACACACAAATTTGGAAAATATTCATAATTAAACAACCATAAGAACTTTTTTATGACTATGAGAACAAATTGTATTTTATTGTTAGTTATTTTGTTGGGAGCCTTTCCCTTAAATCGTGTACATGCCGATGAATCTGGAAGCATAATTCTGTACACTCCTTACACAAAAATTTCCGTGACGCCCGGAGCGTCCATTGATTACAGCATTGATTTGATTAACAACACGGACGGGGTTACAAATGCAAATCTCTCGGTCAGCGGATTGCCGGGCAGTTGGAAGCATGAAATCAAGTCAGGCGGCTGGACCCTCAGCCAGCTTTCTGTACTGTCCAAGGAAAAGAAAACGTTCAATTTGAAAGTGGAAGTTCCTCTAAAAGTAAATAAAGGAAGTTATCATTTCACAGTATTTGCCGGAGAAACCAAACTGCCGCTGGAGGTGATCGTGGCCCAGAAA
>ENA-OQDX01000015-OQDX01000015.1-human-gut-metagenome-genome-assembly--contig:-NODE-15-length-19110-cov-0.924880_pt1 | contig 19110 bp, 26 predicted proteins | sample MGYA00242788_ERZ504621 | MGnify/ENA primary metagenome ERZ504621 (study PRJEB26092, sample SAMD00036303) | human gut metagenome | host: Homo sapiens | study: EMG produced TPA metagenomics assembly of... | reverse complement strand
CTATCGGTAACCGGACACACTTGGCAGCTCCCGGTGATGTATTCTTCTCCAAACCAGGTGAGGTGCGCAGTTGGGACACAGACCGTATCGGTAATGGTCATGCTCTAATTTTTGAGGATACCTTTTTGACCTCTTTCTTCAAAGACCCACTATTCGTGCAGCACCTCCCGTTCTTCCGAATGGGAAAAATGGTAGACAAACTCCAACTGCCGAACGGGCTCTATGCACGAATACTCCAACTTCTGCACGACATAAAGGTCGAAATCGACTCCTTCCACCCACACGATACGGGCATATTACGCGCCTTACTTTACGAGGTCCTCATGCTACTCAACCGTGTCTACCGCACCTCTATCCCTCCGGAGACGGGTAAGGAGCCACATAAAGATATCAGCAGCTTCCACCTCAGCCGATTCTTCGAATTGGTTGGGGAGCACTTCCGGGAGCAGCATTCTGTACAATTCTATGCCGATAAACTATGCATCACTCCCAACTATCTGAACGAAATCCTCTCTTCGGCCATAAACATCAACGCCAAGCAGTACATACTCAACAAGGTTACAGACGAAGCCCAGCGTCTGCTCACCTACACCGACCTCCCCATTTCAGAAATAGCCTCCGAACTCCATTTCTCAACCGTCTCCTACTTTGTACGTAGTTTCCGACAATGTATAGGGTATACTCCCCTCGCCTACCGGAAAATGGAGAAACCGTGAAAAGTGACATATCCTCCTTCTTTTTTATTGTACAAAAGTTCCACTTACCGGCTATCTTTGCCCTTGAAACAATAACCCATAAAAAAAACAAACAATGAGAGATGCAGAAAAAACAGTAGGAAACATGATTGACAAGGAAAAAACCATCTTTGTCGGTTCGGTGGATGCCGAAGGCTTTCCCAACATCAAGGCCATGTTGCAAACCCGCAAAAGGGAAGGGATCAAACACATTTACCTATCAACGAAACACCTCGTCGATGCGCGTTTCGCAATTTCTCAAAAATAACCGGGCATGCCTTTACGTCTGCAACACACGCTTCTTCAAGGGCGTAATGCTGCGCGGCACGATGGAGATACTGACGGACAGCACCAGTAAGGAAATGATATGGCAGGAAGGCGACACTATGTACTACCCCGAAGGAGTGACTGATCCCGATTATTGTGTCCTGAAGTTCACCGCCTTCTCCGGTAGGTATTACAGCGGATTTAAATCAGAAGACTTCACGATAGAATAAACGGGCCATCCGTTCCAGTCCATCAGCAAGCAGAGCCCGGGGACAAGCGATATTCAGCCGGATAAAGCCCTCTCCACCGGGACCGTACATCGTACCGGAATTGACCATCAGATGCTGTTGTTCTTGCAAACGCAAGGCGACAACATCTGAGCTGATACCGGAAGCACGGCAGTCTATCCAAACCAAATAAGTTCCTTCGAGTGGCAGCACGGGATATTGTGGTAACCGTTCCTTGAAAAAGCAGCAGAGGTATTCGTAATTCCCCCCGCAGATATTTTCCGCAAGGCATCAAAGCCATTCCCCAACCTTCGTTGTAAGCTGCCAATTGTGGCGATTACGCCGAACGGATTGACGTCGCATACCTCGTTGATGTTAATGGCTCTGTCAATACGGCGGCGCACCTCTTCATCGGCTGCGATGATATTGGCGATTTGCAACCCGGCAAGGTTGAACGCCTTGCTCGGCGAAACGCAAGTAACGGAATTTTGCAAAAAGCGTTCAGACAAGGAGGCAAAGGGTGTGTAGTCATATCCTTCGTAAGTCAGTTCACAATGAATCTCATCCGCCACGACAAACACCTCATTCCGTAAACAAATATCACCTATATGCTGCAGTTCTTCCGGAGTCCAGACCCGTCCGACCGGATTGTGAGGATTGCACAGCAGCAGGATTTTTGCTTTCGGATCGGAAGCTTTCCTTTCAAGATCGGCAAAGTCGATTACGTAGCGGCCATCCTGATAAATGAGATTATTGGCAAACAACTCGCATCCGTCATTACGGATAGATGAATAGAAACAATTATAGGCAGGAGTCTGAACGATGACTTTATCACCCGGCATGGCCAAGGCTTTGATAATGGCTGACAGAGCCGGCACGACACCACTCGTATAGATAATCCACCGGGAATCAACCTGCCAGCGATGCCGGTCATCGAACCACCGGACAACCGCATCATAATAGGCTTCGGGTACTTTTGTATAACCGAAAATACCGTGCGCCACCCGCTTTTGTAAGGCATCGATAATAGCGGGTGCTGTACGAAAATCCATATCCGCCACCCACATGGGCAGTACATTCTCCTCTTCGGGAATATCCCATTTATAAGAATTCGTCCCGCGACGCGAGATGATTGTATCGAAATCGTATTTCATAATTTATAAATCCAGTTACCATCCCAAAGCCTCAACTCACAATCGGCAGGCGCCTTTATATTTTCGTCGAGAATGATTTCCCCATAGCTTTCGGCAGTGATACAGCCTGTCCGTGGATTCTTCACCCCGCCTATTGTTCCTTTGATGGTTGCCTGCACCGAACTATATTCAAAAGCCCGGTCGCAGTCGGGACCAAAGGTGCAATTCTCCAGTACGAGGTCGTGGGCATAGCAGAGCGGTTGCTCACCGGTTATATGGCAATTCACCAACCGGAGATTGTGCGAATGCCAGCCGAGATATTCGCCGCTGAGTTCAGAATCGTAGATTGTCACATTCTCCACCTCCCAGAAGGCATCCTTCGTAGTGATTTTGGCATTGCGCAACTCCACATTCTTCACATACTGGAAAACGTACTTGCTGTCGCTTTCCAATCCGTCTATGCGGATGTCGCTGCTGAACATGACGGATAAGTTCCTCCATGCAGTTTCAGATTTTTGATATTCAGTTTTTTACAACGCCAGAACACCTCATCGGCATCGTTTATCTCTACATTCTCTATTTCGATGTCGTGCATCTCGCGAAACATTTTGGGTGCATCGATACGCGTATCAGTCATTTTCAGATGGTCGGAATACCACAGTGCCGAACGCCCGCCGACATCGAAAAAACAACGGTCGATAACAAATCCGTGAACATGCCAGAAGGGATAATTTCCTTCGAACCGACAATCAACAGCTTCGATGTTGCTGCATTCCTTGATGGCTGATTCTCCAGCACGGATAACTACATTCTCCATACGTAAGTCATGCGATTCGAACAAAGGTCTTTCTCCGCCAAATGCTGTATTTGATATTATTTTCATCTTGTTTTCAATTTTATTATTCTATTCTCTTTATCAATTTTGCGGGGACACCACCTACTATTGTATTTGCTTCCACATCTTTCGTCACGACCGCTCCAGCTCCCACCACAGCATTGTCACCAATTGTCACTCCTTGAAGAATCGTTGAATTAGAACCTACCCAGACATTCTTGCCTAGTACAATTGGTGCCGGATAGGTAGTTTGGCGTTCAGCCGGAGGCAAACCATGATTGAGCGTTGCAAAGACTACATTATGCCCAATTTGGCATCCGTCGCCGATTATCACACCACCATGGTCTTGAAAATGACAGCAGGCATTAATAAATACGCCTTCGCCCACTGTTATATTCTTCCCGAAATCGGCATAAAACGGCGGAAATACTCGGAACGATGACGGAACTTGATAACCGAACAATTCGGATAGCAACTCACGTACTTCGTCCGGCGTATAGTATGCGGTGTTCAGCCGGAAAGTGATACGCCTGGCTTCACTGCTCATTTCGTCCATAAAACGGTGTATCTCCTCCGTATTAAGCGCTTGACGCGTCTTTACATATTCTTTGAATTCGTTCGTAGTCATAGTTTCTCCTATTTAATTTTTATTACCAAATTAATGATAATGCAAAAATAGGCGGTATCCGTCATATGCCGTGTAGATAAATCCCCGGTATCTATACCCAAATTACGGATTATGCTGTCCCCTCCAGCTACTAAATCATAGCTCCATAAAACAAAAACTCCCGTAATCGCTTGAATTACGGGAGTGTGGGTGGTGTTATTTAAGTTTATCGTATTCTTCATCCGTCACCGGCTCTAGCCATTCATTAGAAGTATCCTCACCGGGAACTTCGAAAGCAAGATGGGCAAACCAACCATCAGAAGCAGCACCGTGCCAATGCTTCACATTTGCAGGGATATGGATAACCGTACCGGGTAGAATCTCTACTGCCGGCTTGCCTTCTTCTTGATACCACCCACGACCGGCAACACCGATAAGCATCTGTCCACCGCCTTTAGTAGCACGGTGTATGTGCCAGTTATTGCGGCAACGAGGCTCGAAAGTGACGTTAGAGACGGAAACCTGCTCACGTGAAACGGGAGCAAGATAGCTGTTACCTATGAAGTACTGTGCGTATGCTGTGTTCGGTTCTCCAATGGGGAAAATCATTTCACGCTGGAACGCGGCTTTGGTATCTTCACCGGCGGTGTCCTCTGCCCATACGCCTTTGGCCAGATTAAACGCTGCCCACGCTTTGGGCCAACCGGCATAGAATCCGATATGGGTGATGATTTCAGCAATCTCCGTACGGGTGATGCCGTTCTTTTTTGCCGACTGAAGGTGGAACACGAGCGAATTATCCGTGATTCCTTGACTGATAAGAGAAGTTATAGTTACCAAACTACGGTCACGCAGACCGAGTTTGTCGGTGCGGCTCCAGACCTCGCCAAAGAGGACATTGTCGTTTAGTTCCGCAAATTTAGGAGCAAACTCACCCAACTGGGTGCGTCCTGCTGTCTGTACTATCTTTTCTTGTGCCATAACATTGAGTGTTAAAATGCTGAATACTGAAATTAAAAAAATCTTGTTCATAGTCGTTCTATTTATTGCATGAAGTTATTGAGCTTGTTAGCCGGATTAAGTGGCGTCTGGTCAGACAAGACCAATGATTTGACCATGTGCAACGTTCCTTGCTTGTATTTCTGAAAGTGTTCTGATGCAATATGTTTTTCATAAGCCGCATGGCTCGCATAGGTTTCGAGAATAGTCACCTTACAGGGATTCTCCTTCTCGCCGACCGCATACATAGTCAGTACGCCCGATTCGGTACGCAGAGAGATTTCGCCTACTTCGGTTGCGTATTTCATATACTCGTCGAGATACTGCGGATAAACCTCGATTTTCGACAACCGCACGATACCGTCAGCACTCATCGGCTCTTTGGCGCACATACCCGGCTGCTTATCCAGATTCAGGCATTTGCCGATAATCTCTCCCGTGGCAAGGTAGGAATAGGTCGGAAATTCAAACAATACGGGTTTCAGCTTCGTATAGTCAAGTTTCCCGTTATTATCAAGCACTTCAGGAGCAGCGTATGTATTGACTATCGCACAAATGAAATTGTCGAAACCTTCAGTTTCATAGATGTCTACCACCTCACACTCCATGGTGAGGGGTGATGCGTCTATAACGGGGGTACTGTTTTCGCCAATATGGTAGGCAAACACCTCCGACTTATCGACCGTCGCACCGCTTACACTTCCCACATAGTCAGCTTTCGGCAATATTTCACGACTCACTAGATTGACGGAAAGTCGTTTTGAGTCCTTTATCCCTTGATTAGTGTAATGGCTTTTACTCATGCTGATGAGTATCCGGTCATGTCCAATAACACCCGTATGCCCTACCACTAGCCAGTTTACTTTCCCTTCAACCTCCGCCCCAACAACCGTCATCGGCTTGGGATAGAGCGCCAACAGATTTCCGAGATTTTTCTTGTTCGTTTCCATTATATTGGGTTGAACGGTGTTCTCCTTTACGGGAATACTGCACGACATTATGACAAGCAGTGACAGAACTCCTAAAATTGTTTTTGTCATACGTTATATTACTCTATTTTTCTTGCTAAACTTCTGATGACAAAGGTACCGCGATAGCACAAGCGAAGGTGTATATGATTTACGGATATTTGTACCCGAATTCCCGATTATACCGCAAGAAAGTTCAAGTTCATCAGATGAGTATAGTAAGACTGGCAGAAATCCCACGAATAATCCCACGCATGATTTGTTTTTAATCGTTATTCTCTGCCGATATAGAAAACAAAAAAAAGCTCTGAAATCCTTGAATTTCAGAGCTTTGCTTTAATTTATTATTTACTTTCGCGGTGCGTACGGGACTCGAACCCGTGACCCCATGCGTGACAGGCATGTATTCTAACCAACTGAACTAACGCACCATTATTTCATTCTTTCGTTGCTATCTCTCTTGATTGCGGTTGCAAAGGTAGGCATTTCTTTGATATCTGCAATAGCTATGGCGAACTTTTTTCCAAGCGTTTTGTGCTGTATTTGCTTTATATCCTCATATTGAGAAGATTGGAAAAATAAGAGAAAAGTAAATTTAACAACTGTTTAGAAATACGTTTATGCACTGTTTTATTCTTGATATGAAAACCTTTCCTGGAGAAAACGAAACATTTCGGAGCTTGTTTTAAACTTCTTGCTCGAAAAGTTCGTTGTTTTGCAATAAATCGTTATTTTTGCGGACTCAAAACGAGAATGTTGTAATTTGAAAAATGATAAAAAACATTTTAGGATGATGAAAACAGCCAAACTGTTGCTGCACTGCCCTGACAAACCAGGCATATTGGCAGAAGTAACAGACTTTATAACGGTGAATAAAGGTAATATTATCTATCTGGATCAGTATGTAGACCATGTAGAGAATATCTTTTTTATGCGTATTGAATGGGAATTGAAAGATTTTCTGGTGCCTCAGGAAAAGATTGAGGATTATTTTGCCACTTTGTATGCACAGAAATATGAGATGAATTTCCGTCTCTATTTCTCCGATACAAAACCGCGTATGGCTATCTTTGTTTCAAAGATGTCCCATTGCTTGTTCGACTTGTTGGCGCGTTACACCGCTGGTGAGTGGAATGTGGAGATACCTCTTATTATAAGCAATCATCCCGATTTGCAGCACGTGGCCGAGCGTTTCGGTATTCCTTTCCATCTTTTCCCCATTACCAAAGAGACAAAGGAGGAACAAGAGAAGAAGGAAATGGAGTTACTGGCAAAGCATAAGATAACTTTCATAGTGCTGGCGCGCTACATGCAGGTCATTTCCGAGCAAATGATAAACGCTTATCCCAATAGGATAATCAATATCCATCACTCTTTCCTTCCGGCATTTGTGGGAGCGAAGCCCTATCATGCTGCGTTTGAACGTGGAGTGAAGATTATTGGAGCTACCAGCCACTATGTTACCACAGAATTGGATGCCGGTCCCATCATAGAGCAGGATGTGGTGCGTATTACACACAAGGACACTGTGCAGGATTTGGTGAACAAGGGTAAGGACTTGGAAAAGATTGTGCTTTCTCGTGCTGTTCAGAAGCATATTGAACGCAAGGTGTTGGCATATAAGAACAAAACGGTAATATTTAATTAGTTGATAGTTGATAATTGATAGTTGATGGTGGGGAACTTGTCATTACCTTTCAATTATTACCTTTCAATGGTCAATTCTCAATTAAAAAAATGAAAGTTGCAGTTGTCAAATATAATGCAGGCAATATCCGTTCGGTGGATTATGCTTTGAAGCGTCTGGGAGTAGAGGCAGTGATTACGGCGGATGAGGCTGTGCTACGTGCTGCCGATAAGGTTATCTTTCCCGGTGTGGGAGAGGCGGAAACCACTATGGACTTTTTGCGTGCCGGTGGTATGGATAGCTGATAAAGGAGTTACGCCAGCCGGTATTGGGCATTTGCCTGGGCATGCAGTTGATGTGCCGCCACTCTGAAGAGGGGGATGTGGATTGCCTGGGTATTTTTGATACTGATGTGAAACGTTTCATTTCGCAGAGGCACGAGGATAAAGTACCTCATATGGGATGGAATACCATTGCCCGGACGAATAGCGGACTTTTTTAAAGGCTTTACTAAAGAAGAGTTTGTTTATTTCGTACATAGTTTCTATGTGCCAGTCAATGATTGTACGGCAGCCGTGACGGATTACATTCATCCGTTCAGTGCCGCTTTGCATAAAGGCAATTACTACGCCACACAGTTCCATCCGGAAAAGAGTGGAAGTGTGGGAGAGCGTATTTTGCGGAATTTCCTGGAACTGTAAATCGTCAAATCGTAAATAAAATGATAGAACTGATTCCCGCTATTGACATTATTGACGGAAAATGTGTACGCCTTTCCCAAGGCGATTATGACAGCAAGAAGGTGTACAACGAAAATCCCGTGGAAGTGGCCCTGGAGCTGGAGGCTCATGGTATCCGCAGACTTCATGTGGTCGATTTGGACGGTGCGGCTTCCCATCATGTGGTAAACTACCGTACGTTGGAACAGATAGCTGTGCGTACGTCTCTTATTATTGATTTTGGAGGTGGGGTGAAGAGTGATGAAGATTTGGTGATAGCTTTTGAGAACGGTGCGCAGATGGTGACCGGTGGCAGCATTGCTGTGAAGAATCCCGAATTGTTCTGCAAATGGCTTCAAATGTATGGTTCCGAGAAAATTATTCTTGGCGCTGATGTGAAAGAGCATAAAATAGCCGTCAATGGTTGGAAGGATGAGAGTGGCTGCGAACTGTTTCCGTTCTTGAAAGACTATGTAGAGAAGGGGGTCCGTAAGGTTATCTGTACTGATATCAGTTGTGACGGAATGCTGCAAGGACCATCGATAGCGTTGTATAAGGAGATACTGGAGCACCATCCTGAACTCTATCTGATAGCAAGTGGAGGCGTAAGCTGTGCCGATGATATACGCCATTTGGAAGTTGTCGGCATACCTGCCGTTATTTTCGGTAAGGCTCTGTACGAAGGCCGCATCACCTTCAAAGAACTGGAAAATTTTGTTAGTTGAAAGGTGAAAATTAATCACTTATAACTCATAACTTATAACTCAAACCGCCGTGTTAGCAAAAAGAATCATTTCTTGCCTCGACATTAAAGATGGGCAGACAGTGAAAGGTACCAATTTCGTGAACCTCCGCCAGGCCGGCGACCCGGTAGAACTGGCGCGTGCTTATAGTGAGCAGGGTGCCGACGAACTGGTTTTTCTCGACATCACAGCCAGTTTTGAAGGCCGTAAGACTTTCACTGAATTGGTGAAACGCATAGCTGCGAATATCAGCATTCCTTTTACTGTAGGTGGAGGCATTCATGAACTGGGTGACGTGGATAGGCTACTGAATGCAGGTGCCGATAAAATCTCCATCAATTCCTCAGCTATCCGCCGTCCCGGATTGATAGACGAGATTGCGAAGAACTTCGGTTCTCAGGTTTGTGTACTGGCAGTTGATGCCAAACAGACAGAGAAGGGATGGCGATGCTACTTGAACGGTGGTCGTGTGGAAACGGATAAGGAACTGTTTGCGTGGACAAAAGAAGCCCAGGAACGTGGTGCGGGCGAGATATTGTTCACCAGCATGAATCACGACGGTGTCAAGACCGGTTATGCCAATGAAGCGCTTTCCAGCCTTGCCGACGGATTGTCCATCCCCATCATTGCATCGGGAGGGGCAGGTGCCAAAGAACATTTTCGTGACGTCTTTTTGCAGGGAAAAGCAGATGCTGCCCTGGCAGCCAGTGTTTTTCATTTCGGAGAAATCAAAATTCCCGAATTAAAATCGTATCTTTGTGCCCAAGGAATTGCGATGAGAAGATGAAGGTGAGTTTACGATTGGACGATTTACGATTTACGATTGGGATTACTCAAGCAAATCATAAGTCTCCAGTCACTTAAAGTAATATCAATCGTAAATAGTAAATAGCTAAATCGTAAATAGAATGGATTTTGACAAGATGAACGGACTCGTTCCGGCGATTATACAAGATGCAGATACCGCTAAGGTGCTGATGCTTGGCTTCATGAACAAGGAGGCTTATGACAAGACGGTGGAAACTGGAAAGGTGACTTTCTTCAGCCGTACCAAGAACCGCCTTTGGACGAAAGGCGAGGAGAGTGGCAACTTCCTGAATGTGGTTTCCATGAAGGAAGACTGTGACCGGGATACGTTACTGGTGCAGGTACATCCCGTAGGCCCGGTTTGCCATACCGGTACAGATACTTGCTGGGGTGAGAAGAACGAACAGCCGGTTATGTTTCTAAAGCTTCTTCAGGATTTCATCTGTAAGCGTTATGATGAAATGCCCGAAGGTTCCTATACGACCAGTCTTTTCCAGTCCGGTATCAACAAAATGGCACAGAAGGTAGGCGAAGAGGCTGTGGAAACCGTCATTGAGGCTTGCAACGGTACGGACGAACGCCTGATTTATGAAGGAGCTGATTTGTTGTATCACCTCATCGTGCTGCTCACATCCAAAGGATACCGCATTGAAGACCTTGCGCGTGAATTGGAGGAACGTCACAGTGCGACGTGGAAGAAACATTAAGTAATTAAAAATTAATAATTAAAATGGGGGTGGGCGAGGCGCTGATAAGATATACGGACGTAGAGATACACCAGCAGGAGTTGTGCGTACTGAACGATGTGAATTTGGAACTTCACAAAGGGGGAGTTCGTGTACCTGGTAGGTAAAGTGGGCTCCGGCAAGACGAGCCTGCTCAAGACTTTCTATGGCGAACTGGATATTGCATCGGGCGAGGCTGAAGTATTGGGGTATGACATGCTCCATATTAAGCGTAAGCACATCCCGCAGTTGCGCCGCAAGCTGGGAATCGTATTCCAGGACTTCCAGTTGCTGACAGACCGTACGGTGTACGACAACCTTGAATTTGTTCTCCGTGCTACCGGTTGGAAGAGCAAAGGGGAGATTAAGGACAAAATAGAAGAGGTGTTGAACCTGGTGGGGATGAGCAACAAAGGATATAAGCTGCCTAATGAACTGTCGGGTGGTGAGCAACAGCGCATTGTGATTGCGCGTGCAGTGCTCAACTTCTCCCGGAGATAATCCTTGCGGATGAGCCTACCGGAAACCTGGATTCGGAAACCGGACATGCCATTGCAGAACTTCTGCACGGCATCAGTGAAGCCGGCGCACTGGTGGTGATGACCACGCACAACCTGCAGCTGCTGCGAGAGTTTCCCGGCAAGGTGTACCGGTGCGCAGACCATCTGATGACTGATGTTACAGCAGAATACGCCCCTGCAATAACCAATGATTAGTAGTTAAGTAGTTATCTCTAACTACTGATTCTTATAAAGAACAGAAATTAACGATAAAGCTCCGCAGCTGCCTACTTGTAGCTCGTAGCTTGTAACTATAAACTAATTAATACAGGAACGAAAATGAAAGTTTTAAAGTTTGGAGGTACTTCAGTAGGTTCGGCTCAGCGAATGAAGGAAGTGGCCAAATTGATTACCGATGGTGAACGTAAGATTGTGGTTCTCTCTGCCATGTCGGGTACCACAAACACATTGGTTGAGATTTCGGACTATCTGTACAAGAAGAATCCGGAAGGTGCCAACGAGATTATCAACAAGCTGGAAAGTAAATATCGCCAGCACATTGATGAACTCTTTGCTACTCCGGAGTATAAACAGAAAGGCCTGGAACTCATCAAATCACATTTTGACTATATCCGTTCTTATACCAAAGACCTCTTCACTCTGTTTGAGGAGAAAGTGGTGTTGGCTCAGGGCGAGTTGATTTCCACCGCATGATGAACTACTATCTGCAGGAATGCGGCGTGAAGTCTGTGTTGCTTCCGGCTTTAGAATACATGCGTACGGACAAGAATGCCGAGCCCGATCCGGTCTATATCAAGGACAAGCTCCAGGTTCAGCTGGAACTGCATCCGGATGCTGAGATTTATATCACTCAGGGGTACATCTGCCGCAACGCCTACGGCGAGATAGACAATCTGCAGCGTGGCGGAAGCGACTATACGGCTTCGCTGATTGGTGCTGCCATCAACGCTTCCGAAATCCAGATTTGGACGGATATCGACGGCATGCACAACAACGACCCCCGTATTGTGGACAAGACTGCGCCGGTGCGTCATCTGCATTTCGAAGAGGCCGCCGAGCTGGCATACTTCGGTGCCAAGATTCTGCACCCTACCTGCATCCAGCCTGCCAAGTATGCCAATATCCCCGTCCGTCTGCTCAATACGATGGACCCCACTGCTCCGGGTACGCTGATTTCCAATGATACGGAGAAGGGTAAGATTAAGGCGGTGGCTGCCAAGGACAACATTACGGCCATCAAGATAAAATCCAGCCGCATGTTGCTTGCTCACGGATTCTTGCGTAAGGTTTTCGAGATATTCGAGAGCTACCAGACTTCCATCGATATGATTTGTACTTCAGAAGTGGGTGTGTCCGTATCTATCGATAATGTGAAGCATCTCAATGAAATTCTGGATGACTTGAAGAAGTATGGCACAGTGACGGTGGACAAGGACATGTGCATCATCTGCGTGGTGGGCGACCTCGAATGGGAAAACGTCGGTTTCGAAGCCAAGGCATTGGATGCCATGCGCGACATACCGGTACGTATGATTTCTTTCGGTGGTAGCAACTATAATATCTCTTTCCTCATCCGCGAGTGCGACAAGAAGGCAGCGTTGCAGTCACTCAGTGATGCGCTGTTCAATGAGGAATAACTCTTGATATTTTTCAGACGCAGATTACACAGATGACGCAGATTCTTTTTGCTTCCTATTTGTGTAATCTGCGTCATCTGCGTCTGAAAAATTATTTGTAGACACCTCTTTCATCTTCCTTTTTTTAAACTAAACAAAGATTACGATTATTATATGAAAGGAACATTCCCTATCCATAAATTCCGCGAATTGCGTACTCCCTTCTATTACTACGACACAAAGGTCTTGCGCGACACACTTTCGTGCATCCGTACGGAAGCTGCCCGATATGGCAACTATTCGGTGCATTATGCTGTGAAGGCCAATGCCAATCCCAAGGTGCTTGCCATTATCCGCGAGAACGGCTTGGGTGCCGACTGTGTAAGTGGCGGTGAAATCCGTGCAGCCATCAAGGCAGGTTTTCCCACTGGCAAGATTGTTTTTGCAGGGGTGGGCAAGGCTGATTGGGAAATCAATCTGGGGCTGGATTATGACATTTTCTGCTTTAATGTGGAGTCTGTCCCCGAGCTGGAGATTATCAACGAGCTGGCTGCCGCTAAAGGTAAGGTGGCCAATGTGGCTTTCCGTATCAATCCCAATGTAGGTGCCCATACCCATGCCAATATTACCACTGGGCTGGCCGAAAACAAGTTTGGTATCAGCATGCAGGATATGGACCATGTGATAGACATTGCGCAGAATATGAAGAACCTGAGATTCATCGGACTGCATTTCCACATCGGTTCCCAAATATTGGATATGGGCGATTTCGTGGCTTTGTGTAACCGCGTCAACGAATTGCAGGATAAGCTGGAAGCTCGCCATATCCGCATCGAGCACGTCAATGTGGGGGGCGGACTCGGCATTGACTACGGTCACCCCAAACCGTCAGCCGATACCCGACTTCAAAAGCTACTTCGAGACTTACAACAGCCATCTGAAACTCCGTCCCCACCAGACGCTCCACTTCGAGCTGGGACGTGCGGTAGTGGGACAATGCGGTTCATTGATTTCGCAGGTGCTTTATGTGAAGCAGGGCACCAACAAGCAGTTTGCCATTCTGGATGCCGGCATGACGGATTTGATTCGTCCGGCACTCTACCAAGCGTTCCATAAGATAGAGAATATCACTTCGGATGCGCCGGTCAGGTTTATGATGTCGTAGGGCCCATCTGCGAGTCTTCTGATGTATTCGGTAAGGCTATTGATTTGAATGGGGTGAAGCGTGGCGACCTTATCGCCCTCCGTTCGGCAGGGGCTTATGGCGAAATTATGGCTTCGGGCTATAACTGCCGTGAGCTGCCTCAAGGATATACGTCGGACGAGCTGGTATAGAGAGGCTGGAGATGCGTTGCATGAATGGCGAAGCATTTATTATACCAAGGCTTCTGTTTTTATATAAAAAATGTTATTGCGTGAACAACTTTTAAGGTTTCTTGTTACTTTTGTAATGATTTCAATTTAAATAAATACGATTATGATTACAGAAAAATTACAGAATGCAATTAATGAGCAGATTACGGCTGAGATGTGGTCTTCCAACCTTTATCTGGCAATGTCTTTCTATATGGAGAAAGAAGGTTATAACGGCATGGCTTCTTGGTTGAAGAAGCAGGCTTCTGAAGAAAAAGCTCATGCTTGCGAAATGGCTTCTTATATCATCAAGCGTGGCGGTAAGGCCAAACTGGACAAGATTGATGTTGTTCCCAATGACTTCGGTACTCCACTGGAAGTGTTCGAGCAGGTAGCCCAGCACGAACGCCGTGTTTCCAAAATGATTGATGAATTGGTAGATGTTGCCTCTGCCGAAAAAGATAAGGCTACACAAGACTTCCTTTGGGGATTCGTGCGCGAGCAGGTAGAAGAAGAAGCTACTGCCGACGGCATTGTAGATATGATAAAGAAAGCCGGTGATGCCGGAATCTTCTTCGTTGACTCAAAACTGGGAGAACGCAGATAAGAGAGAAACTAAAAAAATCCCGCGGCTAATTTTAGTCGCGGGATTTTTTTTTAGTTATGAGTTATAAGTTGTGAGTTATTTGTTGATGAAGGGCTTATATCCGCAAGGGAAAGCACAAGCAAATAACTTATAACTCATAACTCATCACTCATTTCAGCACTCCCAGCTCTTTCCCCACCTTAATAAATGCAGCGATACATTTGTCCAGATGCTCCTTTTCGTGTCCGGCAGAGATTTGTACGCGGATGCGTGCCTGGTCTTTGGGCACTACGGGGTAGTAGAAGCCGGTGACGTAGATGCCTTCTTCCTGCATGCGGGTGGCATAAATCTGGGAGAGTTTGGCATCATACAGCATGACGGCGCAGATGGCGCTTTGTGTCGGCTTGATGTCGAAACCGGCGGCGGTCATCTTGTCGCGGAAGTAGTTTACGTTTTCCAGCAGTTTGTCATGCAGGGCATTGCTCTCTTTGAGCATCTTGAATACCTCGAGGCTGGCGCCGATGATGCCCGGAGCCAATGAGTTGGAGAAGAGGTACGGACGGCTGCGTTGGCGCAGCAGGTCGATGATTTCCTTGCGTCCGGTAGTGAATCCTCCCAAAGCGCCGCCAAAGGCTTTGCCCAAAGTTCCGGTATAGATGTCTACGCGTCCGTAGGTGCCGTATTGTTCGCTTACGCCGTGTCCCGTAGGGCCTACCACGCCGGCGGAGTGTGATTCGTCCACCATGACCAGCGCGTCGTATTTCTCGGCAAGGTCGCAAATCCGGTCCATCGGGGCAACGTTGCCGTCCATGGAGAATACCCCGTCCGTAACCACGATACGGAAACGCTGTGCCTGGGCTTCCTGCAGGCATCTTTCCAGGTCGGCCATGTCGGCATTGGCGTAGCGATAGCGTTTGGCTTTGCAGAGGCGTACGCCGTCAATGATGGAAGCATGGTTCAGGGAGTCCGAGATGATGGCGTCTTCCTCGGTGAAGAGGGGCTCGAACACACCGCCATTGGCGTCGAAACAAGCGGCGTAGAGAATGGTGTCTTCAGTCTTGAAGTAGTCGGAGATGGCTGCTTCCAGCTCCTTGTGGATGTCCTGCGTTCCGCAGATGAAGCGTACGGACGACATGCCGTATCCGCGGCGTTCCATAATCTGCTGGGCGGCGGCAATCAGCCGCGGGTGGTTGGACAGTCCAGGTAATTGTTGGCACAGAAGTTCAGCACCTCTTTGCCTTTTACGCTGATGGCAGCTTGTTGTGCACTCTCAATCAGTCGCTCTTCCTTGTAGAGTCCGGCTTCTTTTATTTCAGCAAGTGTCTTGCTGAGATGGTCTTTCATTTTACCGTACATAGCATTTTATTTTTTAGGTAATACGTTGTCATTACATTTCCCACAAAGAACATCATTTTTCTTGGAATAAACAATATCAATATGGCAGAAATATGAAAAAAAAGTATGTATATTTGCACCATATATAATAACGAAACTTTATAAATAACTCGTATGAAGAATATTTTGGTAATTGGAGCTACCGGACAGATTGGGTCGGAACTCACGCTGGAGTTGCGCAAACGTTATGGCGATGACCATGTTGTGGCAGGATACATTCCGAGTGCTATGCCCAAGGGAGAATTGAAAGCATCCGGCCCTTCGGCCATTGCCGACGTGACAGACCGTCAGTCCATCGAGGTGGTGGCACGTCAGTTCAAGATTGATACTATCTACAATCTGGCCGCCTTGCTCTCGGTAGTTGCCGAAAGCCGTCCGGCCATGGCTTGGAAAATCGGTATCGACGGGTTGTGGAATGTACTGGAAGTGGCACGTGAGTACAATTGTGCCGTGTTTACTCCGAGTTCCATCGGTTCGTTCGGCGAAGCTACGCCTCATGTGAAGACACCGCAGGACACTATCCAGCGTCCGCGTACCATGTATGGGGTGGACAAAAGTGACGACTGAATTGTTGAGTGACTATTACTATACAAAATATGGTGTGGATACACGCTCGGTACGTTTTCCGGGAATCATTTCGAACGTGACCCCTCCGGGTGGCGGCACTACGGACTATGCGGTGGATATTTTCTACTCTGCCGTGAAGGGAGAAAAATTCGTATGTCCGGTGAAGGCCGGCACGTATATGGATATGATGTATATGCCCGACGCACTGAACGCGGCCATCTCGCTGATGGAAGCGGCACCGGCAAGGCTGAAGCACCGCAACGCTTTCAACATCGCCTCCATGAGTTTTGACCCGGAACAGATTTATCAGGAAATTAAGAAGCATATGCCTGATTTTGAGATGGCATACGAGATTGATCCGCTGAAGCAGGCCATTGCCGACAGCTGGCCCGACTCTCTGGATGACTCTTGTGCACGCGAGGAATGGGACTGGATGCCGCAGTACGACCTGGAGTCCATGACCGTAGACATGCTTGAGAAATTAAGAGCTAAATTAAACAAGTGACCGTAAGCGGTCCGTAAAGAATGAAAAAACTTTTATTGGGATTTTTGTTACTCGCCTTTTTGATTTCGTGTGGAAACAAAAAGGCGAAAATGGATCCCTTTGCTACCATTACGGAAATGGTGGATTCGGCCGGTCACAAGGCCGATACGCTGCTGGAAGCAGAAGTGAAGGAAGAACCGAAGCCGATGGAGGCAGACGAGCTGTTTGATGATTTTATCTTCAATTATGCTTCGGATGATGCTCTGCAAAGGCAGAGGACGGTATTTCCTTTGCCCTATTATGACCGTGACACTCCGCTGAAGATAGAGGCGGACTTCTGGAAGCACGATTATCTGTTTACCAAGCAGAACTATTACACCTTGCTTTTTTGATAAGGAAGAGGATATGGACATGGTGGGCGATACTACGCTGACATCGGTACAAGTGGAGTGGATTTTCTTGAAAACGCGTATGATGAAGCGTTATTATTTTGAGAAGAAGCGGGGAATGTGGATGCTCGAAGCCATCAACCTGCGCGAGATGGAGAAAGGCGAAAATGAGGACTTCGTGGAATTCTATACCCGTTTTGTGACGGACAGTGTCTATCAGAGCAAGCATATCAGCCATCCGTTACAATTCATCACCATAGACCCTGACGACGAGTTCTCTATCCTGGAAACCACTTTGGATGTGGACCAGTGGTATGCCTTCCGTCCGGTAATGCCTGCCGACAGACTGTCTAATATCAATTACGGACAGAAGAATGAGGACTTGTCGGACACCAAAAATACTGAAGGTAAATGGCATAGGCAACGGATACTCCAATATCTTCTATTTCCGCAAACGCAGTAAGGGATGGGAGCTGTACAAATATGAAGACACGAGCATTTAAAATAAAGGAGGAAAGGTTTGAGGAAGATACCCAATACATTTGGAATTGACGTTACTGCTGCAAGATTTCTGGAATACGGTTCGGAGGATGAACTGCGGGAGCTGATTGCAGCAGGACAGGTCGTTGCGCCCTGGCTGCATATCGGTGGAGGGAGCAACCTACTCTTTATTAAGGATTATGAAGGCACGGTACTGCATTCACGTATCGGTGGCCTGGAGGTGACGTCAGAGGATGAGGAGCACGTGTCGGTGCGTGTGGGCGCCGGTGTGGTATGGGACGATTTTGTGGCCTACTGTGTGGAGCGGCATTGGTATGGTGCCGAGAACCTTTCGCTGATACCGGGTGAGGTGGGGGCGAGCGCAGTACAGAATATCGGTGCCTATGGTGTGGAAGTAAAGGACCTGATAACATCCGTGGAAACCATAAACATGGCAAGGGAGAAGCGTATCTATGGGGTGGACGAATGCGGCTACTCCTACAGAAAGAGCTTGTTTAAGCAACCGGAGATGAAGACCGTGTTTGTGACTTACGTGAACTTCTGCCGGGTAAACGGGAACATTATACATTGGATTACGGTACTATCCGGCAGGAGCTGGAGAAATATCCGGTGCTGAATCTGGAAATTTTGCGCCGCGTGATTATAGACATCCGTCAAAGCAAGTTGCCCGACCCGAAGGTGCTGGGCAATGCGGGTAGTTTTTTTATGAACCCCATCGTGCCGCGTCGGCAGTTCGAGTCTTTGCAATGGGAATATCCGGACATGCCCCACTATGATGTGGATGCCGGTCGGGTAAAGATACCGGCTGCCTGGATGATAGACCGGTGTGGCTGGAAAGGCAAGGCGCTGGGGCCTGCTGCGGTGCACGGCCGGCAGGCGTTGGTACTGGTGAACTCGGGTGGTGCCACGGGAGCGGATATTGTCGCTCTTTCGGATGCCGTGCGGGCTTCTGTCCGCGAGAAATTCGGCATTGATATTCACCCGGAAGTTTGTTTGATAAAATAGTAAGAGAGTTTTGACACACCCAAACATCGTTGTATATAACCTGATTTTAGAAATTTATTTGATTTAGTCAATGGGAAAACTCAGAATATTAGGAAGCGGAACTTCGACCGGTGTGCCTGAGATAGGCTGTACTTGTCCGGTCTGCACTTCCACTGACCCGCGGGACAACCGCTTGCGTGCGTCATCCCTGCTGCATACGGATGATGCGGTGATATTGATAGATTGTGGTCCTGACTTCAGGGAACAGATGCTGCGCGCCTCTTCTTTTGAGAAGATAGACGGCGTACTGGTGACACACGAAC
>ENA-OQDX01000013-OQDX01000013.1-human-gut-metagenome-genome-assembly--contig:-NODE-13-length-20007-cov-0.848592_pt1 | contig 20007 bp, 11 predicted proteins | sample MGYA00242788_ERZ504621 | MGnify/ENA primary metagenome ERZ504621 (study PRJEB26092, sample SAMD00036303) | human gut metagenome | host: Homo sapiens | study: EMG produced TPA metagenomics assembly of... | reverse complement strand
TTGAAACGCATCTGCAGGCCGGGAGAGATATTCCCGCCATGATAGCGGGCAGCAGCATCAACAAACTCATAAGTGATACAGGTACCGGCATCAATCACCAGTATATCCCTGCCAGGAAATTGCTCATTGGCTCCTACCACCGCCGCCATACGATCATACCCCAGCGTCCGGGGAGTTTCATAGAGGTTTTCTACCGGAAGAGAAGTCTTTTCATTGAGCCACAGAATGGGGACAGCCATATCTTCCAGTTGCGACAACACCTCTCTACTCAAATCAATGACAGTAGCCACTATCGCTTTTTCAATCGTATATGTACGGCATACTTCAGGCAACCGTTCCAACGTCAGATTGGAGTCATACACCACCTCCACGATACGTCCACCATCAAACACCGCCATCTTGGCGATTGTATTTCCTATATCAATAATGAGATTCACCGTATTGCATAAATTTAGCGGCGCAAAGATATAACATTAATATTGAAATTCAGCAGAAACCATCTCTTTATTAGAAGAACAACTGCACAAGAATTCTTATTCACATCCACACCAAACAACCACAATGCCACTTTTACATTCTGTTGAGATTTATTAAAGCCGCAACATCATACCACAACCACCTGATTATCAATACAACTAAATGCGCTACATTCAGTATACGACTGAGCCCTATTCAGTATACGATTGAATGGCATTCAGTATACGACTGAATCAGGTTCAATATACCACTATTTCTTGCACCCGTATCGTTTGTAAATAGAAAATACCTACCACTCGTACTCGACAGTTGATTCAAAACAACCAATAATGCGAATTAAGAATTGTATCAAGTTCATAATTAAAAAAAGATTCTTCGGACACAGATGACCGGAATAACGCGAATAACCGCTTTAGTTCCTAATCACAAATTGGGATAATATTAGTTTTTTCCGTAAGTTTGCAGCATGAAACGAAGCCTACTTAATACATATATATATAGTAATCTTTTTCTTCTGTTTGCCTTCAGCAAATGCCCAGGTGACACAACAGCAAAAGACTGCTGCAACAGACTCCGTACGCGTCAGCCTACTGACTTGCGCTGCAGGAGGAGAGATTTATTCCCTATTCGGACACACTGCCATACGATACGAGAACTATACACGTGGCATTGACGCCGTCTTCAATTACGGCATGTTCAACTTCAACGCCCCTAACTTCATCTTCCGTTTTGCCTTGGGAGAAACGGATTATCAACTTGGAGTAACCGATTATGAGCATTTCGCCGCCGAATACAACTATCTGGGACGCGATGTCTGGCAACAAACGTTAAATCTAACAGAAGAGGAAAAAGAACGCCTGATAGCACTATTGACAGAGAACTACCGCCCTGAAAACCGAGTATACCGCTACAATTTTTTCTACGACAATTGTGCCACCCGCCCGCGGGACCAGATAGAGCGTGCCATCAACGGCACTCTGCAATACGCTGACAATATGACTGCTAACAGTACGGGAATCTCTTTCAGGGATTTGCTGCATAAATACAGTGAAGGCCATTTGTGGTCACGTTTCGGCATGGACCTATGCATGGGCAGCAAAGCAGACGAACCCATCAACCGGCGGCTGGCAATGTTCGTCCCCTTCTACATGCAGGAGTATTTCAATAAAGCGCAGATTGTGGACAAAGAAGGACAAGCACGACCACTGGTTGCCAAAGAAGAAAAAATCGTAGTAACGGGTAAAACACCAGCCGACTTCGTCAGCAGAGGCATCACACCGATGCAGTCGGCTTCGCTATTACTGATACTTGTAGCAGGCATCAGCATTTACGGCATACGAAGAGGGAAAACTCTTTGGGGCATAGACCTCATACTCTTCTTGGTTGCCGGAATGGCTGGATGTATACTGGCATTTTTAGCACTATTCTCACAGCATCCGGCAGTAAGTCCCAATTATATATTATTTGTATTCCATCCATTTCACCTTTCTGCCTTCCATTCATGCTATCCAGGGTACGAAAAAGGGAAATAAGCCGCTATATGCTGGTTGACTTTGTAGTTTTAACACTTTTTATAGGGCTTTGGACAATAATTCCGCAGAGAATTCCGCCAGCAGTATTACCTTTGGCACTGTGTTTGCTGATACGTTCTGCAAGCAACCTCATTCTAACATACAAACGAAAGTAATGAAAAAAGGACTGATAACTTCCATACTCGCACTTACATTCAGTGGTCTGCAAGCCCAACCGCTGCCTGCCTCCCCAAAGCTGGTGGTAACATTGACCATTGACCAGTTGCGTACAGACTATATGGAAGCATTTTCGTCCTTATACGGAGAAAAGGGGTTTAAGCGCTTACTGCGTGAAGGTAAAGTATTCCGTCAAGCAGAATTTCCTTTTTGCGGAACGGACCGAGCCTCGGCCATTGCCGCCATCTATACCGGGACAACACCGTCCATGAACGGCATCATTGCAGAGCAGTGGCTGGATGCAGGTACACTACGCCCCATAGACTGTGTAGAAGACCCCAACTTCATGGGCAACTATACCGACGAAAGCACTTCCCCCTCCCTATTACTGACCTCCACCATTGCCGACGAGCTGAAAATAGCTACCCGCAACAAAGGTCTGGTCTACGCCATCGCACCTTTCCGCGATGCCGCCATATTGGGTGCCGGACACGCGGGGAACGGTGCCTTCTGGCTTAATAACAATACCGGAAAATGGTGCAGTACAACTTATTATAATGAATTTCCGTGGTGGCTGAGTCAATACAACGACCGGAAATCTCCCGACTACCGTATCAAGGATATGGTATGGACACCTGCACTTCCTTTTACCAACTATACATTTCTGCCCGAATGGCGCAACGAGCCATTCAAATACAAGCTGGATGGTGAACGGACAAACAAGTTCCGCCGCTTGATAACCAGCCCTTTCATCAATGAGGAAGTCAACCTGCTGACCGAAGAGCTGCTGAATAAGAGCACTATCGGACAAGATGACGTGCCCGACCTATTATCGCTGACTTACTACGCAGGAAATTATAACCACCGAAGTACGCAGGAATGTGCCATGGAAATGCAAGACACCTACGTGCGACTGGACCGTAGTATAGCTCCTTATTAGAGCTCATAGAACGTAAAGTTGGGCTCCACAACGTACTTTTCTGCATCACCTCCACCGGCTATGCCGACCCGGAAGCAGCCGACCCGGGCGTATACCGGATACCGGGTGGTGAATTCTACCTGAACCGCTGTGCCGCCCTGCTAAACATGTACCTCATGGCATCCTATGGCGAGGGACAATATGTGGAAGCTTATTATGACCAACAAATCTATCTCAACCATAAACTTATTGAGAACAAGCAGTTGAGCCTGACTGAAATTCAAGAAAAATCTGCCGAATTTCTGGTTCAGTTTAGTGGCGTGAGCGAAGTATATTCAGCTCATCGCCTGCTTTTGGGCCCCTGGTCACCGCAAATAGAACGTATACGCAATAGTTTTCATCGCAAGCGCTCTGGCGATTTGCTCATTGAAATACTCCCGGGCTGGACTATCATGCAGGAAAATAGTACTGATAACCGTGTAGTACGTACGGCCGATATTCCTGCTCCCCTCATTTTATTGGGAGGAGGAATGAAGGCTGAAACCATCCGTACCCCCATCAGTATTGACCGCATTGCCCCTACCTTGGCAAGTGTAATGCGCATCCGCGCCCCTAATGCAAGTACAGCATCTCCCCTTGACTTTTGATTCTAAAATAATCTGTGCAAATCTGGATAATCTGTATAGAAATCAGTAACTTTGCACGCTCAACTAACTCAGCAATAATAATAAAAACAAATATATAATGGGATTTAATGAATTTTTTAAGCTCGATTTTCGGCAACAAATCCACACGCGACATGAAAGAAATACAACCGTGGGTGGAGAAAATCAAAGCCGCTTACCCGGAAGTAGCCAAACTCGACAACGACGCCCTACGCGCCAAGACAGAAGAACTGAAAGCCTACATCCACGATTCGGCAGCCGAACAACGCGCCAAAGTGGAAGAACTGAAAGCCAGCGTTGAAGATACCGAACTGGAAAAACGCGAAGACCTCTTCAACCAAATCGACAAAATCGAGAAAGAGATATTGGAGATTTATGAAAAAGCGCTGGACGAAGTATTACCCACCGCTTTCTCTATTGTAAAGGAAACAGCCAAACGATTCTCTGAAAATGAAGAAATAGTGGTTACAGCTACCGATTTTGACCGCCAACTGGCTGCCACTAAAGACTTTGTACGCATCGAAGGCGATAAAGCCATCTACCAGAACCATTGGATAGCAGGTGGTAACGATACTGTATGGAACATGGTACATTATGATGTACAGCTATTTGGTGGTGTGGTTCTACATAAAGGTAAGATTGCCGAAATGGCAACCGGTGAAGGTAAGACATTGGTAGCTACCCTACCGGTATTCCTCAATGCCCTGACTGGTAACGGCGTGCACGTGGTAACAGTGAACGACTATCTGGCAAAACGTGACTCCGAGTGGATGGGTCCTCTTTACATGTTCCACGGTTTGAGTGTAGATTGCATCGACAAGCACCAGCCCAACTCTGATGCCCGTCGCAAAGCTTATCTGGCAGATATCACGTTCGGTACAAACAATGAATTCGGTTTCGACTACCTGCGTGACAACATGGCTATCAGCCCCAAAGACCTGGTACAACGCCAACATAATTATGCCATTGTCGATGAGGTGGACTCAGTATTGATTGATGATGCCCGTACTCCGCTGATTATCTCCGGACCGGTTCCCAAAGGCGATGACCAACTCTTCGAACAGCTCCGCCCGCAAGTGGAACGTCTGGTAGAAGCTCAGAAAAAACTGGCTACCCAATACCTGGCCGATGCCAAGCGCCTGATTGCATCAAACGATAAGAAAGACCAGGAAGAAGGCTTCCTCGCTTTGTACCGCAGTCACAAGTGCCTGCCCAAGAACAAGGCACTCATCAAGTTCCTCAGCGAACAAGGCATCAAGGCCGGTATGCTGAAGACCGAAGAAATCTACATGGAGCAGAACAACAAGCGCATGCACGAGGTGACTGACCCGCTGTACTTCGTTATCGAAGAGAAAATGAACAGCGTGGATTTGACGGACAAGGGCGTAGACTTGATTAGTAGCAATGTAGAGGACCCCACTTTCTTCGTACTCCCCGATATCACAGCGCAACTCTCTGCCTTGGAAAACGAAACAGAGCTGACAGACGAACAGCGCCTTGAAAAGAAGGATGCCCTGATGACCAACTATGCCATCAAAAGCGAACGTGTGCATACCATCAACCAACTGTTGAAGGCATACACCATGTTCGAGAAAGATGACGAATATGTGGTAATTGACGGCCAAGTGAAGATTGTGGATGAGCAGACGGGACGTATCATGGAAGGACGTCGTTATTCTGACGGTTTGCACCAAGCCATCGAAGCCAAAGAAGGCGTGAAAGTAGAAGCTGCCACCCAGACTTTTGCCACCATTACATTACAGAACTATTTCCGTATGTACCACAAACTATCCGGTATGACCGGTACGGCAGAAACAGAAGCCGGCGAGTTGTGGGACATCTACAAACTGGATGTAGTGGTTATTCCGACTAACCGCCCCATTGCCCGTAATGACATGAATGACCGCGTTTACAAGACAAAACGTGAAAAATATAAAGCAGTCATCGAAGAGATAGAAAAAATGGTGGCAGCAGGACGCCCCGTACTGGTGGGTACCACTTCTGTTGAAATCTCTGAAATGTTGAGCAAAATGCTTACCATGCGTAAGATTGAACATAGTGTATTGAATGCCAAACTGCATCAGAAGGAAGCGGATATTGTGGCTACTGCCGGTTTGAAATGTGCTGTAACCATCGCTACCAATATGGCCGGCCGTGGTACCGACATCAAGCTGAGTCCGGAAGTGAAAGCTGCAGGCGGTCTTGCCATCATCGGTACAGAACGCCACGAATCACGCCGTGTGGACCGTCAGTTACGTGGTCGTGCAGGACGTCAAGGCGACCCGGGTTCTTCTGTATTCTTCGTATCTTTGGAAGATGACCTGATGCGTTTGTTCTCCAGTGACCGCATTGCCAGTGTAATGGACAAACTGGGTTTCAAAGAAGGTGAAATGATTGAACACGGCATGATTTCCAAATCCATTGAACGTGCGCAAAAGAAAGTTGAGGAAAACAACTTCGGCATCCGTAAGCGTCTGTTGGAATATGACGACGTGATGAACAAGCAACGTACAGTAGTCTACACCAAACGCCGCCACGCTTTGATGGGCGAACGTATCGGCATGGATATCGTGAACATGATTTGGGACCGTTGTGCCAATGCCATTGAAGCGCCCGACTACGAAAACTGCAAGATGGATGTGCTCCAGACACTTGCCATGGAAGTACCTTTCACCGAAGAGGAATTCCGTAATGAGAAGAAAGAAAAACTGGCAGACAGAACTTTTGACGCTGCCATGGAACTCTTCAAACGCAAGACAGAACGTATGGCACAGATAGCCTATCCGGTCATCAAACAAGTATACGAAACGCAGGGACACATGTACGAAAACATACTTATCCCCATCACAGACGGAAAACGTATGTACAACATCTCCTGCAACCTGAAGAGAGCTTATGAGACAGAATGTAAGGAGGTGGTGAAGTCATTCGAGAAATCCATCTTGCTGCACGTCATCGACGAAGCATGGAAAGAAAACCTGCGCGAGCTGGACGAGCTGAAACACTCCGTGCAGAATGCAAGTTACGAGCAGAAAGACCCGCTGCTGATTTACAAGCTGGAATCTGTGAACTTGTTTGATGCCATGGTGAATAAGATTAATAATCAGACTATCTCTATCTTAATGCGTGGACAAATCCCGGTACAAGAGGCTCCGGCTGAAGCCCCTGAGGCTCCCCAGCTCCCCGCCAAGTAGAGGTGCGCCAGGCTGCTCCGGAACAACGCCAGGATATGAGCAAGTATCGCGAACAGAAGGTTGATTTGAATGACCCGAACCAGCAGGCCGCTGCGGCACAAGATACACGTGAACAACCAAGACGCGAACCTATCCGTGCCGAGAAGACCGTAGGACGCAATGATCCTTGTCCTTGCGGAAGCGGTAAGAAATACAAAAACTGCCACGGACGGAATGCATAAAGCAAAGCTATAAAATGATAAGGCGATAGGGTGATAAGATGATACCGTCAGGTATCTTTTATCACCCTATCACTTTTTCTCCTACCACATTATCACATTTTTTTATTCGTTCCAGCTTTTGAATATTCAGCTAAAAGAGTACTTTTGCTCCAAAGAACAAAACCAAAGACTATGACCAAATATCACTATTGTCTGTTATTGATGGGGTCTCTGCTGTTAGGCAGCTGCCAGAGTGTAGAACAACTGTCCATTGATTATATGCTTCCGGCAGAAGTCAGTTTCCCGGCAACACTGAAACGTGTGGCTGTTGTCAACAACATGCCAAACGTACCGGACAACAAACTCATCATCACTGAGGAAGAACAGAAAAAAAGCGAGAATGAGGTGGCACGCCTCACCAACTACTACAATGGAGACGCCGCAATAACAACCGAATCCCTTGCAGAGGCCCTTGCCAACGAAAACTACTTTGAAGAGGTTGTGATATGCGACTCTGCTCCGGAGTAAAGACATCAATCCCCGCGAAAGCACATTATCGAGAGATGAAGTACTGGAACTTACACAGAATTTGGACGTAGATTTCCTGATAGCCCTGGAAAACATACAAATGCGTTCCAATCGCAAGATAAGTTATATGCCGACTGGGGTGTGTTCCTCGGCACAGTGGATGTAAAGGTATATCCTACCGTCAGAATATATTTACCTACCGCAAAGGTCCTATGGTGACCATCAACAGCAATGACAGTATTTTCTGGGAAGAGGCAGGAAATGGTGAAGCGTCAGTACGTTCCCGCCTCATCAGCGAAGAAGACATGGTGAAGCAAGCATCTGAATTTGCAGGAACGGTTCCGGTAAGACATCTACTCCCCTATTGGAAAACCAGTAACCGCTATCTCTTCAGTGGTGGTTCTGTAAATATGCGTGACGCAGCCGTATATGCCAAAGAAGAAAATTGGAGTAAAGCAGTAGAGCTCTGGAAGCAGACCTACGAAAACAAAAAAAAGGAAAACAGAAAATGTATGCAGCCTATAACACCGCTTTGGGCTACGAAATGCAAGACAGCATAGATACTGCCTTGGAATGGGCATTAAAAGCGCAAACCCTTGCCCGTGAGAAAAGCAAGACAGACAAAAAAGAGACAGGCGAAATACATGATGGAACCATCTCCTATTATATCTTTATCAGCATGTATGTAGACGAATTGGAGAAACGAAAAGAGGGAATGGCACGCCTGAACATGCAAATGAACAGATTTGATGATGATTTTTAGTCAAAATGATGCAGAGATAACCGTTTTTTTTTTATACCTTTGAACAACCATTAAGAAAAGAAAAGTTATTATGAAGCTCAGTCAATCGTCATTAGCACTCTTGGAGGACACTCTTAAAAAAGCAATCGGCAAATACACCTGCGGTTGCGAACAGACTATCGTTACAGACATTCATCTGCAACCGAATCAGAATTCGGGCGAACTGTCTATCTTTGATGATGAAGATGAAGAGCTTGCCAATACTTCCATTGAAGAATGGATGACATACGAGGGGGATGATTCTACGAAAATGTAGAGCGTATCTTGTCCTCACTGCTCTGCAACATGAAAAATGAAGGAAAGTTCGACAAGCTGACTATCCTGAAACCATTCTCTTTTGTACTGGTGGATGATGATAAAGAAACAATAGCAGAACTGTTGCTGATGGATGATGATACTCTATTGGTCAATGAAGAGCTACTGAAAGGATTGGATGAGGAACTGGATTCTTTTCTGAAAGAGCTGCTGGAAAAATAATATTCCAAACAATCAGCCTATAAGGAAAAGAGACCTTCTTATAATAAATTAGCCCCTGCGATATAAAACGACCGCAGGGGCTAATTCTTTTTTACCTATACAATACCTAACGTATCTTAATTCCATAGAAAGAACTTGAGGTGGTAACAAAAAGCATATCCTTCTGCCTTCCACCAATTGCCAAGGAAATCGGGCGTTCTTCTATCTGAATACGTCTCTGCTCTTTACCATATTTGTCATAGACAAATATTTCACCATCAGCAACATAGACATTTCCGTCAGCATCGGTCACATTACTGTATTGGCCATAAGGACATATTATTCCTTGTTCTGTCAAACGGCCATCCCCACCAACGGAAAGTTGTACTGTCGTTTTATTCATCTCATTTACAATATAAACCGGTTCTGACTGACCGGGAACTGTAACAGTCAAAGCACAAGAACGTCCCAAATCATAGGTATCCGGAATAATTGTCACGCCATCCGGAGCGACAAAACTATACTCAGGCATACTGGCAACCACCTTGTCAAAGTCACCTCTCCAACGACTGGAAGGGTGAATGACTTTCTGTATATTCTTCATACCGGCTGTAACGACACGTGGCATAGGCTTCATCGTAGCATCCACGTTATCCGGATTAAAAGAATACCCCCAAGCACTCCAGCCACTGTTACCCCAACCACTGTACATCGGATTATCATCCGGCAAGCGCACTACCGTTTCCTGCTTGCCGTTCACCAGATAACCCGGCTGAGGGTCATAGCGGAAAATAACCAGCAGATTGTCTTGCGTATCAGTAGTCAATGTAAAAGGCTTCCAGGGATAATCGGCTATCAAAGTAATCTGCTCCGTGTCTGCCGACCATTTATAGATTTTCTTCAGACGGTTTTCACAGAAGTAGATATTTCCTTTACTGTCGGTAGTAGCTCCGGAGGCTAGTTCAAAACCGGTAGCCAGCTTCACTGGCTTGTCCATGACCGTGCAGGAAGGGCGAAGGCTCTTCTCGCTACCCAAAACAGTGAGACGGGCAAAGTCCCACGAATAAACGGGCAACTTCTTATTCATATCATATATAGGAAACTCTATGACTGGTAATATCTGCGTATAATTGTGCATATTACGGAAAGTGATATTCTTGCAATCCCATATGCGGAAACCTATCCTCTTCGGCATAAAGGCACGGATTACGCGATACATCCACACATTTACCATTTCGATATTTTGACAGTTGGACATTTCTGCCATATAACAATCAGGCCCTTCACGACCTTCTTCCTCAAACTGGAAAGCATAAATTTTCCAGTTGGCCACATTATGGAAACGGGCTTCAGTACGGACATGATGCTCCAAAGACATGGCATAAATACGTCCCGGAGTCTTCGTTTCGCTAATATAAAGCCCACTGGCAGCATACGTACTGGCTGTCCAAACATCCTTAATTGTCCCGCCACCATTGTTTGTAATCCACAAACTCCAATACTGGTTGTCCCAAGCCATATCCTTACCGGTCTCCATGACCGGAGAAGACGGAGAACTAATTCGACGCTCGCCCCTGCGGTAAGACGACTGTCCGGAAGCATTCGGAGCCGGTTTGCGCAAGGTGCCGTGCCCGCCTACAAACTTCACATCATTCAAGTACGAACGCTCACCCGCCATCCATTTACAGCCGACAGCACGGTAATTATACGCACCGGTATTAATACCTATACCATTCAGTACGTCGTCGCCGCCTTCGGAAGATTCAACCAAAGGCACAGGCACGCCGAAACCACTGAATGCAGGCTCGCTTTCCTTCAACAGAAATTGAGTCCCAAAAGGATGCAGCCCAATCAGCTTAGTACCGGGAGACAGCTTCAACGTTCTCGTCAGGCGATACCAACCCTGGGGCACATAGATGTTTTTATGCAAAGAGACAGCTTTCTCAAAAACTTCCGTATCATCAGTCTCGCCATCACCTTTTGCCCCTAAGTCTCGGATATTGACCCATGTCTCCATTGCCGGAAGAACCGGAAGGTCCTTGCCAAGTGTAACCGGCAGTTTTGCCACCGGCTCTATTTCACATATTTCCCTGAAAGAAGAAGCATCATTCAAATCCTGATACACCAGACCGTAAGTAAACTCCTTGACTCTGTACATTTTTGCTTTTCCGGCAACTTTCTTTCCACTTTGAGCATAGCCCACCAGTACGGGAACATTCCTGCAATCCACATTCACCAGATTCAATTGCGAAAAAGTATTTCCCTCTACGCTCACCCTGACACCGGCTTCCGAAATATTCTCCCACAACGAATTCTCCACATGAAGGCGGTCTGCCAGATTCTCTGCCATTTCAAAGGCAACGGGCGTATTCTTCACATGCATATTGACGATGGCAAACCCCACCTCTTTTGAATAGACAGCCGCCTTTCTCTGCCCCTCAAAGTAAGTATCGACCATCATCATAGGCCATCCCGGAGAAGTCCTGGAGGAAATTATCCCATATTCACCGCCATAAAACCTGACGTCTTCCAGTTCATTGCCAACATCATACATGCCGGCTTTTCCCGAACCAATCCGAATGTCGCAATGATTGATAAATCCATGCTGGGCAAAATGCGCACGAATGGCGACGGCTTGAGGATTACCTTTGTCTATACGGAAATCCACATTGGACACCGCACTATAGAAAGTACCTGCACCAGCATCCGAAGGCTTCCTGCCCTCTTGTGCCAGCCCTCCCGTAAACCATATCATATAATTTTGAGTAGTCTGGAAACCGGGTGTATCGGCTCCCAAATAAATCACCGGCCGTTTCTTCCCATAACCAATCAGCCGAATGGATGAGGGAATTTGAATCGTCTTGCTAATGCGATAATTTCCTTCCGGCAGAAACAGTATCCCAAAATTCTTTTCGCGCTTCACCTGATTGATTGCCTCTTGAAGTGCATCGGTCACGTCGGACTTTCCATCAGCCTTGAAGCCGTAATTCTCCGGGGTAAAGTAGAATGCTTCCGGATCGTCCGGTCTTTGCGTATAGGTGGAACCACCCTCTGCCGCCCACCCGGACGGCATATTACCGATAATCCAACAGACTATCAGCAGGTATCTCATTATTTGATAATTTCTCATTACACAGATTGTTTTATATGGATTTTCCTTATTTAATACGTACACCAAAGAACTTGGAACGGCCTGTGACAAACAATGTATTGCCATCCTTACCGCCAAACTGTAATGTGGACGGACGTTCGGGAACACGAATCATCCCTTTCTTCTTGCCATCCTTATCAAATACATATATTTCTCCGTCAGCCACATACAAGTTCCCTTCCTTATCTACAGCAGAACCAAATTCGCCCTGCTCCACAAAATAGCTCAAGTTGGAGAGCGTGCCGTCATTGGCCACATCCATCTTCACCATTCTGCGGTCATATTCATCAGATGTATAGAAAGGCTTTCCCGGATAGGCTTCCAGCAGGGAAGAACTACGTGACAAGTCGAAATAATGAGGAATGATAGTTTTTCCATCCGGTGCCAGGAAGCACATTTCAGGAACATAGACCGACACCGCATTGAAATCGTGGAAGTCTCTCCAACGGTTAGAAGGATAAAGAGCCTTATACACGTTCTTCACTTGACCCATCGGAACACGCGGCAACAGTTTGATGGTCTCTTCCGGATTTTCCGGGTCAATGGAGTAGACTCTCATTGTATATGCGGAATTACCATATCCGCTGAAAGAAGTACCTTTTGTATCAGGCATTACCGGCATTTCCTCCGGCTTACCATTAATCAGATATCCCGGCTGCGCATCATATCTGAACAATACCAATAGATTATCTTCTGAATCAAAAGCCAGGTTGGAGGTTTTCCACGGGAAATCTGCCAGCAGCGACAAGCTGTTTGTCTCTACCGACCACTTAAAGATACGACGCATCCGATGGTCGCAGAAGTAAATGTTACCTTTACTGTCGCGCGCAATGCCTTCGGCAAATTCCAAATCGGAAGCCAATTGGTTCACCTTACCTATTTCATTGCCTAACGATTGCTGATGAGGTTCTTTTCCGGTTACAATCAAGCGAGAAAGTTCCCACGGGCGGATGTCAATGTCTTTGTTGACATCGAACACTGCAATGTTATTCGTATATTTAATCTGAGAATAGTTATGCAGGTTCAGAAATGCGATGTTCTCGCAATTGCGGATACGTACAGAACTGTGATACGGTTCATTGACACGGATAACGCGGAACATATACAAGTTTGCAAAGGTCACATCTTTGCAGTCGTCCATCTCTATCGGTTGGCAATCGGTACTTTCGCGGCTCTCTTCCTCGGTTTGCATGCAATACACCTTCCAGTTGGACACCTTGCTGAAACGTACTTCATTTCTTACATGATGCTCGATGGACATGGCATAGATACGCCCCGGAGTAGAAGTATTGTTGGCATAGAAACCATTGGTGGCATATGTGCTTGCTGTCCAGATATCTTTAAAGGTGCCACCACCGTTGTTGGTCACCCACAGACTCCAATACTGGTTGTCCCAAGCAAGATCCATGCCCGAAGCCGCTACCGGATTATCGGGAGAACTGATACGAGCCGGTCTGTTCCACCGGCCACGTGGTTCCTCAACACCCGGTTTAGGTTTCCATAAACCGCCATGCCCGCCTACAAACTTCACGTCATTCATATAAGAATCTGCATTTGCCATCCACTTCACACCTACAGCACGATAGTTATAACCGCCGGTATTGATACCAATGCCCATCAGCATATTTGCACCGCCTTCCGAAGATTCCACCATCGCTTTCGGACCGCCAAAACCACTGAATGCAGCAGTACTTTCATCTAGCCGGAACTGAGTGCCAAAAGGATGCAGGCCTATCAACTTGGTATCGGGCTTCATCTTCAAAGTTTCGGTAATGCGATACCAGCCCTGGGGCACATAGATATTATCGTACTTGTCAATAGCCTCCTGGATGACCTTCGTATCATCCGTTTCCCCATCTCCCTTTGCACCGAATTCGCGCAGATTTACCCATGTTGTCATTGCAGGCAGTGCAGGGATGTCCATCAGTTGGGCAACCGGCATCTTCTGTATCGGTTCAATATCAACCAACGTTTCATATTCCGGCATATCCACCATGTTATCCATCTGCAAGCCGTGGTCGTATGACTTTACCTTATAGATTTTATGAGCAACATGGGTGGCCGTATTGCTACGGGTATATTTCGCCAAGGTCGGTACATTCTTACAATATACATTGCGGAAGGTTATCTGATTGTTGCTGTTGTTCTCGTTGGTAATCACCACTGCCGGACCACTTACATTTTCAAAATAGCTGTTTTCCAAAAATAACTTGTCGCAATAATTAGGGTCAATATCAAATACAGCCGGAACATTCTTGGCATACAGATTCACCATTGCCAAACCGGACTCCTGGCAACGAAGAGCAGCTACACGCTGTCCCTCAAAATAAGAGTCGACCATCATTACCGGCCATCCGGGAGAAGCTTTTGTCGTATAAATGCCATAATCTCCCCCGTAAAAAGCAACGTTTTCCAACTCATTGCCCACATCGAACAGACCAGCCTTGCCTTTACCTATGTATACGGCCACATAACTGATAAAACTGTGTTGGGCAAAGTGTGTGCGTAGCGCCACTGCATGCGGATTGCCATCTTCTATACGCAAGTTGATATTCGACATGGCACTGTAGAACGTACTGGCACCGGCATCACGGGGTTTCTCACCTTCCTTGACAACGGCTCCCGTAAACCAGAACATGTATTTAGCTTTTCCTTTATCATCAGCTACTTCCTCCTGAAAACCCGGAGAATTCTTAGCCAGAATAAATTCCGGGCGATTCTCTCCATAGCCAATCAAACGAATAGCCGTAGGAATATAAATGGTCTTGCTAATTTTATATTTACCTTCAGGGATAAAAAGGATTCCGAAATTCTTTTCTTTCTTCACTTGATTAATCGCTGCCTGCAAAGCATCCGATACATCCATCTTTCCATCCGCCTTTATAGGATAGTTCTCGGGAGTGAAATAAAAAGCTTCGGAGTCATTGGGTTTTAGAGGATATATCGAATTCAATTGTACAGCATACAACTGAGTACATATCATCCCCAGCAAAATTAAAATAATCGTGTTCAATTTCTTCATGGTCTTATTTTTTAATGTATGGATAAAAAAAAGACGTTCTGCCGTCAAGCAGAACGTCTCCCTCTGCTATAAATTACAATTTTATAACTACTACCGGCGCATAATTATGCCGTACAGTGCCCACACCCGAAACATCAGCCAGAGCGCCAATACGGAAATAATAATTCTTGCTGTATTTCAAGACATCAGCATTTTGTCCCAGATCGATGGACAATGTATAAATATCAGCGCTATTTATAGCAGTACTCGGACTAAACACTTGCTTATCAGTCCCTCCATTCAACGTCAATTTCACATTGTTACCTACCCACATATCTGAAAAAGCAAACAGCTGAATCTCTTTCAATTTCACTTCTTGTTTACCAGCTTCCAACGAGAATGTAGCAGTAATTACATTGCCATTCTTTTCTACTTTTGGACTTTTTAACGCGAATATAAGGAATAACCTTGAAATCATACACATTATCCCCTGACTTAACAACAAAATCCTTCACTTCAAATGGATAAAAATTCCCATTTTCAAAACGGACATCATAAGTGGCAGCAAAAACCATATTGTTACGGTATTCTCCGGTATTTGTGATATACCAGGTTTGATCCGTAGCATTAGTAAATCCATGCTCCCTCACTTTAATTGCATTACCGTTTTCCATATCAGAACCTACAAGTTCACCAGTCTGTTCGTCAAGGATAGAACCATGTATGGAAGCATCCGGTCCCTCATAATTATCAATTTCACAAGATGTCAATGCGAATAAGAAGCATGACACAAATAACAATATCTTTTTCATAACTTTCTACTTAATATTATTCAAATTAATGACCTGGATTCTGAACTAAACCATTCGTGGCAATATTAGGTATGCCCCCTATAGTAGTTGATGTTCTGAAAGTACGCCCTCCTCTTGTTTCGTCACCAAAGTAGTTCACCCTTGCAAAGACATATTTAGGCTCTGCACCACGCAAGTCAAGCATCGGCACCAAAGCTTTACGAATTCTATTATTGCTGAACTCAGTATGGAATTCCCTACGACGATTCATATCCCAAAAACGCTTTCCTTCAAACGCCATCTCCACACGACGTTCCTTCAAAACACTCTCTAATGTCAAAGATATCCGGTCGGTATGTCCGGCTCTACGTCGCAAAGCATTCAAATAGTTCTCAGCCAATTCCTTATCGCCAAATCCACTACCATTTTCCACAACAGCCTCAGCATAATTCAGGTAGACTTCTGCCAAACGCATATCAATATAAGAGGTAGTGGACGAAAGACGGTCGGGAGACATGCTCTCGCCCTCGGGCATATACTTACGAACTCCAAAACCTGTAGCAGTCCAATTAGCATCCTCACCACTGTTCACATTATTAAATCCAGAGAACATGGTTTCACCTTCGGCTCCTAAAGCATAATATGTTGTTCCATTTTTCTGAGTAGACTCGTTTGAATAAGCCACATAGCTATTATTGTCCTTAATAAATCCGCCCTGGATAATAATCTCAGTGCCGGCATAAGATGAACCCGGCACAACCACACTTGCCAACAGACGTGCATCCTTGTTGGCAAACGGTTCATACAAATCGTTATATTTAACAAAAGGTACCGACATCAAGGTGTTCACTACAGAAGCATTATTCATATTATGGAAATTAGGGATATAAGCATCTTCATTCCCATCCGTACGAGTTACAATCTTTGCACTTTTTCCCGTGCCGTCATCCGTATAATCTTCAAACAAATCAACGATTTCCAACATCGGATTGAAACGTCCATATTTCAGAGCGCCCGGATTGACTTGAGGAAGGATATTAAACTGAGCATAGCTATGTCCTTGATTAGTATTGGTTGTTCCATTAAGATACGCTTTACTGAAAATGACCTCTTCATTCTGGTCATTCAGGAACAAGGCCTGGAAGTTTGATGCAGCCTCCTTAACAGTAGCCGGAGCAGGCTTATAAAGAGATTTACCGGAATTCTCTATAAGGGACTTAGATGCTTCAATACATTCTTTATAGAATGCATCGGCATCGGCAGAAGTCATTCCACCCACCAGTTTCTGAGTGACAGCTTCACCAGCCAAAGGTGCCAGATTCCAATACTTGGCTACAGAAGCTGCATGAAGTGCAACTCTTGACTTCAACGCATAAGCTGCCCACTTGGTTACGCGATACAAATCCGAACCAGAAGTCGCATCGGGCAAAGTAGCAGCAGCAAGGGTGCACTCATTCAATACAAATTTCCAAGTATCCAACTCTGTACTGCGGGGAACTGCCACAGCGCCCGGTCCACCATCGGCATAATCATCGTCCTGCACTTTGTCAATCAGAGGAACGCCGCCATATCTTTTACAAGCCCATAATACATATAAGCACGTGCAAAATGGGCTTCACCAGTCATACGATCCGCATCTGCAACAGAAATTGTTCCTGCTTCTTTGGCTTTTTCTACATTCTGCATAAAAATATTCACCTGACGAATATCTCCATAGGGCCAATAATTGAATCCTTCGTAACCTATATCCACTCCTCCGTCACTACGGGTAGCTTCGTCGGTAAGAAATGCCAAATTAGTAGTTTCATTCACACCATCATAACCGCGTTGATTAAAACCAGCGTTCGGACGATAATTAAAATCTTCCATAGGAATCATGGTATATATGTTTGCCAATAGTGCCTTTACACCACCTTCTGTCTCCAATAACTGATCGGGAGACACTTTATCCAGCGGTTCAAGTTCCAAGAAGGCATTACAACCGGACAATCCCATCAATGCACATAATGAGAATATCGATAAAATATTTTTTTTTCATGGTATTTCAGAATTAAAAGTTTATGTTTAACCCAAAGTTATAAGTTCTCATCAACGGATATGCCAGGTTGGCTCCCCAATCCCTTTCCTCACGTTCGGGGTCAGCATCCTTCAAAGCCTTGTTACAGAACGTAAGCAGATTTGAACCATTGACAAAGATACGGGCACTGTTCAACCCGATTCTTTTCATAAATGATTTTGGCAGATTGTAACCGATCTCCATACTCTTCAAACGGAGATAAGTAGCTTGCGGAAGCCAAACGGAAATACCATAATTCCATCTACTACCATTATCCGAAGTATTAGAGAAATTGTGGCGTAATGCCGGATAATAGCCGGCTACCCATTGTGTGGCAGGATTATACGGATCATCTGTTATATTTGCAGGATGCCAACGATCTACATATTTCGCAATTAAATAAGATTTATTTGTCTTGCCACCATATCCCCAAACATCATCATTGGCATATCCGATGGAGTAACCGGAAGCTCCTTGAAACAGCATATTGAGATCAAAATTCTTATAAGAAGCCGCCAAAGTCAACCCATACTGGATAGGAGGATTTGCACCGGTTGCCCAAAACTCCGGAACACGGTCACTGCTGTTAATTCTACCATCACCATTCAGGTCAAGCAATCTGTAACTACCCGGAAGCATCTTAGAGTTACCCAAGTTCCCACCAATCAAAGGAGCCGTTTCATACTGTTCCAAAGAAGTATATTGGCCATCGTATTTATACAACCACATCACATTACTGTTACGGTTTTCCTTTCCATTCAGCCATCTATCCATAGAACTGGTATATTCGGCATGTTCCACATGCAGACTTCTTTCACGTGCATACGTAAAATTAGCACTTACTGAATATGAGAAGTCCTTACCGATTTGTCCTCTGTGTCCCAATTCAATCTCAAAACCCCGGTTCCGGTTAGAATTCAGATTTTCCTTCGGGAAACTTGCACCAAATGTATCAGGAGCAGATTGTGCACGGTCGGCCAAAATGCCTTCATTCTTACGATTGAACCACTCGATAGTACCACTCAACTTACCGTTCCATAAGTCAAAAATCCAGACCTACATTGGAAATAGAAGATGTAACCCAAGAAAGCCGGTCAGTCACTACACCAGGAGCTACCATACCCATAATCTGGCTGGCACCATCAAAAACATAACCATTAGAAGCTGAATTATAAGCAGATACATATTGGAAAGGATCACCGGCATCATATCCACTTTGCCCAAAAGAACCCCTGATTTTCAAATTAGTAATAAACGGCAAATTGTCCTTGATGAAACTTTCTTCCGAAAGTCGCCATCCGGCACTTACCGACGGGAAGAACGTCCAACGCTTAGAAGGAGCATAACGATAAGAACCATCATAACGCCCTACTACTTCCAACAAGTATTTACCGGCATAATCATAGTTCGCACGCATCAGATAGGCTGCTAAACGGCCAAAACTACGATACCCTGAATTGGTAGCTGTACCCGGACTTGCCTGATTCAAAATATCATTAGTAAATAACTCTGAATATTGCCGGGAACCGGATAATTCATCGCGTCGTGTACTGCTCAACTCTGCCACAGCTGTCACATTCAAATTGTGCTGATTGAAAGAACGCATATAATTAGCCTGCAACCTACCATAAATCTTCTGATATATTCTCATCGTATTGGAATAAGCATCAGTACTACCTCCCGTACCGGCAGGCGCATCTGTATAATAATCATACAACGGATAAGAACGATTTAAAGAAGAGTTGTTACGATTGTTACCGTCAAATGACCCCAAAAGACTCAATGCCAACCCTTTTACAAAAGGAACTTGCCAATTCAATTCCACATCGGCAGAATACGTCAGGCCTCTGTTCTTGCGATAACCGTCTATATCCGGATCAACCAACGCAAAAGGATTCTTGTTTTCAGGACCGATTGCAGACAAATGATTGGGATTATTAATCGTATGAGTACCGATACCACGGTCATTAACCATCAAAGTCTTAAAAGTCCACATAAAATCCTCTCTCGGCCTTTGGGTTTCATCCCAACGCCCGGACAGATTCACATTCAGTTTCAGCCCTTTCGTAAGCTCTGCAG
>ENA-OQDX01000012-OQDX01000012.1-human-gut-metagenome-genome-assembly--contig:-NODE-12-length-20012-cov-0.853558_pt1 | contig 20012 bp, 22 predicted proteins | sample MGYA00242788_ERZ504621 | MGnify/ENA primary metagenome ERZ504621 (study PRJEB26092, sample SAMD00036303) | human gut metagenome | host: Homo sapiens | study: EMG produced TPA metagenomics assembly of... | reverse complement strand
AGAAGAATGAGCCTACCCAGAGTAAGTATGACGCCGCCCTGGCTAAGTACAACACCCAACTGGATGATGCAGAAATAGCTGCACAAGCTGCCAGAATCATTGCAGAGAAGGTACCGGCAAACAATACACCGGAGGTAAAGAAATTCCTGTTCAACTGCATCGACCTTACCACCCTGAAGAGTGAAGACAGCGATGAAAGCGTCATGAAATTCACCCAGAAAGTGAATAAATTCGACGAAGAGTTCCCCGACCTAAAGAATGTGGCAGCCATCTGTGATACCCCAATTTTGCAGAAGTCGTAAAAGACACGCTGGAAGTGGAGGATGTAAAAATAGCTTGTGTATCAGCAGGTTTCCCCTCCTCCCAGACTTTCATTGAAGTGAAAGTGGCAGAAACTGCCATGGCACTGATGGAAGGCGCCGATGAAATAGACATCGTTATTTCGGTGGGCAAGTTCCTGGCTGGAGACTATGAAGGCATGTGCGAGGAGATACAAGAACTCAAAGCAACCTGCAAAGAGCACCACATGAAGGTAATCCTCGAAACCGGAGCTTTGAAGACGGCTTCGAACATCAAAAAAGCATCCATCCTTTCCATGTATTCGGGTGCCGATTTCATCAAGACTTCCACCGGCAAGCAGCAGCCTGCCGCCACGCCGGAGGCCGCCCTGGTTATGTGCCAGGCCATCAAGGAATATCACGAGCTGACGGGTATCAAGGTAGGCTTTAAGCCCGCAGGAGGAATCAACTGCGTGAACGATGCACTGATTTATTACACCATCGTCAAGGAAGTGCTCGGCGAAGAATGGCTGAACAACGAGCTGTTCCGTCTGGGAACCAGTCGTCTTGCCAACCTGCTGCTTTCGGAAATCAAGGGCGAGGAAATGAAATTCTTTTAAGAGGAAGCTGCATTTACCTATAAATAAAGCCTGATGGAGTGGGTTCCATCAGGCTTTTTCATATTATCAACCGGAAACAGTTCCGTCATTTTTCCCGTTCCACCACATAGTCCAGATACCCGGCTAGCGCTGCTTTTACCTCCGTGTCGGGCAAAGAAGCCAGCAAAGAAAGAGCCTTTTCCTTATAGTCATACATCACTTGCGAAGCATACTCTATACCACCATTCTGCTTGGTAAATTCGATTAAATGGGCTATTTCGCCAGGCGTTGCCTCCCCATTCTTTATCTTTACGGCAATTTCTTCCGCTGTTTTATCCTTCACGGTATTGAGCACATGAAGCGCAGGTAGAGTCAACTTCCCCCTCCACCATATCATTTCCGGTAGGTTTGCCTATTTCCTTGCTCTCGGAGTAATCGAAAATATCATCCTTTATCTGAAAACAAAGCCCGATATATTCACCGAACAGACGCGCAGATTCCGCCTTTTCATCGCTAGCCCCCACCGAGAGAGCGCCCGCCTTCGTACAAGCTGCAAAGAGCACGGCCGTCTTCTTGCGGATAACGTCGAAATAGACTTCCTCGGAGAAATGAAGATTACTGACGTTGGAAAGCTGCAGAAGTTCACCATCTGCCAAATCCTGCCCCAGGCAGGAGACAATGTCAATGATGTCATGATTACGGGTTATGCCCACTTGCACCAACGCTGTCGCAAGCAGATAATCGCCTGCCAGCACGGCTACCTTATTATTGAAAATGGCATTAACGGAGAGTTGTCCACGGCGTTCAGTACTTTCATCCACTACATCATCGTGTACAAGGCTTGCATTATGGAGAAGTTCCAGTGCAACCGCAGCATGCAGGGTTGCAGGACATACTTTACCGAAAAGCTTCGCAGCCAGAAGCACCAGAATGGGGCGCATCATCTTCCCGTTCTTCTGCCGGATATGCGCAATCACGCTGTTCAGCAAAAGGTTGGAACTGGAAAGGGTACTTTCAAAAAGTTTCTTGAAGTCCTCCAGTTCCTCAGAAATCGGAGATTTTATCAATGATGAGTTGTCCATGCATCGCTATTTGCCTACAAAAATAGTAATAAAACGGTTAATACGGTATTTTTTTGTACTTTTACCATGAAAAAAAGGATTAAATGTATGAATTCAATCGATAAACTGTTTTTGCTCGATGCCTATGCACTGATATATCGAGCCTATTACGCGTTCATCAAGAACCCGAGAATCAATTCAAAAGGATTCAACACTTCGGCCATTCTGGGCTTTGTAAACACCCTGGAAGAAGTGCTCAAAAAAGAGAATCCCACACACATAGGAGTAGCCTTCGACCCGTCGGGCCCTACCTTCCGCCACGAGGCCTACGAGCAATACAAGGCACAGCGCGAAGAGACACCCGAGGCCATCCGCCTTTCCGTACCTATTATAAAGGACGTCATCCGCGCCTACCGCATCCCCATCCTCGAGGTGGCAGGCTACGAGGCAGACGACGTGATAGGCACCCTTGCCACCGAGCCGGACGGCAAGGCATCACCACCTACATGATGACACCCGACAAGGACTACGGCCAGCTGGTATCGGACCGCGTCTTTATGTACCGCCCCAAGCACACTGGTGGATTCGAAGTGATGGGTACCGAAGAAGTGAAGACGAAGTTCAACATACAGACCACCGAGCAGGTCATCGACATGCTGGGACTGATGGGCGATGCTTCCGACAACATCCCCGGCTGTCCGGGTGTGGGCGAGAAAACCGCACAGAAACTGATTGCCGAATTCGGCAGTATCGAAAACCTGCTGGAACATACCGACCAGCTGAAAGGCGCACTGAAAACGAAAGTGGAAACCAACCGCGAGATGATTACCTTCTCCAAATTCCTTGCCACCATCAAAACAGATGTTCCCATTCAGCTCGACATGAATTCGCTCGTCCGCGAAGAGCCGAACGAAGAAGAACTCCACAAGATTTTCGAGGAGTTGGAATTCCGCACACTCATCGACCGGGTACTCAAAAAGGGAAGCGGCAATTCGTCCTCCCCTACTCCAACCTCTCCGGTACCCGACCTCTTTGCCGGGACTCTGTTTGCCAGCCGCAAACCTCCACTCCCGAAAACAGCGCCCCGATTCAAGGCGATTTGTTTGCAAATTTTGCGGGCGAGGGGACGGGCGTTTCTGAAAATTCAAATCTGACGCGGTTAGAAATGCTCGATGTAGACTATCAATCATTGATACAGAATATAAAAGAGCAGAAATTATTCAAAAGTTACTTACAAGCGAAATTCTCTCAATAGATACCGAGACTACCGGAACCGAGCCAATGGACGCCGAACTTGTAGGAATGAGCTTCAGCGATGCCGAAAACCGTGCATACTACGTACCCGTTCCCGCCGAACGAGAGGAAGTCTTAAAAATTGTAAACGAATTCCGTCCCCTCTTCGAAAACGAGAAATCCATGAAGGTGGGACAAAATATCAAGTACGATATGATTATCCTCCAAAATTACGGCGTCCAGGTGAAAGGCAAACTTTTCGACACCATGCTTGCCCACTACGTGCTTCAACCCGAACTGCGACACAACATGGACTATCTGGCGGAAATCTACCTGCACTACCAGACCATCCACATCGATGAGCTAATTGGAGCGCGAGGCAAAAACCAAAAGAACATGCGCGACCTTCCGCCCGAAGATGTCTACCGTTATGCCTGCGAGGATGCGGACGTCACCCTCAAACTGAAAAACGTGCTGGAAAAGGAACTGAAGGAGCAAGGTGCCGAACATCTGTTCTACGAAATAGAAATGCCGCTCGTGCCCGTACTTGTCAATATAGAGAGCAACGGAGTGCTGCTCGACACGGAAGCCTTGAAGCAATCGTCCCAACACTTCACCGTCCGTCTGCAGGAGATTGAGAAGGAAATCTACGAGATGGCTGGCGAAACATTCAACATCAGCTCCGCCAAGCAGGTAGGCGAAGTGCTCTTCGACAAGCTGAAAATCGTGGAGAAGGCCAAAAAGACCAAGACCGGACAATACGTCACTTCCGAAGAGGTGCTGCAGAGCTACCGCAGCAAGCACGACATCATCGGAAAGATACTGGAATACCGTGGACTGAAGAAGCTGCTGAGCACCTATATAGATGCCCTACCCCCAGCTCATCAACCCGCGCACGGGGACGCATCCACACCTCCTTCAACCAGGCGGTGACCGCTACCGGACGCCTCAGCTCCAGCAATCCCAACCTGCAGAACATCCCCATCCGCGACGAAGACGGAAAGGAAATCCGCAAGGCGTTCATCCCCGACACCGGCTGCGAGTTCTTCTCTGCCGACTACTCGCAGATAGAGCTGCGCATCATGGCACACCTCAGCGAGATAAGAACATGATAGACGCCTTCCTCAGCGGACACGACATCCACGCCGCCACCGCTGCCAAGATATATAAGATAGACATAAACGACGTAACCGCCGACATGCGCCGCAAGGCAAAAACGGCAAACTTCGGCATCATCTACGGCATCTCCGTCTTCGGGCTTGCCGAACGCATGGGCGTTTCCCGCCAAGAAGCCAAAGAGCTGATAGACGGCTACTTTGAAACCTACCCGCAAGTGAAGGAGTATATGGACAAAAGCATCCGGGTGGCACGCGAGCAAGGTTACGTGGAAACCATCTTCCACCGCAAGCGCTTCCTGCCGGACATCAACTCAAGAAACGGGGTGGTACGGGGCTATGCCGAACGGAATGCCATCAACGCCCCCATCCAGGGAAGTGCCGCCGACATCATAAAAGTAGCGATGGCACACATCTATCAGCGCTTCCAAGCTTACAATCTGAAAGCAAAGATGATTTTGCAGGTCCATGACGAACTAAATTTCAGCGTTCCAGAGGCTGAAAAGGAACTTGTACAGAAAATCGTAATCGAAGAGATGGAGCAGGCATATCGCATGCTCGTACCCCTGAAAGCCGATTGTGGGTGGGGAAACAACTGGTTGCAGGCACACTAAACCACCCAATAACTTTATTTAACTTACAATCAGAAAGCAACAGAAGCAATCCTTTCAAAATACAGTTTGCTCATCAGAATATCCGGCAACCGCGCTGCCGGATATTTTTTTATTCACCAATCTTGCCAAAAAGAAAGCATACCGAAGCCCCCACTACTGACATATTGATAAAATTTAATCCGATATTTATATTTATGTCAATTTAATACGTACCTTTGCAGCGAAATCAATGACATATTGATAGAAAATAGAAAGTTAAACTAAAAAATACATAAAACCATGAAAGCAAAAGTATCTTTAAAAACAGTGATTGTTTCAGTACTTCTCTTAGTTTGCGGATTAAATGCCTCAGCCGACAATAAGAGCAACCTCATTTACAATTCGGAAGAAGTAAATGGCATGAAGGTGGCAGAGACCGTATACAAGATGGACGGAAACACGCTCGCCAACTATATGAAGTACAATTATAAGTACGACGACCAGAACCGCATGACAGAAAGCGAAGCCCTGAAATGGAACAGCACCAAGAATACATGGGGCAACGACATGTGCATCCGCTATGCATACCAGGGCAAGACGGTGACTACCACGTACTATAAATGGAACAGCAAGAAAGGCGAATACATACTGGTTCCCGAGATGACAGTAATCATGGACAACCCTAACATGTAATTGATAAACTCTCTCTTAAAGTAAGAAATCTTATTCCTAACAACAATAACCGAAACCTTTCATAAAAGAGCCGGAATGATTCGCACATTCCGACTCTTTTATTATATCTTGAAAAACAAATCCTTTCCGTCAGATACCAATAACCTTACACGATTAGTATCCTGGATTGTTTTCTATAATGGCACTGTTTGTATCAATCTCACTTTTGGGGAAGCGGCCAAAGTTCATCCTTTCCTTCGATATACTTCATCGTGTTATACACACGGAGATTCAGTGCTTTCCCATCCCAAGAACTACCTTCTGAATATGCCGGATGCCAGTTGTCATCAAATGAAGGCTTGGCATTGGACATAAGCCCTTTTTGATTGGGAGCATAAATCTTACCTGTCATCACTGTAGAAGCCATACCCCAACGACGGAGATCAAACCAACGAAAACCTTCATTACAAAGTTCAACAGTACGTTCGTAACGTAATGCCTTTCGGAGTCCGCTCTGCGAAGTAACTACCACATCGGGCATTCCTACACGATTACGAATTATATTGATGTCCGTTCGTGCTAACTCCAGATTGCCATCAGCCATTTCAATATTGGCTTCTGCCTCTATTAGATAAACCTCTGCTAAACGCATCAAGCCGCAATTAAGATCACTGGTTTCATGGTTGGAGATTGCAGCTCTTTCCAACTCGGCTATATCCAAATATTTCCTCCAGAGATATCCAGCAGGACCTTTAGTGCCATTGGCACCGTATACGCCCTTGGTACCCTGTGACTCCATGTTTGTCACGTCCTTGCCCGTGCTATAGTCGTGAATCTTTTTACTGGTAGTGGAAGTCTGGAATTCCAGATTGAATATGCGTGAACCAGGTCGCAAACAGAAAAGATCCAGACGAGGGTCCCGGTTTTGCCAAGGGTTCTGCCAGTCATACAGAGAAGATTCCGTAATCGATTTGCCATCCTTGCATTGAAACATATCAACAAATGTTTGTGTAGGACCAAAATAGGCGCATCCTCCCAGTGTACGTGGAGCCATGTAATATGCCTCCTTGGTTTTATTACTGGATATTACCGCATCATACTGCACGGACCAGAGCCACTCATTGCTTGCCTCACCGTCATAACCAAACAGAGCCGTCTGACCGGTTGGCTCTCCTGCCTCATGACTTTCTCCACAATACTGTGTATTGATGGATTCCAATTCAAAGCCTGCCTCCTTAGCCAAATTCAAGGCTTGTTTGGCCGAACTGGCAGCCAAGTCATACTTTTTCCAATTCAAGGCAATACGGGCACGTAACGCATACGCTGCTACCCGTCCGATGCGTGCACTGCCATAGCTTTCTGCTTTATGGCGGAGTGGAAGGTTAGCCAAACACTCGTCGCTAAGATCCGAAAGCAGATTCTCTACAATGGTCTCTCTCGGTGTACGTGGGGTCTGGCTGTCATTTATACCCGCTGTGTGGACCACATACGGCAAGTCTCCATAGTGCTGGCAAGCTTGATCATAACAGAATGCCCGTATGCACAGCAGCTCTGCCCGTATACTCTCTATATCCGTATCAGAGGCTGTGCCATGCAGATTATCCAGCGCATCGAGAAGCTGGTTGATACGTGCCACGGTCTTATACACGCAATTATAAAGCTTGTTTGCCACCGCGTTTTCAGCAGAAGCTCCGGAGGTGATTAATTCCGTATACATAGCCGTGTTGACACGTGTAGCACCAAATATCTGTAATATTGTCTGTCACCTTCCACCAGGTGGTGGTGCTGGCACTATAAGCTGTCAGAGATGAGTAAACAGCGTTCAAACCGAAATTCGCCTCTTCCATACTCGAAGGATAAGAGGCAGAAGACGGTGAAGTGAGTGGTTCAAGGTCGAGTGAACAAGCACCGAGGCCTAATAGAGACAGCGAAAGGAGTGCTGTATAAATATTGTTTCGTTTCATATCATTTTTTCTTTTTATGTCTTCTTGAATACAGACGGTTTCCCTATTCCGACTAATCAGAATTTGATGTCAACGCCAAAAGTGAAGGCTTTCGTCTGGGGATAATTGTTTGCCGCACCCAGAGATACCCCATCTGTTGCTGATGCGTTATAGTTGACTTCGGGGTCATAGCCATCCCAAAAGTCAGTAAAAGTCAAGAGATTCTCAGCATTGGCATAAATGTAGGCAGACTTCAGTCCGATGGCTTTCATCCATTTGGAGGGCAGGTCGTAACCCAGCTGCAGGTTCTTCAGACGCAGGTAAGCGGCACTCTTCATCCAGAAGGATGATGTATAGGTGTTGTTACTGCTCTTATAGGAGAGGCGAGGCGTGGATGCATCATGATTCTGCTCCGTCCAATAGTCAAGGTGTTCCTTGCGGTAGGTTCCTCCCTGATAGCAAGGCATCACGTAGTAGGAATTGAGATAACCGTCGGCCTTGCCAACTCCTTGCAAGAAAGCCGAAAGACGAATTCCTTTGTATCCTACTCCTAAATTAAAGCTATAACTATAGCGTGGAACTGTACTTCCGATAATCGTCTTGTCATCTGTAGTAATTTTGTTGTCTCCGCTGACATTCCGGTATTTCAGGTCACCGGGATATACGGTTGTACCGAATTGGGGACAGTTGGCATTGATTTCGTCCGCTTCTTCTTGTGAATTGATGAAACCGTCGCATATCAATCCGTAAATGGGAGTTAATGGAAGACCCCTCTTGGTTACGAATATCACCGCTTGTGCTGCTTGTGCCCCGCATGTCGGTGATGGTGTTTTTCACGTCGCTCAGCGTAAGGGCGGCATCCAGCGAAAAGTCCCTCGTCAGCTTCTTGCTGTAGCCTACGCTTAGCTCCCATCCCTGGTTTCTTACCTTGCCGGCATTCTGGAAGGGAGCACCCATACCAATGTGGTTGGGGATGTCCAGCTTCATCAGGATACCATCCGTTATCTTCCTATACCAGTCGGCAGTGATGTTGATACAGCCGAACAGTGAAAGATCTATGCCTAAGTCAGTCATGGTAGAAGTCTCCCATGTAAGGTCCCTATTGGAGAGCGAGGTAACAGCAGAGGTCGTGTAAAGATTACCTCCCATAGATATAGAGCCCGTAGAGAGTTGCTGAGTAGTGGGATAATAGGAACTTCCGATATTCTGGTTGCCCAGTTTGCCCCAAGAGGCACGTAATTTCAGATTATCCACTCTATCGCGTATAGATTCCATAAAGGGTTCCTCGCTGATGCGCCATGCTGCAGAGAATGAAGGGAACACGCCATATCGGTTACCCTCTGCAAATCTGGAAGAACCGTCGGTACGGATATTGGCCTCCACAAGGTAGCGTTCCTTGTAGTTGTAATTCAAGCGGCCAAAGAAGGAGTTGATGGCCCATTGGTACTCCCCTCCTCCATTGTTCATGTTCTCAATGTTACCGGCATCAATTTGGTCATATTGAGGGAAGTTGAATACTTGACGATAGGCAGAAAGAGTCTTTTCTGTATAGGTCTGACACTCCATACCTGCCATTACTTTGAAGTAGTGGTCATCCAGCTGTTTCTCATAGTTGGTCAGTGCCTGTGTGTTCCAGTAGAAGTAACGGTAGGCCGATTCTGTAAGCGAGTTGTAGGTTTCGCCGCTCTTGAAGCTGGTAGTACCTTCCGGGTCACCATACGTGGTGACAGAATTCTTATAGTTATGGTTATTCTTGGTGATATAACGTGGAGTGGCTTGAACTGACACATTCCATCCATCGAGAATCTTATAGGTCAGAGCCATCGCCATGGTAGCACGGATAACATTGTTTTTCACAATACCGCCTTCACGCAACAACAGCACGGGGTTATTGCCCATCAGACCATTTGCCCCATTATAAAGACCAGTAGTAAATTGATTGACAATGTTCGGGGTTCGGGTGTTCATATAATTGAAGGCATGTCCTTCGTAGGGAGAACTATTTTTATTGGCATTGCTTACTTGTATGTCAAACTTCATGTCCAGACGGTCGCTAAGCTTGATGTCCATATTGTTGCGTACAGAGATTTTACGGTAAGAGGAATTGACCACTATACCCGTCTGGTCCAGATACCCTATAGAAGTAAGTGTCTTGATACGTTCTGATGAAGAAGTCAGAGTAAGCGTATGCCCATGGTTGAATCCGTTTTCTGTAAGAATCAAGTCCTGCCAGTCTGTATTAGGATAGATGTCCGGGTCAGTAGCCATGCCAGCCACATATTCCCTTATATATTCATCACTATAGGGCAGGTCGGATCCGTCGTTACCTGCTGCCACATTTTCCAATTGCATATATTCCAATGCATCCACTTTTTGAGGAAGCATCGTTGCGCCTTGGAATCCAAAATATCCTTTATAGGATATGCTGAACTTGTCTTGACTGCCACCCCGTTTGGTAGTCACCAGAATGACACCATTGGCAGCACGTGAACCATAGATGGATGCAGATGCAGCATCTTTCAAGACGGACACTGACTCGATGATGTTAGGATCCACTTCATCTATGGTTCCTTCTACGCCATCGACCAACACCAACGGGGCGGCACTATCACCACCGAAGGTTCCGATACCACGTATACGTATATGACCGCCATTGCCGCCTGGCTCACCGCTCTGTGTAGTGACAGTTACACCTGCAGCCATGCCTTGCAGAGCCGAAGATACGTTTGATACTCGACGGTTTGCAAGCTTCTCGCTGTTAAGCGAAGAAACCGAGCCTGACAGATTAACCTTCTTGTTAGTGCTATAACCTACCACTACCACGTCGTTAAGCAATTGTGAGTCTTCATCCAGTACCACATGAATGAAGTTCTCCCCTGCAGTCTTCAGCTTGAGGGTACGGAAGCCGATGTAGGATACGATGAGTTCCGCGTCTTCGATGGTTTCAAAATTGAAGTTGCCGTCCACATCGGTAATGGTTTTCTCGGGAGAATGGGTCACTTGAATTGTAGCACCGGGAAGTGGATTATTGAACCGGTCCACCACTTTACCTTTGACGGGTTTCAGTGAAGCTGCGACTACATTCAACGAAACAAGCAGCCCACAGACACACACAAAGGATTTAATCATTCTTGTTTTCATTAGTTTCTATGATGATTTTAATTTCGGCTGCAAAAGAATGGATGCTGTATTACAGACTTGTGTCACTTCTGTGATTTTGATATGACACCGGATGAGAGCCCGACATATGTAACTTGAACGTAACCCCATAGAAACGACGAAGTAATTTCACTCACCTATTTTTGCTCTCAATTCAAACAACAAATAATTGAAAGAGAAAAGCAATGAACAAAAAGAACATTTTTTACGCCGCATTGCTGCTTATGGCAATAGGGGCAGAAGCTAAAGAGATTAAAGGCAAAGTCATGGCCGACGGCAAGGGGCTGGCCAAAGTTGTAGTAACCGATGGCACCGCATTCGCTCTTACCAGTGAAGACGGAAGCTATATGATTGATGCTGATGAGAAGGCCCACTTTATCTATGTAGTGACACCTTCAGGCTATATGGCTCCTTGCAACGGGGGTACTCCCGTCTTCTATAAGACTCTGAACGAGAACAGCCACGATTTCCAGCTCCATCGCTGGGGAACAGTAGGAGGCAAATACGCCATGATGGCAGCAGCCGATACACAACCGCGCGGAGAAAACGCATTCCATCGGCTTGAAACGGAAGCTTTCCCCGACCTCAAGCAAGTGGGCTTTGAATATATGAGCCAGAATATTCCTGCTTTCGCCATCTTCTTGGGCGACATCTTATGGGATAACCTGGAAATGTTTCCCCACATCAAGCAAGAGATAGCAAAGATCCAAATTCCCATCTATCCGGTTATCGGCAACCACGACCACGACAAGGAGGTGAGCGACGATGATGCCAGTGCACATCTTTATCGGCATTTCTTTGGACCCACTTACTATGCGTTCAATGCTGGAAAAGACTATTATATCGTTTTGGACAATATCCTTTATAAAGGAAACAAGAAGTATGAGGTGGGGCTCAATGATCAGCAGCTCAATTGGGTGAAGAGCTATCTGCAGTACGTCCCCAAAGGGGCTCATCTGTTTGTTTGCATGCATGCTCCGGCATACTTCTATAACGAGAACTACAAGTTGGGACGCGTAGCCGAGTTACTCGACCTTTTCGAGGGTTATAAGGTAGATATTCTCAGTGGTCACACCCATGTACAATGCAACACACAAATCAGAAACAACATTCGTGAGTACAATATCGCCTCCATCGGAGGCGCGTGGTGGTTATGGGACGGCATCTATAGCAAAGACGGTACCCCTATTGGCTACCAAGTATTCGAATCCGGCAAGAACGGAATTGCAAATTATTTCAAGTCATTAGGACATGACCGTGACTATCAGTTCCGTTACTATCCCGTGGTACAGTACCCGGCCATGAAGACGAACTCTGTGTCAAGGTATGGAATTGGGATAACCGCTGGAAAGTGGAATACTACGAAGACGGGAAGTTGAAAGGCGAAATGAAGCAGTATAAAGGCATGGATCCTGATTATGATTTCTTCCTGCAGCGCAAAGCTGTCACAGAGGGAAAGGATATGAAGGAACGTGGTCGCCAAGCTAACAAGAATGCTTATTTCTTTTTCTCTACAAAACCGAGCGATAAAGCAAAGAAAATAAAAATCGTGGTGACTGACGCCAACGGGAAAAGCTACGAGCAGTCTTTGGAACATTAAGTAAACAGACAGATAGTAATCGGTACCTAACCTGCTCCTCGTTATTCAGCTATCGGTTATTATTCGTACCTTTACCCGAAAAAGGAATGCCACATGATACCCAAGCCCCTCATTACCTACATCGAGACAGCAATCATCCCCCCGTTACAAGGAGTTTGACAAGGCACACAACCTCTCCCACGTCCGTACCGTCATCGAAGAAAGTCTTGCCCTCGCCCGGCAACATCCCGAAGCGGACGAACGCCTGGCATACGTCATTGCCGCCTACCATGATACGGACTGTGCCGCGACCGCACCACCCACCACCTTGTCTCCGGCGAGATACTGATGGCGGACTCCACCCTGCGGCAATGGTTCTCCGATACGGAAATCCTCCTCATGAAAGAAGCCGTAGAAGACCACCGCGCCTCCACCGACCACGAGCCGCGCAGCATCTACGGCAAGATTGTTGCCGAAGCAGACCGTATCATCGACCCGGACATCACCCTGCGCCGCACCGTCCAATACGGCTTGAAACAGAATCCTGACCGCAGACAAGGAGTGGCACTACCAACGGTCCATCAGCATCTCATGGCAAAGTATGCACCCGGCGGTTATCTGAAGCTTTGGTTTCCCGAGGGGAAGAATGCGGAACAGCTGAAGAAGCTCCAAGCCATTATCGCAGACGAAGGACGACTGCGGCAAGTTTTCAACCGAATATTCGAGGAGGAAAAGTAATAGCGGTATCAATGAAACATATGCCCCATTTCATTTCCGACTATGGAAACGGTTTGTTTCCTATAATGGAACAGAGTGTTCTCTATAAGGAAACAAAGTGTTTCCTATAACGGAACAAATCGTTTTATCCCGTCGAAACAAGTCGTTTCATACAAGAGAAACAATCTGTTCCGACGGGGTGTAACAAAGTGTTCAGTACTGTGAACTAATACAATAGCTCTATTTAGAAGGTCTCACAAGATAAGTATCCGCCTCCATAAGTATAAAGACTTATGGCGTGCCAACATGAGGAAATCATAAAACTCACAGATGGACTGGCCTTCGGTCTCTGATTCGAAGACAAAGAAGAGCGGCTGCTTTCCCTTATGCAGCTTTGCCGGAATAGAGAGCGAAGCATAGAACTCCCTGCAAGTGCTGCCAGCCTTCACATTCACAAGTCCTATCTCTACACCGCCTTTTGTTGTCCAAGGGCTACCCAGCATGATGCGGATGCGCCCGTCGGTATCTTCAGCCTTCAACCTTAACTGCATCTGCAAAGACTTATCTCGCGGAACGGCACTCATATTCAAGTATTTATATCCTACAATCGACCCACTTGTGTTATTCACCACCGGAGCGAACGGGGTTTTGTGGTTGTTATCGCCGGCATAGGGATTATTATCCCGGTACACAGGCCGGATATAAGACCCCGTATACACATAATGGGGATAGACCTCTTTGATTCCTCCGGGATTGGTGTGCCAACAAGCCAGCCCGGCCGAGATGCGCTGCATAGGATTGAGCCCTTCAAGAAGGAAACCTTCAGAGTTGAACTCTCCGCGTGAAATCACGACTTTCCCGCCTTTTCCTTTTTCCACCTTTACATCAATGGCCGACACCATAGCCTGGCGTGCATAGCAATCAGTACCTATCTGGCGATGATAGAACACGTACCATTGCCCCCCCTATCTTGCAGATACTGCCATGCGTATTTCCACCGGGCATGGCCGAAGCTATCACATTGCCTTTTTCATCATACTCGCGCGCACGGGCATCGATGATTGTTCCGCCATAGGTCCAGGGACCCAGAGGATGCTCGCTATAAGCGTATGCCAGCGTATAGTTGCTGGCGTTCGGCAAGCCATCTTCACCCTCAGCGGTAGTACGGCTATAGATAAACACATACTTATCCTCAATCTTGCGGATGGAGGATGCCTCAAAGAAGCGGAATATACCTTCCTGCCGATAGCCTGAAATCATGTTCTCCACCACTTCGGTACCCGGCTTTACCGTGCACATGGTAGCAGGGTCCAACTCCGCGCCATGCGAAATGCCAAATCCCCAATAACCATACACACGTCCATCATCATCGACAAACACTGCGGGGTCGAATCCCAAACAACCGAAAGTCTCGCGAGGACGCTCCTTATGCCAGTTGCATACCGTAAACGGGCCATCGGGACGGTCGCTTTTGGCAATCATGGAATTGCGTCCACCACCTTGATTATTCGGAAAGAGGTAGTAAGTTTTCTTACCATCGGCATCGGTAGTTACTGTCACGTCAGGGGCAAAAAGCACGTCGTCGGTTCCATCAGCATTCAGTTTATACAGTTCGGGCGACTCATTGACTTTAAATATCACGCCGTCATATCTCCAACGGGTCAGGTCCTCTACGGGTGCCGACCACACCACCTGGTCACGTCCGCAATACATCCACTTGAGATTGTCGTGCGAACCATAAATATAGACACGGTACTTGCCGGGGCAGTCAGGATCCTCAAACACATAGGGCTCACCGTCAGGAATAAACTCCCAAAGCGCAGATAAGGATTCTGTGCAGATAATGTAAAAGACAGACCGATGAGACATGAGAAAATCATCTAGAATTTTTCTTACTTTGTTTTTCATAATTGCATTGATTTATAGAATGATACTTAAATTATAATTGCGACAAAACTATCAATTTATCGTTTCATCATCATGCTTTTAATGCAAATTAACACGTTCAATACGAATTTCTAAATACCGTTCCGGCGGCTCTCCCATCTCCTCCTTTCTTCGTTGGTGTATGCAAAAATCAGCTATTTTTCAGTAAGTTTGTCCGGTTTGCACTATCTTTGCTTAAAAAAGCGAAGATAGGCTGCACCTCAGCATAAAAAATGAACGAGTTCATTTTATTCTGCATTCGGTTTGCACTATCTTTGCATCCAATTAACTGAACAATAACTAAAAAAACAAGATAACACTATGGCATTAAAAGCTGGTATCGTGGGCCTTCCCAACGTAGGAAAATCCACTCTTTTCAACTGCTTGAGCAGCGCAAAGGCACAAGCGGCAAACTTCCCGTTCTGTACAATCGACGCCCAAATGGGACAAGTGTCCGTACCCGACGAACGACTGACGAAGCTCGCCGAGCTGGTTCACCCGGGGCGTATCGTACCTGCCGTGTGCGACATCGTAGACATTGCCGGACTGGTGAAGGGCGCCAGCAAAGGTGAAGGACTCGGCAACCAGTTCTTGGGCAACATCCGCGAGTGCGACGCCATCATTCACGTGCTGCGCTGCTTCGACAACGGCAACATCGTCCACGTGGACGGTTCGGTGAACCCCGTGCGCGACAAGGAAATCATCGACACAGAGCTGCAACTGAAGGACCTCGACACGGTGGAAAACCGCATCAAGCGTGTAGAGAAGATTGCCAAAGTGGGTGGCGACAAGGCGGCAAAGATAGAGTACGAACTCCTGCTCCGCTACAAGGATGCCCTGGAACAAGGACAAAGCGCCCGCACCGTCATTCCGCAGAACGACGACGAGGAACAATGCGCCAAGCAGATGTTCCTGCTTACTACCAAGCCTGTGCTCTACGTCTGCAACGTGGATGACGTCAGTGCCGCCAGCGGCAACCAGTACGTAGAGCAGGTGCGTGAAGCCATCAAGGGCGAGGATGCGGAACTCATCATCATCTCCGCCCAGACCGAGGCCGACATCGCCGAACTGGAGACATACGAAGAAAAGCAGATGTTCCTCGAAGACCTGGGACTGAAAGAAAGCGGCTGCAACCGTTTGATTAAAGCTATCTACAGCCTGCTGAACCTCGAAACCTTCATCACTGCCGGAGAGATGGAAGTAAAGGCATGGACCTATCGCAAGGGATGGAAAGCGCCGCAATGCGCCGGCGTTATCCATACGGATTTCGAGAAAGGGTTTATCCGGGCAGAGGTCATCAAGTATGAGGATTATATCAAGTATGGTAGCGAAGCAGCCGTGCGCGAAGCCGGAAAGTTGGGTGTGGAAGGTAAGGAATACGTGGTGCAGGATGGGGACATCATGCACTTCAGGTTCAATGTGTAATGATATCATTCCAGATGCAATGTACTTTCTTTGTACATTGCCATTTTCTAATAAACTCCATACAATAACAATATGAAACAGATTATCTTCCTTTTATTCTTATTGTCCTGTACTGCCGTTTATGCACAACAGCAAGACTCGGTAACCATTCACGGACGGGTGACTGATTACAACGGACAGCCGATAGACAGTGCCAGCGTCTGGTGGCAAAACCCGCAGTTCAATGACATCATAGAAGCCATAACCGACAAAGACGGGCATTACACGGCCCGGTATACCCAAAGGGAAATATCAAAGTGCAGCCTCTATTTCATCTGCCCTCCTATGCGCACATTGCCATGAAAAGCGGGCTGCCCGAGACTGAACACCGCCTGGAGTTCTGGGCCTGGGATTTCATCGCCGACCGCGACACTACACTCGACATACGTTATCATCGTATGGAAGCTTATGGCCTGCGTGCTTTCTGCATCCCCGGAGCCATGCCTACTTATCAGATATACGTCCGTCCCATGAGCTTGACACGTACCTACCAATGGATGAAAGAAACAAAGCCCGAGTCATTGGTACACGGTGAAAACCTGAGTGACATTGAGCAACAAGAACAAAACAAAGAAGCCAGAGAATGCCAGATGGCTCCCCGCCCCGGGCAACTGAAAGTCACCGTCTGGATAGACGGCGAGAAAGTCCCCGTGCTGATGAAGCAGGAAATAAAAGAATATTTCGACAGCAACGAATATGGCAACGCCTATCTATTGACAGTAGACATGCCCAAGCATCCCAAAAAAGACCTTCCCTACCGCATCTTCAAAGTAGAGCTGGAAGACATGGAAAACGGTGACCGGGGCGAAGGGCTTTACTATATGGAAAAGGAAAACTACGTTCAATAAACCATACACAACAAATGGCAAACAGTAATCTGAAATACCTCATAGCAGGTACCGGCGGCGTAGGCGGAAGCATCGCCGCCTTTCTTTCATTATCCGGCAAAGACGTCACTTGCATTGCACGTGGCGAACACCTTGCCGCCATACGCGGGAACGGTCTGCAACTGCACTCCGATTTGAAAGGTGAACATTGTCTGAAAGTGGCGGCATTTACCGCAGAAGAATTCCAAGGCAAAGCGGATGTTATCTTTGTCTGCGTCAAAGGTTATTCCGTAGACTCCATTACGGAACTCATCAAACGTGCCTCACACGAGTGTACAGTGGTAATCCCCATCCTGAATGTTTACGGAACCGGTCCCCGTATCCAGCGGTTGGTCCCCGGCGTCACGGTGCTCGACGGCTGCATCTACATCGTAGGATTCGTATCCGGACGGGGAGAAATCACGCAGATGGGAAAGATTTTCCGGCTCGTCTACGGAGCACACCGCGGCACGATTGTTTCCCGTGAAACATTGGAAGCCGTGCAACGCGATTTGCAGGAAAGCGGCATCAAAGCCGAAATCTCCGACGACATCGACCGGGACACATTCGTCAAGTGGTCCTTCATTTCTGCTATGGCCGTCACCGGGGCCTATTACGACGTACCTATGGGCGAAGTCCAGAAACCGGGCAAAGTGCGCGACACCCTTTTATCGGACTGTCACAAGAGAGTGCAGCTTTGGGCAGGAAATTGGGTATAGAATTCAAGGAAGACATCGTGCAGTATAACCTCAAAGTAATAGACAAACTCGCCCCCGAAAGTACCGCCTCCATGCAGAAAGATATGGCCAAAGGGCATCAGAGCGAAGTACAAGGCTTGTTGTTCGACATGATTACGGCTGCAGAGGAACAAGGGATTGAGGTGCCGACGTATAGGATGGTGGCGGAGAAATTCAAATAAACTGCCACGATGAACTGCCAAACGAGATAATTTCATACCTTTGTCCCGAACAACCCCGTAATTCAGTAATTTAATTCTTCATAAATATGCTATCACTACTCACCATCAACTGGAACCCCGACCCCGAACTATTCAACTTCTTCGGCATATCCATCCGCTACTACGGTTTGTTATGGATTATCGGCCTAGCTTTTGCCTACCTTATCGTGCAACACCAGTACCGCGACCGCAAAATAGACGAAAAGAAATTCGAACCTCTTTTCTTCTATTGCTTCTTCGGCATACTGATAGGCGCACGACTGGGCCACTGCATATTTTACGACTGGGCCTACTACCAGGACCACTTCGTTGAAATGATTCTCCCCATCAAGCAGACCGCCGCAGGATGGAAGATGACGGGCTACACCGGCCTTGCCAGCCACGGCGGCACGCTGGGCCTGATTATCGCCCTCTGGATGTACTGCCGCAAGACGAAGATGCACTACATGGACGTGCTCGACATGATAGCTGTTGCCACTCCCATCACCGCCTGCTGCATCCGCCTTGCCAACCTGATGAACTCCGAAATCATCGGCAAACCGACCGACGTGCCCTGGGCATTCATCTTCGAACGGGAAGACATGTTGCCCCGCCATCCGGCACAGCTCTACGAAGCCATCGCCTACTTCATTTTCTTCCTGGGGATGGTCTGGCTATACAAACGCGGACAGAAAAAACAAGAAACCAAACTTGAAACAAACTTCAGCACCACCAAGCGGAAATCAACCACCGTGCAGGCCGAAGCCTCCCTGCCCTATCACCGCGGTTTCTTCTTCGGACTCTGCCTGACGGAGATTTTTCACCTTCCGTTTCTTCATCGAGTTCCTGAAAGAAAACCAGGTGAACTTTGAGGACAGCATGACGCTGAACATGGGCCAGTGGCTCAGTATCCCGTTTGTGATTATCGGGGTATATTTCATGTGTTTCTACGGGAAGAAAGCTTCCAAATAAACATTTCAGCCCTACATAAGCAACATACCCACCCCTTTCATCTGTGTGGATTTCTCTACTTTTACGGCATCGAAACAGTAACCGTAAATCATATATTTATCATGAAAGAGAAACAACTGATGAAAGGGGGCACTTTTATGCTGCTAGCAGCAACTGCCATCCCGCCCGCACATGCCCAACTGAAAACAAATGCCGGCGTGCAATACCTGCTTTCCCAGTCGAAAGACATGAGCCAGGATTTTCTGGACCTCAGCAACACCTATTTCTTGCCGACAGCCTGGTATCGTTCGACACCTCCACCGGCAAGGGGACTGTCCAGTGGAAACGCCAGCAACTGATGCCCCCGCCAGGCATTCAATGCAAACACCTACCTGCACCAGCCCCTCCAGTCGCTGGACTTCCCGGAGACGGCCTACGACAACAATCCACAACTGACGTTCACCGTCGAACCGGTCAGCGAACGTACCCTCCGCATCCGTATGCTTACCTCGCCCATCGTACCGAAAGAAGATGCCGACGACCCCATGCTCATAGGAAAGCCTGCCGACGGACGCTCCTTCTGGAAAGCCGAGAAGACAGATAAAGGTACCCTGTACACCTCCCGATACGGCAGCCTGCTCATCGAGAATTACCCCTGGCGCCTGGTGCTGAAAGATGCCGACGGACGCCTGCTGACACAGACCCGTTGCTGGAGCGACAACGACTCCACGCAGGTCAAGGTACCTCCATTCAGCTTCATCAAGCGCGGCTCGGACAACTCACGCAGCATCAATCCCGTATTCAGCCTCGCGCCGAACGAGAAAATCTACGGTTGCGGCGAGTCCGCCACCGCACTGAACAAGGCCGGGCAGAAGGTCAACCTCTTTGTCCACCGACCCGCAGGGCCCCGAAACCCCGG
>ENA-OQDX01000011-OQDX01000011.1-human-gut-metagenome-genome-assembly--contig:-NODE-11-length-21722-cov-0.902200_pt1 | contig 21722 bp, 20 predicted proteins | sample MGYA00242788_ERZ504621 | MGnify/ENA primary metagenome ERZ504621 (study PRJEB26092, sample SAMD00036303) | human gut metagenome | host: Homo sapiens | study: EMG produced TPA metagenomics assembly of... | reverse complement strand
TGCGAACAGACAGATAGTAAACTATTTCTTTTCATTGATATTAATTGAAGAAGATAGCAGAATTAGGATTCATACCTCCTGCATCGAACTGCTCTATAAAGGTACCGTCTTTCTTGAAACGATAAATGGTGCCGTTCGTGGTATATTCAGAAGTACCAATATAGAAATCACCGTTATTATCATTTACTTCCAACATATAAATCGTAGAAGTTTTCAACTTTTCCGGTATATCCTTCAAGAAAGAAGCTTCATCCATCTTTCCAGTCTTTATATTATAAGTAAAAAAAGAAGCGGTAGGATTGGTGTAATTTGAATAAGTCAAATAGAGAATATCATCAGTAGCACACATACGGGTGGCACTGCCTAATTCCGTCACCTTATTGTTGGCAGCAGGGTCTATCATCTGTAATGAATAGCCAATATCAACATAATTACCCCATGAAATCAAAAAAACCTTATCATCCTCTTCAACCAAAGCATTGGGGTTCAAACCTACCGTCAAACGTCTCTTTCAACTTGAAAGTACGCAAATCTATCACCTTTACGTCATTGTGATAAGTGCTCCAATCAGCAGTACAGCTATTCGCCACATAAAAGCATATCCTCGCAGATTGCCACACCTTCCAGATTGTCGCCAAGTCCGGTCAATTTATCCACTACCTCCAACGTTTTCGCATTGATTTTAGCTACAGCTCCTCCGTAGAAGGAAGCATAGATATATCCATCCTCAGCATCGATATAACGAATGCCTGCACTGAGGTCGTTGTCGTCTACAAACGAAACACGTTTCAACTCCACACCCGCAGCATTCAGCTTAGTCAGATAATTGGAACCACTTACAGCTATATATATTTCATCTTCATACTCAATCATACTCTGACCAAGGTCACCCAACTTGGCGTTGTTTTGAGTCTGGTAAATATCACTGATGAAATCCGCATCCTTATTGGGTGCATAAAAGGCAAGTCTTGCGTTATTAGCTCCCCAACCACCCTCATTCAGAATATAAACACGCGTCTGCGGCAGTGTCACCTTCGACCCGCCGTCATCCAGAGAATCGTCATCGTCGTCACTACAAGATGCCAAAGAGGCACCCAAAGCAAGCATGCAGAGCATACCGAATAATAAACTTCTTACTTTCATAATCACAGTTGTTATTGTTTATAATTAGTTTTTGTTGTTCATAAATAGATTATTCAAAACTTGAAAGTACCCGTCAACCGCCACGAACGACCCGGCATAGGATAATATTTTATCACGTCATACTGTTCATCGGTCAGATTTATAATCTCGGCCTGCAACAGAAGCCGGCAACCGCCCAAAGCAAACTCATGAGAGAGGCTCATCGTATGCTCCAGATAGCCCTCAATCTCATTCTCCGGAATGTTCTGCGACAAATAGTAACGCTTTCCCACTCCTACCGCCGAGTAGCCCACATTCACCCACGGCGTTTCTACAATGGCGGACGCGTTTCCGCTATGAAGAGGAGTATAAGGCAATTGGTCCTTATAGTTCTTCGCGTCGGAATCGGTCAGGTCAATGGCCTTTTGCCATGTATATCCGCCCGACATAATCAGTCTTATTTTCTCCGTCAATGGAACGGTTGCCGCCAAAGTGGCATCCACACCTGCGGCATGCACCTTGCCGTAGTTCGCCATCTTCCACGCATAGGTGGTGGGAAAAGCCACAATCTTATCCGTCACATCATTATAGTAACCGTCGAGCGTAACGGAGATATAGTCGAACACAGACAATCCGGATTTGCTCCATGTGATACCGACATTATATTCGTCTGCCTTCTCGGGTCGCAGATTACGGTTGCCCAGCCGGTAGTAATAGAGGTCGTTGAAAGTGGGCAGACGGAACGTACTCTTATACATCAACCGGAAATACAGCGACTCGTCCTGCCAAGGCTGCATACTGACTGATAAAGAGGGGGCAAAGCGATGGAAGTCATCGGGGACCGTACCTTTCTCGGCATGCTCCGAAGTGGCAGTATGCACCAGCGAAGCCGTGGCCGTGAGCCATCCTTGCCGGTAGCGTGCATTGAAGGCACTGATGGAAGTATATCTTGTAGGGAAAGGACATTCCGGCAAACTGTTGCGCAACTTGTTTATCACCCCATCCTGCGCCAACGAAAGGGTCAAAGCTTCCAAAGGACGGTAGAGAACGGTCGCGGAAATATAATATTCGTCTTGCCGGTGATTTTCCCGATAATATCCGTCGGCATATTCCTTGCCTCATCCTTATATTGGTTCCAGCCATGATTATACTTTGCCTGTGCCTGCAAACTCCACCGGGGCGAAAAATGCTTCCTATAACGTGCCTGCACAAAAGTATTCTCATCCCAAAGCGTTTCATCGGAAAGGGGATTATAGAGCGTAACCGCCCCTGGAAGTCCCCGGCGGGAATAGAAGTAATAACCCTTCACATCCAGTTCGCTGTCATCCTTGAAAGTATGATAAAAGGTAGCTTCGCCCTGCCAGGAATAGATGCCGGAGTTGTTACGTTTCTCTTCCGTCACGTATTTCCCATTGACCAGCGTGAAAGGGTAATTACCGTCTGCCCTCATATAACCGGCATCTACCGCCACGCGTGTACGGCAGCCCAGTTTCTGCCACCAGCGCAGCGAGGGGCTGACCATGCCGAACGACCCTCCGCGCACCCGTGCCTGAAAAGCGGCATTGCGCCCGTCATCAAAATGAGGTTTTTCCGTCTCTATGCCCAGCACACCGGCCGACGCATACAAGCGGGCGGACTGCAACAAGTCCTCCGACTGCCCGATGGCGAGCGAAAGCATGGAAACATTGTCCAGCGAAAAACGCCCGATATCTATCTGCCCTGCCTGACAATTACTCACCGCCACCCCGTCATAACTGACAGCTGTATGGGCTGCTCCCATATTGCGTATGGAAACCGTTTTCAGTCCTCCAATGCCTCCATAGTCCTTTACATTGGCTCCGGCAAAACGGCGTACAGCATCTGCCATATTCTGTATTCCCAGCTGGCTGATATCCTGCCGTGACATCGTCTGTATGGGTACGGCAGAAGTCGCTTTATTGGGCGACCTGCGTGCTGTCACTGTCACTTTCTCTATCTGATGCACTTTCCCCGTAATCGTATCTCCCCCCCACCTCCTGGGCAGAGAGCCGGAGTATACTTGCACCCAATGAAACAGCACAGACCAGTAATACCTTAGTCCTTCCTGACATAGAATAAATGAAGATTATCTTAAACCATTTGCGCACTGCCCACTTTCCTCGAATGGACAATTTTTTCGACTTTGTTTTGCAGGTCTTCTGACTCGTTCCCGGTACATCGCCTTCCCGTTCTTCCCGAAGAACAGTGCACAAGTATGATACACCGAGCATGGAACTCACAGCAGCGGGACTGTTCGGGACTTTCACCCGATTCCCTTTTCATCCGCTTCTCCGGATAGAGAACGCGGAACAAAACGTGGACAAAGATAGGATAAATAAAAGAAGTTTCAGTAAACAATAAAACGAATATTACCGTTTTAACAGTCATTTTTTTAACTTTGTAACATAATAACCCCAAAATCGAGTTGCCATGAAATATAAGTTATTGGTTCTTGATGTAGATGGAACGCTACTCAATGATGAAAGAGAAATTAGTAAAAGGACATTAGCTGCTCTGCTAAAGGTCCAGCAAATGGGAGTGCGCATAGTTTTGGCATCCGGTAGGCCGACTTATGGATTGATGCCACTGGCCAAAACCCTCGAACTCGGCAATTATGGAGGGTTTGTTCTCTCCTATAACGGTTGCCAGATAATAAAAGCACAGAACGGAGAAATATTGTTTGAACGACGCATCAATCCGGAAATGCTGCCTTATCTGGAAAAGAAAGCCCGCAAGAACGGCTTTGCCATCTTCACCTACCACGATGATACCCTCATTACGGATAGTCCGGACAATGAATATATAAAGAATGAAGCCCTGCTAAACAATTTGAAGATAATCAAGGAAGATGAATTCTCTACTGCCATAGACTTCGCACCTTGCAAGTGCATGCTGGTGAGTGACAAGGAAAAAGCTCTGATAGGGCTGGAACAACATTGGGAAAAACGCCTGGCAGGTACTCTGGATGCTTTCCGTTCCGAGCCTTACTTTTTAGAGGTGGTGCCCTGCGGAGTCAATAAAGCGAATACGTTAGGCGCCCTATTAGAGCATTTGGGAGTAACACGGGAAGAAGTCATTGCCGTTGGAGATGGCGTATGCGATGTGACCATGCTCCAATTGGCCGGCATGGGGGTAGCTATGGGACATTCACAAGATTCTGTAAAGGTCTGTGCAGACTATGTGACCGCATCGAATGAAGAAGATGGAGTGGCCCTGGCCGTAGAAAAACTAATATTGGCAGAAGTGCGTGCAGCAGAGGTGCCTCTTGATTTACTGAACGAACGGGCACGACACGCATTGATGGGAAACTTGGGCATTCAATACACATACGCTTCGGATGAGCGCGTAGAAGCAACCATGCCGGTCGACTACCGTACCCGCCAACCCTTCGGCATTCTGCATGGCGGTGCCACCCTTGCCTTGGCAGAAACCGTTGCCGGGCTCGGCTCCATGATTATCTGCGAACCTGATGAGATTGTCGTGGGAATGCAAGTCAGCGGAAATCATATTTCTTCTGCACACGAAGGAGATACCGTAAGGGCAGTGGCAACCATCGTTCATAAAGGGCGTTCATCCCATGTGTGGAATGTGGACGTATTTACTTCCACCAATAAACTGGTTTCCTCTATACGGGTAGTGAATAGTGTTATAAAGAAAAGATAAAATAACTGTTATAAACTACGTAATGTAAATGCATGAAAATCAAAAGGGAACGAGGGGGTTAACCAATTCCTCGGTTTTATCCTTACTTTTGTAAACTATATTAGAGAGTTATCCCGAACAACAAAAAGAAAACGATGCAGATACGCAACAATACATTGATAACGGAATGTTCAGCTTATGATTTCAAGGAAATGTTGGAACGTAAGAAAGTGAAGTCATGGCTTAAATCCGTGTCGGCTTTTGCCAATACGGAAGCATCTTCTTTCTTCACTACATTCTATAATCTGAATTGGGGAAAGAACGAAAGAATACCCGTAGAAGAAGTGGCCGAAAGGGTAAACAGTCCCCTCAAAAAGTATCCTGCAAACGAAGAAAGTTCGGTCGAAAAGTTCGGTGTAAATGCGAAAATGTTCGGTGTAAACGACAAAAGTTCGGAGACAAGGTTCGGAGAGAGCACAGATGCCCCTAAAAACATAGGAAAGACAGCACAGAAGATTATCGATTTCGTCATTTCCGATCCTCCTATGTCAGCCGAAACTATGGCTTACAAGATTGGTATAAGTTCTCGTGCCGTAGAAAAACAAATTGCAAAATTGCGGTCTATGGGTATCTTATCTCGTGAAGGTGCGGACTTTGGTGGCTATTGGCGCATTGTCATTAATCCTCAAACTGAAAAATAAGTATATAAGATTGACTTGAAATTCAAAACACAAGAGGCTGTGCAACTTAATGGATTACACGCCTCTTTTTTCTATAAAATCACCTATTGCAACTTACTTCACCTCCTCAAATTCAACAGTATCTCTGTATGAGCAACTTGCGTGAACGTGTTGCAATTATATCGCAAATCCGAAAATAAGCATCCATAAGCAACCACAGCTCTTGACTGCAAAAGTATATAATTTTTCAATAAAAATCGTGATATAAACGCATAATAATCAAAAGTATGAGGTCGTTTTAACAGAATCTCCGGTTTTATCCTTACCTTTGTATATGATATTGGGGTAATGTGCCCTAACAAGTATAAGAAAACGATGCAAATTCATAACAACACATTGATAGCGGAATGCTCGGCTTACGATTTCAAGGAAATGCTGGAACGTAAGAAAGTGAAGTCATGGCTCAAATCCGTGTCGGCTTTTGCCAATACAGAAGGTGGGGAGTCTGTTCTATGGAGTGAACGACGACGGAGTGATTGTCGGTTTGGAGAATCCACAATCCGATGCCGATTTTATCAGCGAAACCATCAAGGCAAGACTTGACCCTGTGCCGGAAGTACAACTCATCCCGATAGAACACGAAGGAACACTCCTTGCTTGAAGTGAAAGTGAAAGCCGGAACGCTTACACCTTATTATTACTATCAGGACGGAACACGTACCGCTTTTGTGCGGGTTGGCAATGAAAGTGTGGAATGCAATTCGCAGCAACTCCTTTCATTAGTATTGAAAGGTACGCACATGACATGGGATTCGCTTCCTACCCAAGTGGATGCCGGCAAACACTCCTTCATCATCCTTGCCAATACTTTCCGCGAACAGACCCATCAGGAATGGAACGACAAGTATCTGGAATCATTCGGCTTGGTAACGCCGGATGGTAAACTGACCAATGCCGGACTGCTATTTGTGGACAACTGCACAGTATTCCAATCCCGTATCTTCTGTACCCGCTGGACGGGACTCTATAAAGATGATGCCATCAGTTCCGTAGAGCATCGTGCTAACCTTGTTTTGCTATTGAAATATGGTATGGACTTCATCAAGAACTACACCATGAGCGGATGGGTGAAGATGCCGAACTATCGTCTGAACCTCCCCGATTATTCCGACCGTGCCATCTTTGAGGGCTTGGTAAACCACCTTATCCATCGGGATTATACCATAATGGGCGGTGAAGTGCATATAGACATCTACGATGACCGCGTAGAACTGGTATCACCCGGTGCCATGCTTGACGGTACGCAGATTCAAGACCGGGATATATACAAAGTGCCGTCCATGCGTCGCAATCCTGTCATTGCAGATGTGTTCACTCAGTTAGACTATATGGAGAAACGCGGCTCCGGCTTACGCAAGATGCGTGAGCTTACAGAGAAACTGCCCAACTTCCTGCAAGGAAAAGAACCACAATATCTAACGGAGGCTACTTCGTTCTACACCACTTTCTATAACCTGAACTGGGGAGAAAACGGAAGAATACCTGTAGAGGAGGTAGCTAACAGGGTAAATACTACCCTCGAAAAGTACCCTGTAAACGAAGAAAGTTCGGAGAAAAAGTACCCTGTAAACGAAGAAAGTTCGGAGAAAAAGTACCCTGTAAACGAAAATAGTACCCTCAAAAAGTACCCTGTAAAAAGGAATACCAACAAACCTGTTGGTAGGACGGCTCAACGTATTATAGATATGGTTATATCCAACCCGATGATAACTCGTGAGAAAATGGCAGATGAATTGGGTATCTCCTTAGATGGTGTCAAGAAACAGATAAAGAACCTTCGAGATAGAGGAATCCTTACGCATGAAGGTTCGGATAAAGCTGGCTATTGGCGTATTATCGTTAAACCATAAACATGGATTCCATGGCAATATTCATATTGGTCTTCACCTTGCTTGTAGCTTTCTTAGCCATAGCCTTGTTGCTTGGCATAGCCCCAATAAGTTCAAAAGCCAAATACAGAACAATGTATGTTGGTGCAACGCTTATGATACTAATCGCTCTTATGACATGCGATTATATTGACATGCAAACTGACATGACATCAAGAATAAGATTTCATGCAGTATTAGTCTTTGCCATTGCAGTTGGATATTTTTGCATCGCTGTAGCGCATACGGAAAAGTACAACACAGTGAAACGCAGGAATCAAAAATTAGAAGAAGCCCTTACGGCAAAAGAGCAGGAAAAGGTATCTATTCTATTGGAACATCAAAATGAGAAGCAAAAAGCCCTTCTACAAGGGGAACTTGAATGGCTGGCCGGGAAAATAAAGATGTTTACCGAGGAGGAGCAAAAAGCGATTCTTGCCAGTGCATTATCGTTTGCCAAACATGAATTGATACTACCTCCTTCTATAAAAATCCAGCCCAACGAAACGTGCAGTCAGCAAGAGCTTATGTACTACGTTTGCTCTGCATTTTTCAATATGGGTAAGAAGCGTAATGACATTGTAAGTTTCTTGATTCAAGTCTTTCCGCTCTATTTCCCTGCCGGAGAAAGTACTTTGCTAAAAAGATGCCAGGGATGGATAAGGTAAGAGAGAGAAGGGAGAAAGAAGAACAAACAAGATTATGAGTATGAATAAAGAAACAATCATATCAGCTATTATTGACGTTTGTAAAGCAATGGGGTTAGACTATACAACCAAAGTAAGGTCTGCCACATGGAATGCATATATAGTTGTAGAACATGAAACATACAAAGTAGCTTTCAACGTGTGTAAATGTCCTCGCAATGTAAAAGCCACATACAAAGCTATGCGTAAGGAACGTGTTTGCGGGTGTTGGTTACTATTGCCAACTAGAAACTCGTCTTATCAAGAACAGAGTCTTCCATGTTTTAACCTTATATCCACAGATAAGGAATTTGTATGTCTCAATTCAAAATCGGAAGATAATTCCATTAATCAAATTGAATTATTTACGTTCCTTCATTCCATTATTGATGGCAAGATAAAGTTTGCGGAACAAGCAGAAATCAACAAAGTAGAATTGTGCTTCTATAAAAACAGATGTTGGAAGTGTCATAAAGAAAATGATGTATATTTCGTCAATCGCCTCTTTTCACAAAAAGGTGTGGTGATTGATGGACAGAATTTAATGATAGATGAAGACCTCACATTCAACCCTTCTATCATCAAGGGATTCCAAAGGTATATACAAGAACATCCGTCAGAAACATTCATTATGGGTGAAATAAAACCTAGATATAGCAAAACGATTGGAGAAACATATCCTTCATTCGGCTGTGCTCAATGTGATAGTATCTTTGGGAACTTCTATCTTCAAGAGAATATGATAGAACTTATGTACTGCACAGACAGTTTACGCAAAGCTATTATCACTCTCGATGAACCTATAAAAGTATCTACCAATTGTTGGCACAAGGTAAACGATTGAAAACATCAGAAAAAAAATAGATAAGCTCTCTGATTTATTGGAGTATATTGCAATATAAAGCCGTTGTTCTACACTTTCTTGTAGGAAAATCATTACAATTAGAACGGAATGTCAATTATAATGAGTACCTTTGTATTTAGAACATTGCATAGAACATATGAATAAAGATATAAATCGTTTGAAGGTCGTTTTAGCCGAAAAGAAACGTACCAATAAATGGTTGGCAGAACAGTTGGGAAAAGACCCGGGAACTGTTTCAAAATGGTGTACTAATACCATGCAGCCGAATTTGGAGACTTTAGTGGAAATCGCAAAAGTCCTTGAAGTGGATACGAAGGATTTATTGTGGTCAATCAAAAATTAGATAACAAATGAACATATTTTCATTCTTTGCAGGTGCCGGCTTTTTGGATTTAGGATTTGAACTGCAAGGCAATTATAATGTTGTTTTCGTGAATGAATTTCACGAGGCATTTAATCATATTTATCGTTTTGCAAGGCAAAATATGGGACTGCAAGAACCCAGATACGGACACCATATAGAAGACATAACTGAATATATTGATGGGAAACATGAAGATAGGCTTCAAAGACTTATAAATTGGGTAAATGAATCAAAAGAGGAAGAACTTACTGGTTTTATAGGGGGACCTCCATGCCCTGATTTTTCTGTAGCAGGAAAGAACAGAGGACGTGATGGTGAAAACGGTAGGTTATCGGGGACGTATGCACAACTGATTTGCACAGCACTCCCTGATTTTTTCCTTTTCGAAAACGTCAAAGGACTATATAGGACTGCAAGGCATAGACAATTTTTCGAAGAGTTGAAACAACAATTTAGAGTACATGGATATTCTTTAACGGAACAACTCGTAAACTCTTTAGAGTTCGGAGCTGCACAAGATAGAGATAGAATTATATTAATAGGATTTCATCAAGATGCTATTGAGAGATTGCATCTTCATGCAAAAGACGGAACTTTAATAAGCTTTCCTTGGGAGGCTCATAAGAGATACAATTTGAAAAATGTCAAGAATCTCCCTTGGCCTGACAAATCCCCGTATCAAGAAAATACACCTATACCTATGCCTAATGGTATTATAGAAGATTTAACCATACAACATTGGTGGATGGAAAACGATGTAGTACACCATCCTAATGCCAATATGTATTTTCAACCACGTGCAGGAATTGTAAGGTTTAGGACTAAGGAAGAAGGTGATGTTGAAAAGAAATGTTATAAACGTTTGCATAGATGGAGGTATTCTCCGACAGCGGCTTATGGGAATAATGAGGTTCATATACACCCCTTCTTGCCACGGAGAATATCCGTAGCAGAATCATTGGCTATTCAATCATTGCCAGCAGATTTTATTCTGCCACAAGATGTCTCACTGACGGATGCCTTTAAGACAGTTGGGAATGGTGTTCCTTTTGTATTAGCTAATGGCATAGCAAACTCTATTAACGACTATATTAACCACATAAATGATTAGTTTATGGCTTTAACTTTAGAACATTTCTTGGATTTAATCGATGAATTACCCAAAGGGGTTAATATGGATTATGTAAAAGCTGGAACAAATAAAAATTCAGCTTGATAGTGTTGACCGTGTTGAAAAATACATATCAGCAACTAAGGTTGATACAGAAAAAGGGGCAACAAAAAGTGCCAACATAACAACAGAAAACCTCCGTATGTTTGTAAACAAGGTTGTTGAAAACAAACCTTTACACATAGAATCCGTTTGGAACGGTTCTGGTAGCGCCCGTTCTGCATGGGAGGGCTTATTTGCACACACATCAGAATTTTATACTTATTTTTCAAAAGGCAGAAAACACTTGGTGTGGATTCCAACTCATCCGCACACAATTGGAGAAATAACGCCCTTGACAAAAGAATTGCTTGACAACCTATCCACAGACAAGTGCGCATTAGATGAACGAGTCTACAAATACATCGACATCATTACTGCCATTAAGACTAAACCATTCCTTTTACTTGCCGGCATATCCGGTACAGGAAAAAGTCGCATTGTCCGTGAACTTGCCCGTGCATGTTGGGACGAAGATTCCACTGAATACAAAGCGCAGAAGCCCAAGAATTTCGAGATGATTCAGGTAAAGCCCAATTGGCATGATTCTACTGAACTCATGGGATATGTGAGCCGAGTTAGCGGAAGCCCTATATATGTGATTGGAGATTTCTTACGGTTTATTACACAAGCATGGGAGAATCTGGACACGCCTTATTTCCTTTGCTTAGATGAAATGAATCTGGCACCTGTGGAACAATACTTTGCGGAATTTCTTAGCGTGATTGAGTCGCGTAAAAGTAACGAGGACGGTACGATTACAACAGACCCTATCCTAAAGAAAAAGTACAGAAGATTGGTATCGGGTATTGACTGCTGAACTGACAGGAGACAATGAGACTTTAAGAAATCAATTCCTGGAAGAAGGTATAACTATCCCACAAAACCTAATCATTGTGGGTACAGTAAACATGGACGAAACCACATTCTCTTTCTCCCGCAAAGTGCTCGACCGTGCTATGACCATAGAAATGAATGAGGTGGATCTGTATGCCGGATTGGACAGCAAATATGAACGCATTGGCAAGCTGAATGGTGAGATGCTTATCGGTACTGCCGTAGAAAGCGTGGATGTATATGCTGACAACGAGGAGGTCTGCAATAAGGTGTTGGCCTATTTGCAAGCGGTAAATGATGTTCTCAATGGCACACCATTTAAGATTGCTTATCGCACAAGAAACGAGTTCTTGCTTTATGTGGTGAACAATTTGCCTTACAATGTGGATGAGAGCGGTAAAGAGTTCAGTGAAGATGAAGTCATTGCAACGGCATTGGACGAGATAACAAGCATGAAGATTCTATCACGCATAGAAGGCGATGACACAAAGGTCAAGCATTCGCTTCTGGAGGAATTGAAGACTACTATTGCAAACCAACTATTAAATTTGACGGGAGAAGAAAAGAAAATAGAATCCATCTCCATCGCCAAACTAAAAGAAATGCAAGAACGGTTATCTTCCGGTTATACAAGCTTCTGGAGCTGATTTGGGAACTATCATAAATATAGCCAAACAAAGATTTAGGATATGGAGTTACTTACCATACAGCATCAGGATTTTGAAATGATTGTCGAATGTACCAAGTTCGATGACATTTGGTCTAAGGCAAAGAATAACATAGGGGCAGACAGTTTGCACTCTATCTATTCTTGGTCGGAGGGGGTATCTTCTGTTATCCTGAATCATTGTGATGGAGAAAATGTTTCCATTGAAAATGGAGAACAAGCTCCAGCGGTATTCTTCGACAATGCCGATTATCCCATTTGGGTGGAGTTCAAAGATTATGTGAAGGATGCGAAGTTCGGCTCTATCCTTCAGAACGAAAACGAGAAGTTCACTTTCCGCAGGCATATATTGGCCGGCTTCTTGAATTATGGGAACGAGGTGGGGCGTAGCGAGATACAGCTTATCTATCAGGTAGGAACAGAAAACCGCAGGTTCACCTTTTCCTTTGAGGTGTTGAGTACGAAACTCAACTATCATGAGCATTGGAAGACGATTATCGAAGATATAGAACGGGAATACAGGATGCTTTCGCTGGACTATATGCGAAGAACCTTTCATGGCTTTTCTCCTGACACAAGCGGCGAAACTCCTGAAATAATCTGGTGGAGCGTGTTTGCCAACGAACAAAAGAAATTCATTCAGGCATGCAAAAGCATCATTGACCGTCCCAGACATCGCCTGCATGGGAAAGCATCCTATAAGCGTGCGGACAAGTTGACGTTTATCCCTTCCTGCATAGAAAACGAACTGGCGGAACATCGGACTGACAGTGCGCACCTATACCATGTGGAAGAACGTGTGCGGACAAACGACACAAAGGAAAACAGATTCCTGAAATTCGCACTGGGACAGATTGCAGATAAAATACGAGGTCTTGAAGAAGCGCATAGAGGCCGTGAAGAATGCCTCGGATGTGATGAAAGAGGATATGCAAGCCACATTGGCAGCACTAAAAACACTTGCAACGAAATCCATTCTTCCGCACCGTAGGAAATTATAAGGGGATGAATCAGGAAAGTCTGGTTTTGCAAAAAGCAACCGGATATAGTCAGGTATATCGTACGTGGAGCCTGCTCCGCCGTTCTTATTCTCTGAATGATGGCATATATCGTTTGCAGACCAAAGACATTGCCACACTCTACGAAATATGGTGTTTCATAGAAGTAAGCCACATCGTGAAGGAGAAGCTTCATTTGTCCGATGAAGACGTTGACCATAAGAACCGCATGGAAATGAACGGCCTGTTTACATGGGACTTGGGCAAAGGGGAACATTCCCGTATCCTTTTCAAGAAAGACAATGTGGAATTGGCAGAGTTGGTCTATAATCCCAAGAGCACGGAAAAGATGAACAGTTCAGTAGGTTTAAAAAACCTTGTGGTTCCCACTGTTCCGCAAAAGCCCGACATAGTCCTGCAATTGACCAAGAACGACCTGCAGGAAGGCATGAAAATGACTTACCTGTTTGATGCGAAATATCGTATTGACGGGAAAGACAAAAACGGTGTGGATATACCGCCCGAGGATGCTATCAACCAAATGCACCGCTATCGTGATGCCATCTATTATAAAGACTATCAATCGAATACTCTGAAAAAGGAAGTGATAGGCGGCTATATTCTGTTTCCAGGTGATGGAGAGCCGACAGATGTCGCCATATCGAAGTTCCGTAAGACCATAGACGAAGTGAATATCGGTGCATTCCCACTTCGACCTAAAGACCAACACAACCGTCAGCTATTAGAACAGTTCATTGAAGAACTTATCGCCACAAAGTCGCAGGAAACCATCTCTAAAGTGATACCGCAAAAGGGAACATTCGTAGAAGTAGGAAACCGTGTACTCATCGGGCTGGTGACCAACAGTAGCCGGAAAGGTTATTTGCAAAGTTTCAAGGATGGTAATGCCACTCTATATTATACAGGTAGCCATTTCCCGACAACTATCGCTCTGCAAGACCTGCATTACTTCATGCCTTATTTCAAAGGAGAAGGAATCCTTGATGTCTATGAGATTGTACGAGTAAGGACTATAACAGGGAAAGAGGCAAAGCAAACAGATGGAGAAGAAAACGCCGATGACCTTCGTCTCGCCTTTGAGTTGCGGTATTTCCGTAAGCAATATGCAGACATTCAACCCATCAATACAAGCAAGATGATAAACTACACATTTATTGATACGACTTTCGATGAGTTGGATGAGATAGTTGTTGGTGGATGAAACTTGCGAATTATCTACATTTGCTAAGACTGTTATTGGTGAAAAAGAGGGATATAGAATGAGAAAAAGGAGCATTGGGCATTATACGCATGAGTGGCAAAAACTTTAACTGATTAGTAATTATGTTTAATCTTGATTTTAGAAATATTAGATCCTTGAACGGGTCTGCAAATGACGGTTTTGAAGAATTCGTGTGTCAACTAGCTCGGCGAGAGAATATTCTATGTCCAACGAAATTTGTGCGCAACGGAAAACCCGATGGAGGAATAGAATGTTATTGGATTCTTGAAGATGGAAGTATTATTGCTTGGCAGGTCAAATACTTTTGTAAGGCATTTGAAGATTCACAATATCAACAAATAGACAGGTCAGTAAAAGAGGCTCTCAATTCCCATCCAAATTTGAAGCGGTATATCATAGTAGCACCCACAGATCCATCAGATGCCCATGTCTCTGGTAGGATGAGTATGAAAGAACGAATTGATGGATATGTAGAAAGATGGTCAAATATTAATCCTCATGTTACTTTTGATTTTTGGTGGGCATCTGACTTAATAGAAAGACTTCAGAGCCCTTCTAATCAAGGCCTGCTTCGATTTTGGTTTGGGAAGCAAGAATTTACTGATGAAGATTTGATGCGATTTAATGCAGATTCCATAAAAGATTTAGGTAAACGGTATACACCAAAATTAAATGTTACAGTTGAGTTTGTTCAATATTTTGAGGTTCTTTCACGAGGAAATTCATTGAAACACTTCTTTGATGAGGTACTGAAAATAGCAGAAACTACTATATATAAAATAGAGAAGAATGAGTATTGCCAAGATATTCTTTGTTTGGTAGAGAATGTTCGCAATGCAATTAAACAAATAAAGGAGACGAACGTCACCGGGATAGATAGAATAGTTTTAGATGAATTATTATCAGCGTTGGTGTCACTGGGAGAATCTGTTCAAAATACTGCCAATAATCTCGTTGAGAAAGAAAAGGTAACAGAAGAAGAGAAGAGAGCATCGAGTGACATATACGAACTGGGTATAGATGTTTTACGCATTTACAACGATTTGCATCAAAAGATAATGAGGTTAATAAATGACCCTATTTTAATACTTGAGGGAGATGCAGGAGTCGGAAAGTCGCATTTGATGGCTGATGCCGTACAAAGAAGGGAAAGAGAAAAACAGTTTAGTTTATTTTTCTTGGGACAGAAATTCATCACTGATGAAGAACCTTTCACTCAGATGATGAGAATGCTTAACTTCTATGGATCTTCGAATGATCTATTAGAAATGCTTGAAACTAAGGCAGAAACAACAGGACACCGCATCATCATCTTCATAGATGCAATAAATGAAGGACATGGGCTGTCTATTTGGCAAAATAACATCCGTAGTTTTGTTGACAAAATACGACAGCATCCGTGGCTTGGACTAGTATTAAGTATCCGCACATCATATCAACCTGCAATATTTCCATGGGAAGAATTTGGAAATGATTTCTGTGTGAGGGCAATACATTATGGATTTGGGGGTAATACACAAAAAGCCGTACAGCTATATTTTAAAGAATATGATATATTGTATCCTTCAGTTCCACTCCTCAATCCCGAATTCAAGAATCCATTGTTTTTACATTTGTTCTGTGAAGGAATGAAGAATAATGGTTACAGGAAGATACCTGATGGGGTAAAGGGTATAACATCAATAATGGATTTGTTTTTTGATGGTATTGAGAAATCTCTCAGAAAGGCCAAACATTATTCTCCATCAATCAAATGTGTAGAAAAGGCAGTCCGTGAATACATAGAATACACAACTAAAGAAGGAAAGCATGAAATGCCAATAGACACGGCTATAAAAATCTTTTCCGATATTTATCCTCGTGTGTTTACAGAAAGTGAATTATTGGATTGTTTGATATCTGAAGGTGTTTCAGTAAAAATGTTTTTCATAATACAATTGGCAAGTACGAGGAGTGCATATATTTTACGTATGAACGATTTGAAAATTTTCTTCAAGCAGAATATCTAATAGATAAATTACAATTTGACGATAAAACTCTAGAGGAATATGTACAAACAATAAAATCTCCTTATATAGTTGGTGGATTATTAGAATCACTGGCAATTTTATTGCCAGAACGTAAAGGTATAGAATTATATGACTCATTACCCAAATTCCATAATGATAAAGCCGTTGTAAATGCAGTTCTTTCTAGTTTAATATGGAGGGAAGAGAGAACAATAGATTCACATCTCGACACATATTTTGCAGAATTTATAAGTAATGAACAATTCAGAGATAGCCTTATTCGAACTGTTATGGAGGTCGCATTTAATGCGGGAAACTATTATAATGCCGATTATCTTCACAAAATACTAGCACCAATGCAGTTAGCAGACAGGGATGCTATGTGGGTACCTACATTATATCGTATTTATAGTAGTCAGAATGGAATAATAGAAGATATTATTAATTGGGTATGGTATGAAAGCGATAAAGTCAATATGGATGAAAAGTCCGTTAAGCTGGGAGCAACTTTATTGTCTTGGTTTTTAGCAAGTACCAATCGACAACTACGCGATACAGCGACAAAAGCTCTCGTACAACTTCTGCATAATAGGATACAGATACTTATACCGCTTTTGGAGAAGTTCTCAATAATAGATGATCCATACATTCATGAAAGACTTTATGCCGTAGCATTAGGATGCGCATTAAGATCAAAATCAAAAAAACATCTGACCAGTTTGTGTCAATACATATATTCATCGGTTTTTTAATATAGAGGGTGAGGTTTACCCTCACATCTTACTGCGTGATTATGCACGGAGTATCATAGAATATGCTATTTCTAATGGAGAAAAAACGAGTATTGATATTAATAAAATACGACCACCATATAATAGCTCTTTTAATTATCAGCCTGTATCTGACGAGGAAATAAAGTCTATATTAAACGAATGCGAGGGATACAAGAATTCTCCGGGTATGTGTAGTATGCTCACTTCTATGTTTACAGAACATTCAACCATAGGTCTTTATGGCGATTTTGGAAGATATACATTTCAAAGCGCATTGAGCAACTGGAGAATTGATGCAGAGCACCTAAGTAATGTGGCCATAAAAATCATTATTGAAAAGTATGGATACCGAGAAGAAAAGCATGGCACATTCGACCAAAAGATTGGCTCTGGAAGAGGACGTTCAACCATACCTAATGAACGAATTGGCAAAAAATATCAGTGGTTGGCCTTACATGAATTGTTAGCTCGTGTAGCAGACAATTTCGAAAAATTAGAATATTCATGGAGCGACAACATCGTAAAATATGAGGGAACTTGGGAACCAACTGTTCGTGATATAGACCCAACAACTCTTATTCGAGTGGATGAGCTTCGCCAAGATTCAGGCTTCACAGAAGATTTCTGGTGGTACGGAGGGGAATATGCTAATTGGGAGCATAAAATGTCTGATTGGCTTAATATAAAGGATGATATTCCAGCAGTTGAGCCAATCATAGAATTGACAGATACTGACGGATGCGATTGGCTTGCGCTGGAATGTTATCCTTCTTGGAATGAACCACATAGTAAAAACAATATATATAAAAAGCTATGGTATCAAGTAAGAAGTTGCATAATTAACGAAGATGATTTCCCTCTTGTTTATAAATGGGCTGAGAAACAAAATTTTGGTGGGAGATGGATGCCAGAACATTCTGATAAATACGAATTGTTTTATCGTGAATATTACTGGTCACCAGCATATAAACATTATGATATTGAAGGACTTACAAAGAGAGAAATATATGATAAAAAAACGAATCGATTTATAACTCATACAGAGATAACAACAATCGGTTATTTGTGGGAGGCAGAAGAAGACCATTCTAAAGAAACATCTTTTTACTGCCTCATGCCTTCAAAACAATTATTTGATGGTCTTAAAATGCAATATGCTGACGAAGAAGGTATCTTTCTAAATGAAGAAGGTAAAGTGATTTGTTTCGATGCAGGAGTTGTAAAGAAGTCAAAAAACTATCTTTTAATTCGGAAGCCTGCCCTTTTGGATTATCTAAAACGCATCACAAAAAGATATTGTGGTATGTACTTGGTGAAAAAAACATCATAGGACTACATAATTATAATAATGTTCCTAATCTTCCTATGTGGCCAGTAATGAGTGGTACTTATACATTAAATGAAGAAGACAAGGTGGTAGGATGCATAAGAACGTCCCATAAAAGATGGTGACTATACATCCATTGTCTTAATGGCTTAGCGAGAATTTAATATATGAAATGGTAGTTTGGGCTACGTATACACCTCACAAATATGGATAAGCTAACCAAAGAACAACGTCATCGTTGTATGTCCGCTATAAAAGAAAGGAACACGAAACCAGAAATACTGGTTCGTAAGTTCCTTTTTAGCCGTGGCTTCCGCTATCGGCTGAATCATCCTCGTCTTCCCGGTCATCCTGATTTGGTGCTTCGCAAATACCGGACAGTCATTTTTGTGAATGGTTGTTTTTGGCATGGTCATGAGAACTGCAAATACTTTCGTTTGCCCAAAACGAACATTGATTTTTGGTCAAGCAAAATAGAACGGAATAAGGAACGAGATAAAAAAGAGCAATGCCAGCTTGCTGCTATGGGCTGGCATTGTATCACGATTTGGGAGTGCCAACTAAAACCGAAAGTCCGCATACAGACACTTGAGTCTTTAGCCTACACGCTGAACCATATTTTTCTTGAAGACAGGAAAATAAGAACATACGAACTGCCTGATAAGGACAATACGCTTATGGTAGCAGAGTCAGAAATGGCTTATGGCAAAAGAGAAAGCAAAAAGACCTGATATGTATGAAGACTATTCCGTATTCCTCTTTGTTTCCATTCCTATCTTTTCAATCAAGTTTTGGTGCTGCTCCTTCACTGCCCGATACATCGAATAGCATGCAAAGGCTTCCTCTCTATTCTTAGTGCTACTGATAGATGCAGCAATAGCCCATGTAACAATGAAGACAATAAAGGCTACAACATAGCGGAGTTTTATATGATAGCCACGTATAAACAATCCATTGATATTGGGTGGAATAACGGTTTGGGGATTTTTCAGCTCATTGATTTTTGCAAGAATTTCATTCTGCCGTTTTAATATGCTTGCGGTGTTGGCTTCGATAGTCATGCGATTCAAGTTGTAGTCGCAAACATGCCTGTAAAGATATTCAAGAAGTTGGGACTTCTGCTTGAACAAATCAATGAGTTTCGGGAACCATAGTGAAAATGGCAATGTGTCCGGTTGCTGTTTCCATATATGATTCCTCACTACAGACAAGGCTTCATTCCAGCAAGCACAGAAACTTTTGGCAATTCCATTATAAATGGTCTTTTCGTCCAATTCCACTTTTGCAGATTGCTCCGGTTTAGGGGTTGCGGTATTCTGCTTCTCAACACACTCTTTTAGTTCGTTGATACTTTGGCGCAAATTCGCAAGATTCGCAGCTATTACATCTTCTTTCATTATCTTCTACGTTTTGAGGGTTTATAAAAATGTTCATGTCTTTGTTTTTCCTTGTCTTTGTCATCTCGCCATCCTTGTTCGTTGTTGGTTCCTCCACCTGTACCTGGGGTAATGGTTTGATGAGGTTGTAAAATGAGTTCTACAGCCACACTGCCCAGTGTTGCACAAAGGCGATTGAAGCTCAGATCCGGGTCAAGTCTTGAACCAGCAATGCTAAATTCATCCATACAGAAGGAGACACCACGAATCTTATCCGAATTTTCAGCATGATTAAATCGCAAATCTATCCCTTGACTTTTGAGAATACGAAAAAAGTCACGCCATGAATGAGACACTGCCAACGCATCAAGAGTTGAGGAACGAAGATTGTACTTCCGTAATTGATGAGGACGCAAACGGCTCTTATTTCGGGCTTTGCTGTTTTTAGGAGCAAAGTATAATCCATACTCTTCAGTCAAAGCTCGACATACTTTGGCATTGCGTATTCTTTCATTGCTGTCAGAAATGAGATTACCATCATTGTCTATCCGATTGAACACCAAATGGCAATGAGGGTGTTCCGTATCATGATGTCGGGCTATGATATATTGCGTATTGCGAATCCCCATTTGCTCCATCCATTTCTTGGCAATCTCCACCATAAGAGCATCTCCTTCTTCATTATTGGGGAATCGGTTAATATCCTGTGAAGAGAATGCTAATGATACGTGTTTCACCGGATTTTTTACATTCGGACGCATGGATGTTTGTATCTGAAAGGAATCCGCGATGGCTTTATTACTGACGGCACAAACTCCTTCATGCGCTATTAGCGTGGCACACTTTTTCTTGTTCTTTTGGTCATTGGCGTAATTCACTATTCCACCGAAATCGGCTCTTGTCTTAATCTTCGCTATCATGCAGTTGTTCTTTACTTGGGTGATGATTCTACTGATTGCTGAAATGATTGAAAAGCATTGTTGTTTGACCGCTTCCAAACCATAGGTGTTCATCTGATGGGCAATCTGGTTGACATTATTGGCAATGCCGGAGAGGTCACGGATTGCCGATACCATTTCCGGACTGATACGTTGACAGACCTGACAATCCATTGCCGCCTGATGGCAAAACTCATTGACAGATAATCCTGCCTGTTCAGCTTTGGATTGGATATAAATGTAATCGTTCTCGGTAAACATCACCCGAAAACATTTCGTGCGTTTCTGATAACTCGCCAGCTTGGGGCGACCACCAAGTTTCTTTTCTTTCATACGTGATTCAACTTAATGTTCATAAATTGATTTTTTGAGAGTGGCAGCTCAATTCGCTTGCCACATAGGTTTTAGTGACACTAAAACACAAACTTGCCACTCAAAAAATCTTCCTATATTTCCCTTGCTCAATTCGGCATAGCTTGCCATCTTTGATAAAGGCCTCTATCCACTTATTAGCCGTACTTCCATTCTCGCCCAAAGCTATGACTGCCGTATCATAATCCTTTTTGGAGAATGTATCAGGCAACATTTTATAAAGGGTGTTTCTTCGTGCATAAACACCAGTCTCTTGCGAAGCGGTATTGAATCGTTTGGACTGATTTCCTGACAAATTCCGATAGATGAATACGGCATGACAAAGCAAGGTCTCACAAATACTCATGGCAGTAGAATAGTCAAGCTCATGACAGACCAACTGTATAGTTCTGTCGGAAGAAGATGATTCGTGAGTTACATTCTCTAAATACCGAACAGCGGTCAACACCATCATTATTCGATAAGCAATCAACCCCATCCGTCTGACTACTCCCTGCATTTTTGTTATCCACTTCGTCACAACATTCCTCATTCACGCGACTGAGATATTCTATAAAGTGTTCTTGCAAATCTGAGGGAAGGGAAAAAAAAATAATTCCCCTGCCGTACAAATACCTCATAAAGATGACAGAATTTATCTCCCAACATTTTGAACATAGCATTCTTG
>ENA-OQDX01000010-OQDX01000010.1-human-gut-metagenome-genome-assembly--contig:-NODE-10-length-22232-cov-0.877675_pt1 | contig 22232 bp, 21 predicted proteins | sample MGYA00242788_ERZ504621 | MGnify/ENA primary metagenome ERZ504621 (study PRJEB26092, sample SAMD00036303) | human gut metagenome | host: Homo sapiens | study: EMG produced TPA metagenomics assembly of... | reverse complement strand
CTCTCTCAAAGAATTTCTACCTGCGCCGTTTCCCCGTTGCCTACCAGTTCAGGGGATTCCACGCTGTTGTCATGGGCAAAGCCAAGGCTGCCTTTATCCTTGCACGCCTATTCAATGATAAAGCGTTAAGGGATATTGCAACCCGCCAGATAGAGTATATATTGGGGCTACAACCCGTTTGCCATGAGTACCGTTTATGGAGACGGATATGACTACCCGCCACTTTACGGAGCCTATGCCGGAGATGTGGTGGGAGCTGTACCCGTAGGAATCGAAACATTCGAAAATGAGGACGAACCCTACTTCCCGATGCAAAATAACTGCACTTACAAGGAAATCTGGACACACACCACCGCACGCCTAATGTGGTGTGTAGCAGAACTGTTCAAATAAACAGTTCATTAATACCGCTAAAAAAAAGCTCCGGAGTTGAAGGTTCCGGAGCTTTTTCTCTGTTTTTATGTGACGGACAGTTATGCCTTTTTCAATGCTGCAATACTTTCCTTGAGAGATTTGATGATACTTTCAGCATCTGCCTGCTTCTTGCGTTCCATCTCAAGAACGGCGGCAGGAGCATTATTCACAAACTTCTCGTTACCCAGTTTCTTCAGCACACCCTGCAAGAATCCTTCCTTATGCTTCAGTTCGGCCTCCATACGGGCTATCTCGGCTTCCACGTCAATCATGTTACCCAAAGGTACGGCATATTCCGTAGTACCTACATGAAGGAAGCAGCACCGTCGGCCTTGTTCTCCACCACATTGATGGACGAAAGGTTACACATTTTCGTAACAACCGCGTTGAACGCCACAACCGGATTCTCACCGATAACCTGCAACTCAAGTGCCTCTTTTTGGGCGATGTTCTTCTGCAAACGGATGGAACGGATATTGCTGATAACCTCTTTCACCACTTCAAACTCCCGGATGATATCCTCATCTACCAATGCCGACATTGACAACGGGCTTACCATCAAGCTCTCACCGTCTGTACGGTCGCAAAGATGCTGCCACAACTCCTCTGTAATAAATGGCATGAACGGATGGAGCAGATGCAACAAGTTATCAAAGAAACCGATAGTTGCTTCATACACTTTCCGGTTGATGGGCTGGCCGTATGCCGGTTTAATCATTTCCAGATACCAGGAAGAGAATTCGTCCCAGAACAGTTTGTAAACAGCCATCAGCGCTTCACTCAAACGGTACTTGCTAAACAAATCAGCCACTTCGGCAGCTACTTCATTCTGCTTGGCCTCAAACCAGCGTACTGCCAGTTCTGAAGCTTCCGGTACCGGAACTTCCGCACTGACTTCCCAACCTTTAATCAGACGGAAAGCGTTCCATATCTTATTATTGAAGTTACGTCCTTGCTCACACAATGCATCGTCAAAGAGGATGTCGTTTCCGGCAGGAGCTGAAAGCATCATGCCCATACGTACACCGTCGGCACCGTATTTCTCAATCAAATCCAGCGGGTCGGGAGAATTACCCAACGACTTGGACATCTTACGTCCCAGCTTGTCACGGACAATACCCGTAAAGTAAACGTTCTTGAACGGCATCTTGCCTTCGTACTCATAGCCTGCCATAATCATACGGGCTACCCAGAAGAAGATAATATCCGGACCGGTCACCAAGTCGCTGGTAGGATAATAGTAGCTGATTTCCTCATTGCCCGGATTATTGATACCGTCAAACAAAGAGATAGGCCACAGCCAGGAAGAGAACCAAGTATCCAAGCAGTCTTCGTCTTGACGAAGGTCTTCCTGTTTAAGACCGGCATTACCCGTTTTCTCTTTTGCCAAAGCCAAGGCTTCTTCGGAAGTGGCAGCCACTACATAGCCACCTTCCGGCAAGAAATAGGCAGGAATGCGATGCCCCCACCACAACTGGCGGCTGATACACCAGTCCTTGATATTTTCCAACCAGTTCTTGTACGTATTCTTATATTTGGCAGGATAGAACTTCAACTCATCATTCATCACCGGCGGCAAAGCCATGTCGGCAAAGTGCTGCATCTTCAAGAACCACTGCATGGAAAGTTTCGGTTCGATGGGCACGTTGGTACGTTCGGAGAAACCTACCTTGTTGGTATAGGCTTCCACTTTCTCCAACAGACCGGCAGCAGCCAGGTCCTTCTCAATCTGCTCGCGCACATCGAAACGGTCCATGCCGATATACAAGCCGGCAGCTTCACTAAGCGTTCCGTTATCATTGAAGATGTCGATGCTCGGCAGGTTATACTTTTCACCCAGCATGTAGTCGTTCACATCATGGGCAGGGGTTACCTTCAGGCAACCGGTACCGAACTCGATGTCTACATAATCGTCCTCAATGACCGGAATCACGCGTCCTACCAACGGAACAATCACCTTCTTGCCCTTCAACCAAGTATTCTTGGAGTCATTCGGATTGATACACATGGCAGTATCTCCCATGATGGTTTCGGGACGGGTGGTAGCAACCACTGCATAACGTCCTTCGGGGTCACCTTCTACCATGTACTTCAGATAGTACAGCTTGCTGTGTTCTTCCTTGTAGATAACTTCCTCGTCACTAAGAGCAGTCAGCGCCTTCGGGTCCCAGTTCACCATGCGGACACCACGGTAAATCAAACCTTTGTTATACAAGTCGACAAAGACCTTGAGCACGCTTTCACTGCGTTTCTCGTCCATAGTAAAAGCCGTACGGTCCCAATCGCAGGAAGCGCCCAGCTTGCGGAGCTGCTTCAAGATGATGCCACCGTGTTCATCGGTCCATTCCCAGGCGTGCTTCAAGAACTCGTCGCGGGTAAGGTCCGTCTTCTTGATGCCTTGTGCGGCAAGCTTATTCACCACCTTGGCCTCGGTAGCAATGGATGCATGGTCGGTTCCCGGCACCCAGCAGGCATTCTTGCCTTCCATACGGGCGCGGCGTACCAGAATATCTTGTATGGTATTATTAAGCATGTGTCCCATATGCAACACACCAGTGACGTTGGGGGGCGGAATGACGACGGTGTAAGGCTCACGACCATCGGGTTTCGAACTGAATAATTTGTGGTCCAACCAATACTGGTACCACTTTCCCTCCACGTCAGCGGGATTGTACTTACTTGCTAATTCCATGTTTTTAAATCTCTATAATTAATTTATTGCGAATAACGGGCGCAAAATTAATGAATTAAAATTTAAATATATATTTTTGTCCCTACAAAATGAGTCAGGAGTTAGTAGGAGTTAAAGGGAGTTATCGCCCTCCGGGCTTAGGAGTTAGAGGTCGATAGTCCTCTTAATGGTAGGTTGAAAATAAAAATGAGAGACAAATTGAAAATCCGGTATGTCGTATTAATCGTATTACTGTCTGTTGTATGGGCAACGCAGCTCATTCCAATATTGGGAGAAGTATATGCACAGTCTGTATATCCGGTGATTTCCCATTTCTTGTCCTCCTTTTCAAAACTCATGCCTTTTGCCATAGGCGACTTGTTTATTTTCCTCAGTGTACTCGGACTTCTTTTCAATCCAATCAGGGCACGCTATATCCAAAAGAAAAAGTGGAAACAGATTCTGCTGAACGAAATGGAATACTTGCTGTGGATATATGCATGGTTCTATCTGGCATGGGGACTGAACTACTCACAGAAAGATTTCTATGGCAGGACAAACATTCCTTATACTGCCTATACTCCCGAAATCTTTCAGTCATTTGTAGACAACTATATAGACAAGCTGAATGCTTCCTATACAGATGTCACCTCCATTGACGAACCATTGGTCTGCCGGGAAAGCGTACACGGATACAACCAAATCAGCGATACGCTGGGGATACATCGCCCTCCCCACTCCTCTCCGCGCGTGAAGACCATGCTTTTCACTCCGTTCATTTCCATGGTCGGTGTTACGGGAAGCATGGGACCTTTCTTCTGCGAATTCACGCTGAACGGCGATTTGCTTCCACCACAATATCCTGCTACTTATGCCCACGAGCTGGCACACTTTTTAGGCATCACCAGCGAGGCAGAAGCCAACTTCTACGCTTACCAGGTCTGCACCCGTTCGCAGGTGAAAGAGATTCGTTTCAGTGGGTATTTCTCCGTACTCCCACATGTGCTGGGCAATGCCCGCCGACTGATGAGCGAAGAAGAATACGCAGAACTTTTCAACCGGATACGTCCTGAAATCATAGAACTGGCCCAAAAGAACCAGCAATACTGGATGGAGAAATACAGTCCGCTCATCGGAGACATCCAGAACTTTATCTACGACTTGTACCTTAAAGGAAACAAGATTCAAAGCGGACGCAAGAACTATTCGGAAGTAATAGGCTTGCTTATCTCATACGAAGAATGGAAAAACTAAATTTCAAAATCATGCATACAAGAAAAGAACAGATGGAAGCCTTCGGCCGCTTCCTCGACATACTCGACGAGCTGCGCGAGAAATGTCCCTGGGACCGCAAGCAGACCAACGAAAGCCTGCGCCCCAATACCATCGAAGAGACTTATGAACTTTGTGACGCCCTGATACGCGATGACAAGAGTGACATCTGCAAAGAGCTGGGCGATGTGCTGCTGCATGTGGCTTTTTATGCAAAGATAGGCTCCGAAACCGGTGATTTCGATATGAAAGACGTATGCGACCGTCTTTGTGAGAAACTTATTTTCCGCCATCCCCATGTCTTCGGCGATGTAAAGGCCGAAACCGCAGGCCAGGTTTCTGAAAACTGGGAACAGCTAAAATTGAAGGAAAAAGATGGGAACAAAACAGTGCTGAGCGGTGTACCCGCTGCCCTACCCTCGCTCATCAAGGCCTACCGCATCCAGGACAAGGCACGCAATGTAGGATTCGACTGGGAAGAACGCGAACAGGTGTGGGATAAGGTAAAAGAAGAAATCCGGGAGTTCCAGACAGAAGTCGACCACATGGATAAGGAAAAAGCTGAAGCTGAATTCGGCGATGTCATGTTCAGCCTCATCAACGCTGCCCGCCTCTACAAAATCAATCCGGACAATGCGCTGGAACAGACCAACCAGAAGTTCATCAACCGCTTCAACTATGTAGAAGCGCACAGCATCAAGGAGGGCAAAAACCTCCATGACATGACGCTGGAGGAGATGGATAAGCTATGGAACGAAGCGAAAGTACTGGAAAAAGAAGGGAAACAAGATGATTCTTCTAAAGGTCAGGTTTAGCTGGCTAAAGTAAAGGTTTAGGGAACTAAAGTAGAGGTTTAGCAAGGCTAAAACAAGGTATCTATCATTTAAAAAAGAGGTTGCTCACATCATTGTGGCAACCTTCCTTATTTGTATTCATTCACTATTCATCTTTTCCCTTGTGTTTTTCGTGGAGGAGCATCCCCCCTTTTTATGCATGCCTTTCAGCAATTCACGGTGGAAACGCATTTCAGCCCTTTGCACCAGATAAATCTTTTTACAAGGCAATATTTTCTTGAACTTATCAAAGTAGGTCTTGTCCAACCGGTCAGAAGCGATACGGGCATCATATACACCTTCCATAATTTCCTCATACTGGGCTTCGGTTGTTTTTTCATCTTTCCCTTGTCGGAGCAACTTCCAAGCCTCGTCATTTAGCTGCTTTTTCCGGTCCTGCAATTCAAAATACAATGGGAAGAACTTGGCTGCCTCCTCACTCGTCAGTCCGGCTTTCTCCGTTATAAACGCTTTTTGTTTGGCACGAAACTCTTCAGGTGACAGATGCTGGTCACATCCATCGCTAGCCCAAAGCAGAGGCATAATGCCACATATCATAACCAATAAAACAATTAGTTTCTTCATTTTTAAATAATTGAGTGTTGTTACCTTATTCTGCATCAGAGTCTGCCAAATAAACATACAATGAATAATCATCCAGCATGGAATTCTCTACAGCCATATTAATATATTCCATTTCTGTTTCCGTTATCATCAGCAGCCATACGCTCTACAGATGGAGTATGCTCCGAAGAAGCTACACGGATAATCAATGCCGCACCTATAAACATGGCGGTCATATACAACCAAGGCCTTACCTTCTGCCACATTGTAGGCTCTGTCTGCACAGCAATGAGTTTCTCTTTTTCGGGAAGCCGGTTCATTACCTCTGAAGTAAGATTCTCAAAGTAGCCGTCAGGAACACGGAAAGGATTTTCCGTCCCTATCTTTTCAGTATTTTATCTTCTTCTTTCATAAGCTTTCTCCTTTCTGTTTAATTAGACATTGTTTTGTGGCAAAGGTTTAATACTCCTCACCCAAAAACTTTTCTATTTTCTTCACGGCATGGTGATAGGAAGCCTTCAAGGCACCTACGGAAGTACCAAATATATCGGACATCTCTTCGTATTTCATTTCCTGGTAATACTTCAGGTTAAACACCATACGTTGTTTTTCCGGCAAGGCAAGCAAGGCTTTTTGCAAAGCCATCTCTGCTTTATCACCGGAGAAGTAAGGATCACTTTCAAGCTTTTGAAGTGCATCTGCCTCGGGGTCATCCAAAGAGACTGTGGAAGCAGCCCGTTGTTTGTTCAGAAAAGTGAGGCATTCATTCAAGGCTATGCGATAGAGCCAGGTAGAGAGTTTAGCCTCTGCCCTGAAATAATCTATATTAATCCATGCTTTAATGAAAGTATTCTGAAGTAAATCATTGGCATCTTCATGAGAGAGGACCATACGACGAATCTGCCAATACAACTGCTCGCTATATTGGGTAACAATCATCTCAAATCCCCGCTTTTGTGTGCTTTCTTCTTGTAGAAGAGCCAACACTTCGCGTTCATTATAGGAAGGGGTCATAAATTTCTATTCGCATTTGTTGTTTTAGACTGCCAAAGATACGAAAAGTTTAATTCATACCGATACACAAAGTGTTTCTTTGGCAAGCTGAGTATCCGGAAAAATAGCGGATGCTTCTTGAAGCAAGACATTTTCATCTTCGTATCGTGCCGAAAAATGTCCTATCAACAACTTCTTCACCTCAGCCCTCCTGGCTATTTCGGCCGCTTGTGCAGCAGTTGTATGAAATGTTTCTTTGGCACGTGGCGCATCCTCATTCGCAAATGTCGCCTCATGAAAAAGTAAATCAACCCCTTTTATCTGCTCCACGATAGAAGGAAGATAGATGGTATCCGAGCAATAAGCATAACTGCGGGACGGAGCAGAAGGACGGGTCAACAAGTTGTTGGAAACAGTTTTTCCCTCCGGTGTCACGTAATCGGCCCCATTCTTTATACGATTCAATTCGTATACCGGCACTTGGTAGAAATCGACCATTTCACGGATAATATGGTTAGGACGCCGCTTTTCTGCAAACAAAAAACCACAACACGGCATACGATGACGCAAAGGAATAGTAGTAACCGTCAACGAACGGTCTTCATAAATCTGCATCGGTTCTTTCGTATCAAACTCATGGAAAAGGACCTTGTACGTCATCTGCCTATTAAAAAAATCCAGCATAGGTGTCAGCAATGTTTCCAGCCCTTTTGGAGAATGGATATGCAACTCGGCTGTACGTCCTAAAAGGTTAAGTGTAGAAATCAGTCCCAATAAGCCAAAACAATGGTCTCCATGCAAGTGAGAGATAAAGATATGATTCAAACGCGAAAACTTCAGATGTGATTTACGGAACTGCAACTGCGCCCCTTCCCCACAATCAATCATAAACAGCTTGTCGCGCACGTTCACAATTTGAGACGTAGGGAAATGACGCGTTGTGGGTAAAGCGGAACCACAACCAAGAATATGTAACTCAAATTTTTCCATTCCAAACCTTCCGAACTGATTTCTACTCCTTGATTTATAGAAGAGCCTTTATCTCTGAAACTCCAAAGGATATTTCAAAAGTTTCTCCGGATTTATTCCCTTTATACAGATAGCCCACCCCTTTATCACACTTCACACATACTTCCAAGAACATGCGCAAGGCTGGATCGGAGGAGTTCAAAGAGTTCTTCACATTTGCCTTCATCTGTTCGGCATTTTCCTTCAAAGCAGACATCTGTACTACAGATTCGTCAATCGTATAATGATAAAGCACCTTATCCGACTCGATTGTCAGTTTATTGAGCATAGTGGCTTCATCCACCTGCATCGGGCACGATACGTTGGTCATCTTCACTTGCTCTTCCAGTTTCTTCTTATCACTGCTTTCAGCAGTTGAACCACCATTCAATATATCTTTCAAGTCCTGAGTAGTCAGATAACATTCCACTTCGTTACCGGATGTCTTTCCTTTATATATGAACTTTATACCGGAATCAGTACCGACAACCAAATCCAGCATCTCTTTAATGGACCCTTGTGGATTACCGAACATAACAGTCACAGCAGACTTCATTGCATCAGGATTCTCTTTCAAAGCGTCTATATTGAGGAAACTTTCATTCATAAGCAGTACATATACCACATCCGACCCATCAAAAGTAATACTGGATATTTCGCCGGAAGCTCCCATATCCATGGGACATTGTTTGTTGGCAGCTGCGATAGCCAGCTTGAGTTTAGACTTCTGGCCGCATGCGGTTAGTAACATCAGCGACAGGCAAGTGAACAACACCATCTTCCCTGCATTTTTGAACATGTTTTTCATAATAAATGAAAATTAAATTATTGAATATTTCTATGATTGCAAAAGTAACCACCCTGCAAAGATAAACATTTATGGAAAAACCATCCTTAATTCCATAAAATTCTATTGACAAATCATAAAAAAGAAGGGCACTTGTTTGCGCAAGTACCCTTCCTTCATTTATAGAACGGAGTAATTATTTCTTTCCAGCTTCCATCTGTTCCTTCAAGGCAGCCAAAGCATCAATGTCACCCAGAGTAGTAGATGCAGCCTGGTTTTGGATAGCAGGAGCAACGTCTTCTCTCTTACCGGTTGACTTCTTAGTAGCAGCCTTCTTTTCAGCTCTTTCCTCTGCCTTTGCAGCATCTTCGAAGATACGGCTGTGAGAAAGGATGATACGCTTAGCGTCCTTGTTGAACTCAATTACCTTGAATTCAAGCTTCTCGTCCAACTGAGCTTGTGAACCGTCTTCCTTAACGAGGTGCTTCGGAGTAGCGAAACCTTCTACACCATAAGGCAGAGCAACTACAGCACCCTTATCCAGCATTTCGATGATAGTACCTTCGTGTACAGAACCTACTGTAAATACAGTTTCGAATACATCCCAGGGATTTTCTTCGAGTTGCTTGTGGCCAAGGCTCAAGCGACGGTTTTCCTTGTCGATTTCCAGAACTTGTACGTCGATGTCTGCACCAATCTGAGTGAATTCAGACGGATGTTTAACCTTCTTCGTCCAAGACAGGTCAGAGATGTGAATCAAGCCGTCAACACCTTCTTCGATTTCAACGAATACACCGAAGTTAGTGAAGTTACGAACTTTTGCAGTGTGCTTGCTGCCGATAGGATACTTCTCTTCGATAGTTTCCCAAGGATCAGACTTCAGCTGCTTGATACCCAAAGACATCTTACGTTCTTCGCGGTCCAAAGTCAAGACTACTGCCTCTACTTCGTCACCTACCTTCATGAAGTCTTGTGCAGAACGCAAGTGTTGTGACCAAGACATTTCAGATACATGAATCAAACCTTCAACACCCGGAGCGATTTCGATGAATGCGCCGTAATCAGCCATAACAACAACTTTACCCTTCACGTGGTCGCCAACCTTCAGGTTAGCATCCAGTGCATCCCAAGGATGCGGAGTGAGTTGCTTCAAACCGAGAGCGATACGCTTCTTCTCATCGTCGAAGTCAAGGATAACGACGTTGAGTTTCTGGTCGAGTTCAACCACTTCTTTCGGATCGCTAACACGGCCCCAAGAAAGGTCTGTAATGTGAATCAAACCATCTACGCCACCCAAGTCGATAAATACACCATAGGAAGTGATATTCTTAACGGTACCTTCGAGAACTTGTCCTTTTTCGAGTTTACCGATGATTTCCTTCTTCTGTTGTTCCAGTTCGGCTTCGATAAGAGCCTTGTGGGAAACAACCACATTCTTGAATTCCTGGTTGATTTTAACAACCTTGAATTCCATAGTTTTGCCAACGAATACATCGTAGTCGCGGATAGGCTTCACGTCGATTTGAGAACCCGGCAAGAAAGCTTCGATGCCGAATACGTCTACAATCATACCACCCTTTGTGCGGCACTTGATGTAACCCTTGATAATTTCTTCGTTTTCCAAAGCTGCGTTTACGCGATCCCAAGAACGGGTAGCACGAGCTTTACGGTGAGACAGAACGAGCTGTCCTTTCTTGTCTTCCTGGTTTTCGATGTATACCTCAACAGTATCACCAACCTTCAGTTCAGGATTGTAACGGAATTCACTCATCGGAATGATACCGTCTGATTTGTAACCGATGTTCACAACTACTTCACGCTTGTTCATTGCGATTACGGTTCCATCAACTACCTCGCGGTCGTTAACCTTGTTCAACGTATTGTCATACGCCTTTTCCAGTTCTTCGTGGCTTGCACTGGCTACTGATTCGCCGTTCTCATAAGCATCCCAGTTGAAGTCTTCAATAGGAGCTACATTCTTTAAATTTTCCATTAATAAATAAATTGTTTAACTCGTTAATTAAGTGAGACTTTATGTTGACTCATTGTAAATCGGGCGCAAAGATAGAAGTATTTTCTTGAACTACAAAACAAAAAGCATTCAAAACAGCAGTGGAATAATCAATTAAAGAATAAAAAAAAATGTTACCTTTGCATCGTTTCATTTATACATAATCTCAATAATTTATCATGAAAAAGATAATCGCATGCATTTCCATCATTTGCTATACATTATTATGTTATAGCCAAAATCAGACAACGGACAACAACTACCGTACGCAAAAGAACATTTCCTATCTTCATCCCGGCGAAAAGGACAGTTATAAGCTGGAGCGTTGTAAGCTCGACCTCCATTATCCTACTGATAAAAAAGGATTTGCCACCCTTATCTGGTTCCACGGCGGAGGACTGGAAGCCGGAGAAAAACATTTTCCGAAGGAGTTCCTGGAGCAAGGCTACGCCGTGATAGCCGTAAACTACCGACTCAGCCCGCGTGCCCAAAAATCCTGCCTACACGGAAGATGCCGCAGAGGCCGTTGCTTGGACTTTCGAGAATATAGAAGAATTCGGAGGAGATAAAGACAAAATATACATAGCCGGTCATTCAGCCGGTGGTTATCTCTGTCTGATGCTCAATCTGGACAAGAGTTACCTGGCAAAGTGGAATATTGATGCCAACAGCCTGGCAGGCGCTTTCCCCATCAGCGGACAGACCACCACTCATTATACCATCCGCAAAAGAACGCGGACTGCCTTCCGACACTCCGATTATAGATAAATATGCTCCTTCCAATAACGTAAGAAAAGACGCTTCACCCATGATACTTATCACTGGCGACAAAGAGTTGGAGATGCTGGCACGCTATGAGGAAAACGCCCATTTATATGCCTCCTCAAAGCATTGGGACAAAAAACCACCCTCTATCAGATGGAGGGATTTGACCACGGTACGGTGGCCGCTCCCGCATGTACCTTGATAAACAGCTATATGAAGAAGGCAGGCAAGAAGTAACCACTACCCTTGCCTTTCTTTTATATATGCCAATGCCGCTCCTATTGCTGTTCTATATTCAGCATAGGGCGGTATATGAAAATGTACATGATAGATGGCTTCCATTTTAGAAAACACCTCCCGGCACTGGGGCAGTTGGGTGAGATTTCCTATCAGAACGAAATCCTTGATAGGACTGTTCAAAGCTGACAGTACAGCAGCTCCTCCAATGGTTTGAAGTACCGTATAAATTATACCGCAGGCAATATCTTCTTGAGAAGCATTGCTATCTGCTTTCCCGAAAAGAGAGGCGGTAGCACTCACTGGCAAGTCAGGCAAAGCAGTGTTGCAAATATCACCTATCTGCAAGTTGACACGAGTTACATCCCCTTTCTCAGCCAACTCGGACACCTGATGAATATCATGAGTTTTCAACAGCAACCTCGATAATCCCTGCAAGGTACCTCCACCAATCCCCAAGCCGCCAATATGCTGCACCTTGTCTCCGTCTATTTTCACAAAAGAAGTGCCGGTACCCATGCTGACTACAATCAGTTGGTCTATATCCGTTGCATGTCTGGCTCCCAAACCATTGGCAATAAACTCATCCGTTTTGCGAGTAGGCAGTCCATATAGAGGGCTGTTGACAAATGCGCTTCCCACTCCCGTCAGCATCACCTGCTCCACATCGGCCAGCTGTATACCATTGTCATAAATATACTTACCGAATGCTCCGAATAAGGAAGTCACCGGGTCGGTAGCCGTAATAAACATTGGAGACTGTATCTGTTCTCCATTGATTCCAACGATTTTCGTGGTACTTCCACCCACATCTATTCCTATTACTATACCCATAGCTCCAAGTAATTTGCAGCAAAGTTACAAAAGAATCAATAATTGACAATTGATTAATGTGATAATGTGCCAATATGCTAATTGGCTAATTGGCTGCGCTATGTTTATGCTACGCCATCACGCCCTGGTCATTGACACATTGGCACATTAATCACATTACCACATTGCTATCTGTTAAACAGTTCGAAGGTAAATTTGCAACCTATTTCCTGATACTTCCAGTTTGCAAAGCTGGCAAACAAGCCAAAGTCAAATATATGTGTACCAATGCCATACCCTACTTCCAGATAAGGTTTCAAGTGAGGAACCACCAATGCATTCAGATACAGACGTTCATTCAATACATATTGGGTATATTTCATCAGATGGCGGAGCAGGAGGAAAGGAGCTTCATAGGTAAGGTGTCCGCGGATATATTTACGGGAAGAGTTATACCAGCGGCCGTCCAGCAACTGGAACACCCCGCCAATATCATCACTCCAACCCATAGGAAGATTGGAACGCCGCAAATTGGCAAAGTCCACAAAGTACAGTTCCTTCTGATTGGTAAACTCTCCCCAACCAAAACGCCAATAAATATCACGCATCAAGCCCAAAGAAACCTGATGCTGCAAATCAATCTCTACACGCTCGTACGAACCACTGCTCTGCAACACTCCACTGAGTCCCCGCTCCCAATCTACTGAGATGGAAGGATACTTGGAATGAAGATTTACTTTACGGTCGCCATTCATATAATAGTATTGTCCCGGAGTCCAGGTGAGGCGGACGCGGGGAGCAAAACTATTATAGGTATGGCGGAACTTGTTCAGGATATTCGGGTCAAAATTCGGAAAGAAGGATGAACCTCCGGAACCGGCACGGGTGGCCGACTTGGTAGGCGGCATGCTCGGGTAGTTCAGTTCAAACCGGGAGCGGTTCACTTCCGTACGTCTGTGCATGGATACACCCACTTCCAGCGACAGACCGTTTACTATTTCCCAGCTATGACGCAGATTCAGATACAAATCCTTGAAATAATCCAAGTGTATCTGGTTGAAGTCAAAAATACTGTCGGGGATGGCTTTCAGGTCGTCCAGCACATCACTGCTGTAAATCCGGTTACCGTTACCAAACTCCAGATGCAATGCTGCACGCTTACGGGGCCAATAATCAAAATCGGACCTCACCCTCCAGTAAAACTCTTTTTCCTTAAAATTATAACCTATCCGGGGAACGATGCGCAGCAGGCGATCACCGGTAAAAATACGGTTGTACTTGAACTCCTGCCGATACGAAATTCCATGCTTGCCGCTATAGCTCAAAAGAAAAGGATTGATTAGTGGTGAACAGCGCACACTCCCCAATTTATCAAGGTCTACCGTATAGCGACTGATCAATGCATCTCCAATCTGCCCCCAAAACTCCAAGTTCTTATTCACCGGTTTCTTTTTCCGGGCGAGCGTATCCCGACGCAAGAAGAAATCCTGATACAGTGTCTCCTCATGCGGAGTCAAAGGAATGGGACGCAAAGTTTTAAAGTAAGCAGTATCACGTAGATAAGCATTCGTATCAGTACGCAACGTGTATGAATCGGACAAGTCATATTTACTTTTCTTCACCGACCTCCGTATATCACTGCCAGAAGTTTTCTGAATGATGTTCTTATAATCGAGTACAGCTTCATAAGTGCCATCTACCACATTTCCCAAAAAACGAAACGTTGCATCCACATCATACTGCAACGGAAGAAATTCGTCCGAATCGCCCACATTACCCCATCTTCACCAGATTATTGAACCGCACCATCTCATTACGTCCGGAAAACGCATCTCGCGTACACTCCACACGTTATCACTCACAATCAGATAACCGCCCACCAGCTGAAAGCTTTTGCTTTTTGGCATAAAACGGATTTTATACTGAAGGGCATGCCGTTCCCCCATCACCGTATCAATCCGATAGGTATAATATTTTTTGGCATTGGGTGCTAAAGGAGAGAGTAGTTTGTCATATAATAAGGTAGAAGAATAGATGTTGATATGAAAATATTCCGGCAGCCGTCCGTCCATTTCCCAAAACTCGGAAGCAGTACCGACACTTGCCTTTACCTTCTGGTCATAGATGTCGGGAGCAGTAAAATGCAAATCGCTATAAGTTTCCATCATATATTCCCGCACCCCTTTCTTGGGCCGGAACATGGAAGGGATGTAGCGGAGAATATGATTCTTCTTACGGATATTCACCCAGCCCTTTATGTAAAGCTCAGCCTTGTAACTTTCAATAATACGTTCATAAAGGGGGGCAAAGAAGATGACTTTCTCCATGATGGAGTCTGCCGAACTCACATGTTTGTCAACCGGATAAGATACACGCTCCGCCCCTGCCTTCTGTACAAAAGAAAACAAGAAGCAAATCCAAATCCATATAAACAACAAACGTTTCAACCGCAATTTCTCCTTATAGAATCGGGACAAATATACGGAAGAATTTGTGTAATGCAAAAACATGTTCCATAAAGAAGCGGGAATGACACTTGTGACACCCTTTATTATAAAACATATGTTACGCGCGAGAGACAATAATACACAAGCACACATAGTTTGTGCGAGATAAATACGAACCTATATTAATTGTTATAAAAAGGGTGCCACAAGTGTCATGTACAGAATGATTCGTAATTGTGACACATGAAAATTACTAATCACGACGCACTAAGATTACTAATCGTGATGCGGAAAGATTACTAATCATGGCATGGAATAAACGCAAGCTTTGGGTCGTTTTTTCCATAACAAGCAGGCTTTTTTCAGGGGGTCTATTCTCAAAAAACACTAATATTTTCGAGAATACCCCCTAAAAAAGAGGGGGTAGTTCAGAAAAAACATGTATTTTTGCGCCCAACAACCAATAAAAGGAGAGACTTATATGTCAAAAATGCGATTTTTTGCTTTGCAAGAACTTGCCAATCGGCAACCTCTTGAAGTGACCACCCCTTCAAACAAACTGTCCGACTACTACGGCAGCCATGTCTTCGACCGTAAGAAAATGCAGGAATACCTGCCTCGTGAAGCCTACAAAGCCGTGACCACGCCATCGAAAAAGGCACTCCCATCAACCGCGAAATGGCAGACCTGATTGCCAACGGCATGAAAAGTTGGGCAAAGTCCCTCAACGTCACCCACTACACGCACTGGTTCCAGCCTCTGACGGACGGAACAGCCGAGAAACATGACGGCTTCATCGAATTCGGAGAAGGAACGGAAGTGATTGAACGTTTTTCCGGCAAACTGCTCATCCAGCAGGAACCGGATGCATCCTCTTTCCCCAACGGGGGTATCAGAAACACATTCGAAGCACGAGGATATACTGCTTGGGATGTTTCCTCACCTGCCTTTGTGGTAGATACCACACTTTGCATCCCCACTATCTTCATCTCTTATACCGGCGAAGCGCTCGACTACAAGACTCCATTGCTCAAAGCCTTGGCAGCCGTAGACAAAGCAGCGACAGACGTATGCCAGTTGTTCGACAAGAATATCACACGCGTTTATACCAATTTAGGCTGGGAACAAGAATATTTCCTCGTCGACTCGGCACTGTACAATGCCGCCCGGACCTTTGTCTGACCGGACGTACCCTGATGGGACACTCCTCGGCCAAAGACCAGCAGCTGGAGGACCACTATTTCGGCTCCATCCCCCCCACGTGTCACAGCTTTTATGAAAGAACTGGAAATCGAATGTCACAAACTGGGTATCCCGGTCAAGACCCGCCATAACGAAGTAGCTCCCAACCAGTTTGAGCTGGCGCCTATCTTTGAGAATGCCAACCTTGCCAACGACCACAACCAGCTTGTGATGGATCTGATGAAACGCATCGCACGCAAGCATCACTTCGCCGTACTGCTTCACGAAAAACCCTACAACGGCGTGAACGGCTCCGGCAAGCACAACAACTGGTCGCTTTGCACCGATACGGGTATCAATTTGTTTGCACCGGGCAAGAATCCGAAAGGAAACATGCTGTTCCTTACCTTCCTGGTAAACGTACTGATGATGGTATACAAAAACCAGAACTTGCTGCGCGCCTCCATCATGAGTGCCGGAAACAGCCACCGTCTGGGAGCCAATGAAGCGCCTCCCGCCATTCTGTCCATCTTCCTGGGCAAACAGCTGTCTTCCATCCTCGACGAGATAGCCCGCCAGATAAGCAGCAGCAAGATGACATCGGAAGAAAAGACAACACTGAAATTAGGCATCGGACGTATTCCCGAAATATTACTGGATACCACCGACCGTAACCGTACTTCCCCATTCGCCTTCACCGGCAACCGCTTTGAGTTCCGTGCCGCAGGTTCGTCCGCCAACTGTGCCGCCGCCATGATTGCCATCAATGCAGCTATGGCAAACCAGTTGAACGAATTCAAAGTCTCCATCGACAAACTGATGGAAGAAGGAGTCGGCAAGGATGAAGCCATCTTCCGCATTATGAAAGAGACCATCATCGCCTCCGAGCCTATCCGCTTTGAGGGTGACGGCTACTCCGAACAATGGAAGCAGGAAGCCGCCCGCCGTGGGCTGACCAACATCTGCCACGTTCCCGAAGCCTGATGCACTACATGGATAACCAGTCCCGTTCCGTACTCATCGGCGAACGTATCTTCAACGAAACCGAATTGAACAGCCGTCTGGAAGTGGAACTGGAGAAATATACCATGAAGGTGCAAATCGAAGGCCGTGTATTGGGCGACCTCGCCATCAATCACATCGTACCGACTGCCGTTATCTACCAAAACCGTCTGCTGGAAAATCTCCGTGGCCTGCGCGAGACCTTCTCTCCCGAAGAATACGAAGTCCTCAGTGCCGACCGGAAAGAGCTTGTACGCGAAATTTCCAAGCGCGTAACAGCCATCAAGGTACAAGTACGCGAAATGACCGAAGCCCGCAAAGTAGCCAACCACATGGATAACTACAAAGACAAGGCTTTCGCTTACGAAGAAACCGTACGCCCTTATCTGGAAAGTATCCGTGACCACATCGACCACCTTGAGATGGAAATTGATGATGAAATCTGGCCGCTTCCGAAATATAGGGAGCTGCTGTTTACAAAGTAGGCCTCTCCCTAGCCCCTCCCCCGTAGGGAGGGGGATAGAGATACTACGATAAACAATTAAGTTACTACGATTTACGATTTGACGGTTTACGGTTGGAGTTACTCATACAATCATAAACCCACCTGCTAATGAGTAGTTGTTTAACAATACAAACTTCAATCGTAAATCGTCTAATCGTAAATATATAGATTTTCCTTCATCTCCCCCCCCTACGACATCTTTTTGTCATATTTGTGCAATATTTAATTTTTTCTTTTTACATTTGTGCTGTATAACACAGTTTTGCAGCAGTTATGGTAAAAGTAAACTTGTCTGATATTAATGTTCCGGAGTTGATTGCAGATATATGGTCTCCCTTGAATGACGAACAACGGGAATTCCTCGCCAACCACTTCACACTCCAGAACTACAAAAAAAACGAAGTCATCCATTGCGAAGGCGAGACACCTACGCATTTGATGTGTCTGCTGAGTGGAAAGGTCAAAATCTATAAAGACGGAGTCGGTGGTAGAAGCCAGATTATCCGTATGATTAAACCTGTCGAATATTTCGGTTACCGCCCTTACTTTGCAAAAACAGACTATGTCACGGCAGCATCTGCATTCGAGCCGTCTCTTGTTTGCCAAATCCCCATGACTGCCTTGATGACTCTGCTCACACAAAACAACGACCTTGCCATGTTCTTCATCAAGCAATTGTCCGTTGACTTGGGCATTGCCGATGAACGCACTGTAAACCTGACGCAGAAACATATCCGCGGAAGACTCGCAGAATCCCTGCTATTCCTCAAAGAAAGTTATGGTTTGGAGGAAGACGGCTCCACCTTGAGTATCTATCTCTCGCGTGAAGATCTGGCCAATTTGTCAAACATGACCACTTCCAACGCCATACGTACGTTGTCACAGTTTGCCACAGAACGGTTAATCACCATCGACGGACGTAAAATCAAAATCATAGACGAAGAAAAGCTGAAGAAAATCAGCAAGATAGGATAAGGATAAGGGATTAGGGATGAGCTTATACCTCTTGTTATATGTATAATACTGTCACAAACTAATCCCTAATCCTTAATCCCTTATTAAATCACTCCTTTTGCAGAAAGATACCGTTCCGCTTCAATGGCTGCCTGGCAACCAGTTCCGGCAGCGGTGATGGCTTGACGATAGTGAGAATCAGCAACGTCTCCGGCGGCGAATACGCCCGGCACTTTCGTACGCGGTGTTCCCGGCTCGGTGACGATATAACCTACTTCGTCCGTATCTACATAAGGTTTGAAAATATCCGAGTTGGGTTTATGGCCGATAGCCAGGAAGAAACCGTCAATAGCTACATCATAGCGCTTCTCATCAGGTTCACCCATACGCTGTACCAAATGTACACCTTCCACACCGTTCTCTCCAAACAAGCCTACGGCATTATGTTCGAACAGCACTTCAATCTTGTCATGCTTCATCACACGCTCCTGCATAATCTTGGAAGCGCGGAGATAAGGTTTGCGGACAATCAGATAAACCTTGGCAGCCAATCCGGCAAGGTAAACAGCTTCCTCGCAGGCAGTATCTCCACCCCCTACAACAGCTACCGTTTCTTGCGGTAGAAGAAACCATCACAAGTGGCACAAGCGCTGACACCCATTCCCGCCATATTTCTTTTCATCCTCCAGCCCCAGATACTTCGCAGCGGCACCTGTAGCAATAATCAGCGTTTCAGCCTCAATCATCTTTTCGTCATCAATCGTAATCTTGTAAGGTGCTTCAGCAAGATTGGCTGCGGTAGCAACTCCATAACGCAAATCTGCACCAAAACGTTCGGCTTGCTTCCGCAGGTCTTCCATTAATTCCGGACCTCCGATACCTTGGGGATAACCGGGGAAATTCTCCACATCAGTAGTGGTTGTCAACTGGCCACCGGGCTGCAATCCTGCATAAAGTACCGGTGAAAGATTGGCACGGCCTGCATAAATAGCGGCAGTATAGCCGGCAGGACCCGAACCGACAATCAGACATTTTACTTTTTCTGTTTCCATCATTATATTATTTACTATTTGACTATTTACAATTTACTATTTAGCGCATGTCGATGACTTCAGCCGTGGGATAGGCTTTTTTTGTCAAAGACAAAGAAACTATCCGGATAGGATTGTCCGGTCTGGTAGTTATTAATAAGGATAGTAGTCATATACTTACTCCCCCGTGGTGCCAAGTCCACTTGATGCAGACGATACGTATCCTTTGTCACAAACAGATAGACACTTTCAGGGTCTTTCCTCTTGTCGGCAGCAGTCATGGTGATGTAATAAACAGACTTGTCTTGCTTACCACCGACACTGCTCAACTTCAATCTGTATCCCTGCTTGTAGAGGGACAACCAAGCATACGGATTAAGAGTCTGCAATTCCTCCTGCGTAGGTTCCGATACATTCACCTCATCTGCCGAAGCCACATAGCTCCACTGCGTATGTCCGTCAAACCAAGTCTTCATTCCCTCGGTCTCAACCACAAACTTCTCACCTTCCAGATAGAGAACTCCCGCATAAGAGCCTTGTTGTTCGTTCACGGTAAACGCCAGCTTCACCCCTCCCGCTTTCCGAAAGGCTTCGGCTGTACGCTCCAATATATTCTTGGCATCCGGTTGTTGTGCCGACATCGGCACAGCAAACAACAGCAATAGCACACCAAGTAAAAGCTTATCAAATTTCATCATTCTATAAATAACCATTCCTTATTGCAAATTGTTTAACCGCATTTCCAGGTCGCTCTCATCTATACAGAACACCTCACGCGCCTTACTACCTTGCGCCGGTCCCACAATCCCCGCTTTCTCCAACTGGTCCATGATGCGGCCGGCACGATTATAACCGATGGCAAACTTACGCTGAATGAGCGATGTGGAACCCTGCTGGTGAATAACAACGAGACGGGCTGCATCCTCGAACAAAGGATCGAGACGTCCCATATCCCACATCCCCCCAAATCACCTCCTGCATTTTCATCCACATATTCGGGCAGATAGAAAGCAGTGGGGTAACTCTGCTGGCGGGCGATAAACTTCGTAATCTCCGCCACTTCGGGCGTATCGATAAAGGCACACTGCACACGCACCGGGTCAGCTCCCTGCAGGAATAACATATCACCGCGGCCTATCAGCTGGTTGGCTCCCGGACGGTCGAGGATGGTACGCGAATCGACCATTGCCGATACACGGAAGGCGATACGCGCCGGGAAGTTGGCCTTAATCGTACCCGTAATGATGTTTGTTGTCGGTCGCTGTGTAGCGATAATCATATGTATACCCACGGCACGCGCCAACTGGGCGATACGTGCGATGGGCAGTTCCACATCCTTACCGGCTGTCATAATCAAGTCACCGAACTCGTCGATAACGACTACGATATAAGGCATGAACTTATGCCCCTTTTCCGGATTCAGACGACGGTTGATGAACTTCTCGTTATACTCCTTGATATTGCGCACATGGGCAGCTTCAGCAAGTCATAGCGAGTATCCATCTCCACACAGATGGAGTTCAAAGTCTGCACCACCTTCGTGACGTCCGTAATGATGGCATCTTCCCCGTCGGGTAATTTCGCGAGGAAGTGATGCTCAATTACGGAGTAAATGCTGAATTCTACTTTTTTGGGGTCTACCAGCACAAACTTCAGCTCTGCCGGATGCTTCTTATATAATAAGGAGGTGATGATGGCATTCAACCCCACGGACTTACCCTGACCGGTAGCACCGGCAACGAGCACGTGCGGCATCTTGCACAAATCCACCATAAACACTTCATTCGTAATCGTCTTACCCAGTGCGATGGGCAAGTCGTAAGTAGACTCCTGGAACTTCTTGCTGCCGATAATACTCTGACCGGATACAATCTTCGGATTGGAGTTGGGCACTTCGATACCAATCGTACCCTTTCCCGGAATGGGAGCGATGATACGGATGCCGAGCGCCGAAAGGCTGAGGGCAATATCATCTTCCAGACCGCGTATCTTCGAAATGCGGACGCCCTGCTCGGGAGTGATTTCATACAGCGTCACCGTAGGACCTACCGTCGCCTTAATGGTACTGATTTCTATACCGAAACTACGCAGAGTATTGATAATCTTATCCTTGTTCGCGTTCTGCTCTACCATGTCAATGGTCGGACCATTGTCATCGTAATGCTTCATCAAGTCTATTGTGGGGTAATGATAGTTTTCCAAATCCAGACGGGGATTGTACGGCTCCTTCTCCGTTCCCACATACTCCTCCTCTTCGGCCTTTTCAACCTGGAATGCCGGCTCCTTCTCTACCGGCTGTTCCCGAAAAGGGGGCACCGGCTCCGGTGCAGGAGTCTCAAAAGTCATGGTAACATCCTCATCCGCAGACTTGGCTGGCTTTACCTTTCCATCACTTCCACCCAAGTCAAGGGTGATTTCATTCAGCGGTTCGTCCTCTTCTTCCTCTGTGGCAACCTCCTCCTCCTTTTCAAGAACCTTTTCCGGCTCCGCAGCTTCCGGTGTCGGAGCAGTAGTCTTTTCCTTTGCACCCCAAGAGGTCTTGAACTCTTCCGGCGTTTCACCCTGCACGCTTTCCGCCTTCTCCTTACGCTTCAAGAAGCTGAGACTGAACAATCTGCGCAACCAGATGACAGTCCGTGCACTCAGATAGATGAGGAAGCAGATGGCAGTTACCAACAATAGCAGCCATACTCCCGGCACACCGACTTGAGACACAAGCCAGTTGCTGACATTGTATCCGTGC
>ENA-OQDX01000009-OQDX01000009.1-human-gut-metagenome-genome-assembly--contig:-NODE-9-length-23013-cov-0.924670_pt1 | contig 23013 bp, 17 predicted proteins | sample MGYA00242788_ERZ504621 | MGnify/ENA primary metagenome ERZ504621 (study PRJEB26092, sample SAMD00036303) | human gut metagenome | host: Homo sapiens | study: EMG produced TPA metagenomics assembly of the... | reverse complement strand
CACCACATTGTAACCTCCTTCTACCAGACAACGAAGAGCCTCCACCGCAAAGTCGGGAGTACCCATATATACAATCCTCAAATTCTTCTTTTCCACCATTTCATTTACAATTTACCATTTACAATGTACCATTTGCGAGGCAACTCATTTGCCCATTTACAATTTACCATTTACAATGTACGAAGCATCTTCTTTGCGATTTACAATGCCCCATCACCCCGAACGGCAAATAGTAACTTGTAAATAGTAAAATAGTAAATACCAAAAAGTCCTCAGTCTTCTGAAAAAATGTACCAATACTTCACGGTACGAGTTGAATATCTTCGACTTGGACACGAAGCCCAAGTATTTGTTTTCCGCATCCACCACCGGCAGATTCCACGCCTTCGTATCATCAAAGGTGCGCATCACCTGCTCCATACTGTCCGTATCATACAGACGTGCCGGAGCCGAAGTCATCAGTTTTCCCACCGTGAAGCGATGATATAACTCCTGGCGGAACATAATGTTCCGGATATCGTCCAACAAGACAATGCCAATCAACACCCCTTCCTTATCCGTCACGGGAAAAACATTGCGATGCGAGGCGGAAATAGCCTTTACCAGTTCACCCAAATCCATTTCGGGATGCACGGTCACAAAATCCTTTTCCACCACATTCTCCATTTTCATCAGGGTAAGGATAGCCTTGTCCTTATGGTGCGTCAACAGTTCTCCTTTCTTGGCCAAACGCATGGAATAGATACTATGAGGCTCGAACATGATGATGGTAAGATAGGAACTGACGGAAACAATCATCAGTGGCAGAAACAGGTCGTATCCTCCCGTAAGCTCGGCTATGAGGAACACGCCGGTCAGCGGAGCGTGCATGACCCCACTCATGACCCCCGCCATTCCCATCAAGCAAAGTTCTTCTCGGGCAGATAAGCCGTCATCTCTATTTCATTGCTGAAATGTGAAAAGACAAAACCGGCAATACAACCCAGATACAACGAAGGTGCGAAGATACCGCCGCAACCGCCACCGCCATTCGTGGCACTCGAAGCAAAGACCTTAAACAGAATAATCAGTATGAGGTATATCAGCAACAGGTTGCCGTGCCCGTAGAAGAAGGAATTATTCATCACCGTGTCCCATTCGGCATTGCTCATCCCATTCAGCAACAACTCTATCGTATCGTAACCTTCGCCATACAACGGAGGAAAAAGGAATATCAAGATACTCAGCATGGCACCACCCATTATCAGCTTCTTATATGGAGTTCTCAACCTTCCGAACACGCCTTCCACAGAGTTCATGGCCCGGGTAAAATAAAGGGAAACCAATCCACAGAAGATACCCAGCATAATGACATACGGAATACGCTCCAATTCGAAAGCTTGGTCCAGATGGAATTTGAACATGGCATCCGTACCCGTCACGATATAGGAAACAGTTGCAGCCGTCACCGCAGATATCAGCAACGGCAACAAGGAGGACATTGTCAAATCTATCATCAGTACCTCCAGCGTAAATACCAGACCGGCAATCGGCGCCTTGAAAATGCCTGCAACCGCACCGGCAGCACCACATCCCACCAATAGCATCAGCGTACGATGCTCCATCTTGAAGATGTTCCCAGATTGGAACCGATAGCCGAACCCGTCAGCACAATAGGCGCCTCCGCCCCGACCGAACCACCGAAACCGATGGTAATGGAACTGGCTATGATGGACGACCAAGTGTTATGCCGTTTGATGCGTCCCTGCCGCCGCGAGATGGCGTATAGGATTTTGGTAACACCATGACTGATGTCGTCCTTCACCACGTAGCGGACAAACAATCCGGTCAGGAAGATACCCACTACCGGATAGACCAGATAAAGGTAGTTGGCTTCCGTCGCATTGAAATTATCCGTCAGGAAGTTCTGTATCCAGTGTATGATGACTTTCAGTATCAGTGCGGCGAATGCCGTAAAGATACCTACAAGAAAACTGAGAATCAGTATGAACCGCTTTTCCTTGATATTCTTTTCGCGCCATATGATGAAGCGCTGCAACAAACTCCTCTTGTCCTCTGCCATTTTTCCTTTTATTCGCGAATAATCTTAATGACTCCACCCTTGCCCAACTTGATGATACTGGACGGTTTCGGGCGTCCCGTTTCCTCCTGGCGGTATCCTACTATATAATCCACCGCAGACTTGATGTCTTCACTTATTTCACTGAAGTTACCGGGAGACGGTTGCCCGCTGACATTGGCAGAAGTAGAGACTATCGCCTTGCGGAACTGCTGACAAAGCCGTTTTGAAAATGCCTCACTGGTGACACGGATACCTACACTACCATCTTCGGCAAGCAAGTTAGGAGCCAGATTACGCGCTCCGGAATAAATTATGGTAAGGGGCTTGTCAGCCAGTTCTATCAAATCCCAGGCAACCTCCGGAACATCCTGCACATAGAAATCCACCTTTACCGGAGAATCTACCAATACCAGCATCGCCTTACTGTCAGAGCGTTGCTTGATTTCATATACACGGCGCACCGCTTCTTCATTGGTAGCGTCACAACCTATACCCCAAATCGTATCTGTCGGATACAGAATTACCCCGCCCTCGCTCATTATCTGGCAGGCTTTTTTGATGTCTTCTATCATTTCTTGATATATAAGTTCACGGATTAACACGCAAAAATAGTATTTTTGCAGCGATTATAAACAAAGTTTAAGAGAAAACAATGGAAGAAATTCAATTTAACCACACCCTGCCCATACAACTACGCTTCAATGACGTCGACAAATTCGGCCATGTAAACAACACTGTTTACTTCTCTTTTTATGATTTAGGAAAAACGGAATATTTCGCTTCCGTATGCCCGGATGTAGATTGGGAAAAGGATGGTATCGTTGTCGTCCATATTAAAGCAAACTTCCTCGCACAGATTTATGGTTCGGACCATATCGCCGTGCAAACTGCCGTCACTGAGATAGGAACCAAAAGCTTCCACCTCGCCCAACGGGTCATTGATACGGAAACCCAAGAAGTAAAATGCGTATGTACCTCCGTCATGGTAGCCTTCGACCTCGCCAAACACGAGTCCAAGCCACTGGAAGAAAAAATGGATTGAGCAATCTGCAAATATGAGGGAAAAGATTTTGAAGAAAAAAGAAATAAAAATCCTATATTTGTCAATTAAGCTAACATTTGTATAAGTAACAATCAGTTACATTTAGTCAACTGCTATGATTCGATTGATATTATTGACCGATTTTACAGAGTCCTTTTCGTACAATCTGCTAAAGGGGGTATTGGCCTATTCCAAAAGCCATGAGCCATGGGTAGTATGCCGTATGCCACCCTCCTACAAAAACAGTCATGGTATAGAAGGAGTCTTGAAATGGGCAAAGACATGGCATGCAGATGCAATCATCGGCAGATTTGACAATGATGACAACGTGGAGCTATTCCGTGAAAACGGAATTATCGCATTGGCCCAGGATTATAAATCAAGGTTCAGCAATATTCCAAACATCACCGGCGATTACCGCAAGACCGGCAGAATGGCAGCAGAGTTTTTTCTGAGTAAAGGCTTTCAGAACTTCGCATTCTACGGTTATCGCGATACGGTATGGTCACAAGAACGTTGCGAGGGTTTCTATGAATGTATAGCAGCCCAAGGGTTTGGAAACAATTTCTATTCTTATCAGGACCAATCCCTTGATGACTTATGGTTTTATGAAGCACCGCCCCTGCTCAACTGGTTAAAGTCATTGCCACAACCTACGGCACTCATGGCTTGCGATGACAATCAAGGTAACCGCATTACGGAAATCTGTAAAGTCAACAACATCAGAGTGCCCGACAAGATAGCAATATTAGGAGTCGACAATGATGAGATTATATGCAATCTTTCAGACCCTCCCCTATCCAGTATCAGCCAAAACATTGTAAGAGGCGGATTTGAGGCAGCTGCCCTCATAGAACATCTATTGAATGATGAGGAGGCCACTTATCAGGACGTAGTGCTCCAACCAGTTAATATAATCAACCGGCTTTCGACCGACTTCTATTCTACCACCGATGCCCATATCCAAACCGCTCTGAAATATATCCATCAGAATATAGCAGCTGATATCACTGTATCGGATATAGTGAAACAAGTACCATTATCACGCCGTTTATTGGAGATTCGCTTCAAGCAAGTCACCCAGCAATCCATCCACAAATACATCTTCAACCTTAGGATGGAACGCTTTGCCCAATTGCTGTTGGCCAGTGATGCTCCGATTGCAGATGTGGCGGAACAAGTCGGAATAAACAATCTGAAGAACTTGTCCCGCCAATTCAAAGCTTTGAAGAAAGTCTCTCCCAATGAATATCGGAAAGAGTACCAGACAAAGAGTTACCAGCGCTGATTTAATCCGGTACAAACAACATGGTATCAGGTAACACGGTTTCCAGAACATTCCGTCCCGAATACCCGACTTCCAATTCCTGGCCCATGTAATCTTCGAAATACAGCAGATGCAACTCGTGGTACCCTGCTTCGAGAGCGACTTTCCCTTCGGCACGGCGTCCGCTGTGTCCACCGTCGTTATCAACAATCAATTTACCGTCCATGTATAGTTTAGAACCATCATCGGAAAAGTATAGAAACGGTATACTCCCCTTTCTGGAATTTTCACCAACGTACGGAAATCATAAGCAAAATGATCAGGGACGGCTACTTCTTCAATCGAGAAGTTCTTCATCACCCCTTCCTTCACTTTATTGCAGGCGGCAATATCGGCAACACGTTTACATTTGCCTTCATAATAGGTATATGCCACGCCCTGCTTCTTGGGAGAAGTTCCCGTAGCCGGCAAATAAGCCATACTCTGCTCCTCATCCGAATTCAGACCTGAAGGGTAATAGTAGGCAGCCTCCCTTCCCGAAGGAGTGGAAATCCATGTGTCAAATTTGAATTGGTCTTCGTACAGTTCAATGATACGGGCTCCTCTCGTCAACTCTCCATACGCATCCGCACCGGTCACCCGTCCGTATCCCAATGCAATACCTTTATCTATTCCTATAAAATCGTTATCATGGTCATGTCCTACAAATACTCCCCATTACATCCCTCATGTCAAGGAAGGAAGCAAACATACCAGAATTGATATTAGCAGAGGCAACTCCACCTTCTTTGTCATTGCCATAAGTTTTCCCGTCACCTCTGATTTCGTTGTATTCAATCAGCGGAATATGGAAAAAGGCCAAAGCAGGAACGGGATTACCACCGTTCTTCTCTGCAAAGTGTTTACTTTGCTTTCTGTACCATTCTATTTGGTCGAAATGAATCCAGTCGTAAGCACCATAGATTTTATTAGGCTGATAGTCGTTGGAATCCATGCAATAGAGCAATGCCTCTACCTGGTCCTTCTTCTCCGGACTATAAATAGAAATCACACAATTACCACATCCCATAATATCTTCAGGGCCTTTTGCCCCCACATAGTAGGGAGACTTCAAGAGGAAATCATAGATTTCATTGCGCGTCAAGTATTCTGCATCATGGTTTCCCATCATCACCACAAAAGGCATCTTGGCTTCATTGAAAATATCCACTACACTTTTCCATCCATCCATAGCAGGGTCATCGGTCACCACATCCCCACTCAGTATAGCAATGTCCGGATGTTCGGCTGCCAGGACAGCACGGATAGTAGCTGCCGTTTCGGCACACTTTGCAGAACCCGGCATCCAGTGCAAATCTGTAAACTGTGCTACTACAAACCTGCCATCCTTAAAAAAGAATTGCTTCTGCGCAAAAGCCGTTACCGGCATACAGCCCAACAGTACAACTAAAAGAACAACTATTTTCTTCATAATTTCTTGAGATTAATATATTTCTATTTCATCTATTGCCAACTCACTCTGCAACCCTTCATGAAAATATCCTTTCGGGCACAAGCCACCACTCAATAATTCCAAGCGGACAAATGTAGCTTCCGTTTCGGCAAATGAAAGAGATGCCGGAAAACGGGTGCCTTCCGTCAAGCTAAAATCATAAGTCAGCCGTTTAGTGCCCACCGGAATAAAAGTCTGACCATCCATTGAAACAGAGACACCCATCGCTCTTGCCGGCCATATCTCATTTACCGGCCGCCATAAAGAAGAAAAGGCCACTTCCTTGACTTTTTGAGGTTTCTTCAGTTCCACTACAATCTGTACAGTATCCTGGTAGAAGCTAATCCAGCGACGCATGTCGCGGGCATAGCCACGTCGTCCATCAGTCAGCCCGAAGCCTTTATTCAAGTGTTCCCATCCTGCTTCAGGATTACAAGTATAGTCACATCCGGTTGCCTTGTTTACAGCAAAACTCTTGCGGGTCACTTTCCCTAGCGGCTTACCGCTTCTGTAAACTGCCGAATAAACAGTTGCATCCTCGTCCAACGGTATCGGAGTCTTATAAAGGGAAGATGAAGTGTTGACCGTTGAATCATTTACCGCATAGTAAATATCGGCATCCGGACAGAAGGTGTTCAAAGTCACCTCATAAGTCTGCTGCGACTTGTTCCACGCACCAGCCTGATTGACTTCATAGAAGTTGCGGCAAGCATTCACTCCGCAATAATCCAATCGTTCAAACTCCTTATCCAGCCTACGGGCAAACGACTCGAAGTCCTTATGTTCCGGCTGTGTCCATTGCACCTCTGACATAGCCAGCAAACGAGGGAAAGCCATATATTCAAAATATTCGGGAGTCTGTATGTACTCTCCCCAGATATTGGCTTGTACACCTATTATATAAGCTTGTTCTTCCGGAGTCAGTTCAGCAGGAAGCGGGTTATAATTGTACACCGTATCCAACGGAAGAAAACCGCCGATAGCCAACGGGGCAAATTCCGGACTTTCCTGGTAGTAATCCAAATAACACTTTTTGCCGGGTGTCATAATGACTTTATGCCGTTGGCGAGCCGCTTCGATACCTCCTTTCTCGCCACGCCATGACATGACGGTAGCATTAGGGGCAAGCCCTCCTTCCAGAATCTCATCCCACCCGATGATGTCACGCCCTTTACTGTTCACAAATTGCTCAATCCGATGGATAAACCAACTTTGCAGAGCTTCTTCGTTGGGCAGACCTTCCCACTTCATCAAATGCTGGCAATGGGCACACTTCTTCCATGCTTTCTTGGGACACTCATCTCCACCAATGTGGATATAATGGCTGGGGAAGAGTTCCATAACTTCGGTCAGCACATTTTGTAAGAATTCAAATGTATGCTCTTTGGGACAATAGACCTCATCAAAAACATCAAAATAATCACGCACCACATAAGTCTTTCCCAGTCCGCAAGAAAGTTCCGGATAGGAAGCCAGTGCTGCGGATGCATGTCCCGGCATTTCAATTTCGGGAATGACCGTAATGAAACGGTCGGATGCATACTTCACAATTTCCTTTATTTCTTCCTGCGTATAATAGCCTCTCTTTTCTTTCCATCGTAACGCCGTGGAAAATAATAATCAGAGTGTCCTATCTGAGCTGTTTACGATAAGAACCTATTTCAGTCAGTTTCGGGTATTTCTTTATTTCTATTCTCCATCCTTGGTCATCTGTCAGATGAAAATGGAATTTATTCAATTTATAGAATGCCATCAAATCAAGAAACTTCAGCACTTCCTCTTTTGGCAGAAAATTACGCCCTACATCCATCATAGCCCCACGATGAGGGAAACGGGGAGCATCCGTAATGCTGACAGCAGGAATCCTAATCTTTCCTTCGTATTTCCGGTCACCATCATAAATGGCTGCCGGCATGAGCTGCAGCAAAGACTGGACACCATAAAAAAAATCCGGCGGCAGTTTCATTGGAAGATATATTTATCCTATCGGAAGAAACCTCCAATGTATAGGCCTCATTGGGCAAGGAATTATCTATAGATAAGCAAATATCGGCCTTTCCCGTTTCCGAAATATCCTTCAGCGTTACAGAAGTGTTTTTCAACGCATCCTCCAAATAATGAAAAACTTTCATCGCGGCTTCCCCGGAAGGGACAGCCACTGTTTTTTTCCCTTGCAAGACATACACTCCCTGCATTGGAGCAAGTTCATTCGGCATGGGTATAATACCATAGTTTGCCTCTACATCATCAGCCACTCTCCCACAAGAGAGAAAAATGAATGACATAGCCAGTAACCAATATCTTATCTTCATAGTATTTGGGATAATAAGTTGGGATATTCCTTGATTGTATTCAGTATCAGTTCACCGAACAAAGTATTTGTCCAGGCAAACCAGGAACGAGTAAAGTCCGCGGCATCCTCCGAATGGAAAGACTCATGCATAAAGCCCGTCCCTCCATCCGTATCACGAAGTTGCTTCAGACAAGCACGTATTTCTTCGGAATCATCCGTTGTAAAAGCCTTCATAATGATGCTCATCGGCCAGATATAATTCAATCCCACATGAGGGCCTCCTACCCCTTCACCGGCTTTTCCTTTAAAGAAATAAGGATTATTGCCGCTCCATATCATTTTACGGGTATTCTGATAAATCGCATCTTTAAAAGAACAATAACCCAGATAAGGCGCAGCCAGCAAACTGGGTACATTGGCATCGTCCATACAAAGCGCGTTACCAAAACCGTCGACCTCAAAAGCATAAATACGCCCACAAACCGGATGATTGAAAGTACCATACCTACGGATAGCTGCATCCACTTCATCTGCCAATGTTATACATTCTCCGGAGAAGTCCTTGTTTCCATAAACTTTATCCTCTATCTCAGCCAATTGGCGCAATGACACAACCGCAAACATATTAGCAGGAATCAGAAAACCGTATTGTGTAGCATCATCTGACGGACGGAAAGAAGAAACGATTAAGCCGACCGGCTTTACCGGTGCTCCCCATCCGTTGTTAATCTGCGAATCTGTAGGGCGGTCGCAATCGCGCGTAAAGCTATAAGGTCCTAAGCCTTGTTTCCTCTGTTGCTCTTTAAAGGTCTTGACCACCAGCAGCATAGCTTTATGCCAATTTTCATCGAACACAGACGTGTCTTCCGTGTATTGCCAATAATGATAAGCCAGACGAATGGGATAGCACAAAGAATCTATCTCCCATTTGCGTTCATGCAGTTCCTTAGCCATATGTTGTGTATGGTCGGTTTCCCAATAGCTGCCCAACGGCCCGTCGTTGAAGGCATTGGCATACGGGTCTATTAAGATACATTCAGTCTGTCTGTTGACAAGTCCTGCCACCATCAACTGCAAGTCCTTATCTTTCTTCATCAACGGCAGATAGGGCCATACTTGCGCTGAAGAGTCGCGCAACCACATGGCATCTATATCACCTGTAATGACGAAAGTATCTGTCTGCCATTCTTCACTCTATATCTGACAGTAGTGTCAAGCGTATTGGGAAAACAGTTCTCGAACATCCAACGCAACTTCTCGTCCTTTATTTTAGGCTTTGCTTCTTCAATGGCAGCATCTACTGCCTTCGAAATGAAGTTCCTTTTGCTTGCAGAAGGACGCAACGAAACATATCTCTGGCTGAAAGTCCCGGATGAAGATAATACGGAAGCGGGCTGAAAGGTCATTGCAGCCAAGGCAAGCCCGCCAGTCTTCAGAAATTGGCGTCTTGACATATTGTTTTTCATGATTGATTTCTTCTTTAATAGGTATGCTTACCGGATGTCACATTTATCTTTTTCTCTTTTCCACCATAGAGTACACACAGTTCAAAATCAATATTAGAATCTACTGTGATACGGGGTTCATCACTTGCAGAACGGCGTGCTTCAGCTTTTAAGGAGATAAGCCCTTCGGGACCAAAAGGATAGCGTTCTATGCCGTTAATCTCCGTCAAATTCATATCCCAGATAATCTGCTTTTTGGCATAATCTCCCCGAATACCGATAATAAATTCTATCAATTCAGCAATAGGAGGAAGTCCTGCCCAACCCACAAAATTATCCCTTGCCATAAATCCCGGCTCAGCACTTTCCGGAGCATAATATTCCCAAAAAGTTCCAGTCTTCTTATAGACCTCAAACACCTGGGCATAATGATTCAAACAAATCTCCCGTGCCAGTTTACCATAACCTTTCTGCACAAGGCCCTGCATCACCATGTAATTAGTTCCCGGCCATACGCCACCCTGCCAATAACGGCCATTCTCCTTGTACTTGGGATTATCGGCAGACAAAGAAGGAATACGGTGTTTCCGGTTGAATGTGGCAGGATTATCCAATTCCTTCACCATGCGGTCCAACTGTACAGAATCCAATACATCAGTAAACAGAGCCCAATAGGCACCTATTCCCTTGGTTGTACAGAGCGTACCGTCAGCATACTGGTCATAAAGGAAACCGGTCTTTTCATCCCAAAGATTGTCATGGATATATTTTCCCAGCATTTTGGCTTCGTCTTCAAACTCTTCTATCTCTTGCCAACGTTCCAGATAAAAGCCCATCTCAAGTAGTAAATTGGCAGTAAATAATTGCTGTAGGTTTGTATCTAACCAAATCATATGCCCGTGACTGTAGATAGGGCTGTATTCCGACGGAACACGGGGCATATTATCCATGCCGGTCCCCCATCCGCTTGACCAGTAGGTTCCATTTCTCCAAGTATGGTTCAATTTCAACCACTTATAATAAGCACAAAGTACCGGAAATATCTTGTGCAGGCGTTCCGTATCACCAAACTGATGGAAATAGACCATCTCACACCAAGGCATCAAATTCGGTCCGGTACTCACCGGATCATAGCGTTCAAAGCAATCGGCACCATCTGCCTTTATTTCACGGCAAATGAAACCGTCGGGATGCTGCTTGGCGTAAAAGTTGTTCAGCGTATTCTGGAAAGGAAAGAAACGGGTACCATAACGGGCAAACATCAGAATGAAAGAGGAATCCCACATAAAGATATTACCATTATAAGCTGTATCCAAATAGCTTGAGACAAAACCCGAGCCTGCTTGAGGAGCACGAATATTGCCGATAGCTATTTCCCATGCCTTCCAATACATTTCAAGTTCCTTGTCATGTCCACCCCAAATGGGATTGGGAAGAATCTGCCGAGCTTCTTCGAAGCTTTTCGGCACAATCGTCTCAGGTTTTGCCACACGATACTCATTTTCAGTGACCAGCGGTTCCTTTACATATGTATTTTTATAAGGCAAATGATACTTTTCATCATTGCCACAGCTCTGAGCTTTCAGCAAAGGGAGAGTGGAAAAAGAAAGCAAGCCTACCAATAAAATGTGTTTCAACATAGGAAATAGTTATTTTTTTAAATTACAAATTGAGCAGTTTTTTTTATCTTGTCAAAGATAGCAGTATTTTCAAAAATCCCTGTAAACTCCTCTGCACCGGGACCAAAAGCATACACTGGTACCATTACACCGCTATGACCACCGGTAGAGAACTTACATACGATTCTGCCTTCTGCCAAATCTCCATCAACCAACGTAAGTCCACCAGTCTCATGGTCTGCAGTAACTACTACCAATGTTTCTCCATCCTTGGCAGCCCATTCATAAATGGCACCGATAGTACGGTCAAAGTCATGTGTTTCCTGCATCAGCAAATCAATGTCATTGAAGTGTCCGTAGTCATCCAGCTGCGAACCTTCTATCATCATAAAGAAACCGTTTTTATTTTGGTCCAGCAATTCGATACCTTTCAATGAAGCACGTGCCAAAAGGTCGCCACGTTCAGCAGGAAGAGGAGTATCGACGGGATAAGGTACGGCAAATACCTTACCACTCTTTATGCCAGCCAATTCATCCCAACTGCGAGGAGTCTGAAATCCTTTATCGCGTAGTTCCTTAAACAAGTCACGTCCATCTTCACGGTTTTCGAAAAGCTTGGCACCTCCACCGAATACATAATCGGCACTGCAATTAACGTAATCTGCTACGATTTCAGCTTCCGCATCCCTATCCTTGTTATGGCAACAAAAATCAGCAGGAGTGGCATCCCACAGACGGCAAGTCACCGCTATACCGGTCGATTTACCTTTAGCAGCAGCCAGGTCTACCAATGATTTCAAAGGACGTCCTTCGGTATCTACACCCACAGAATGATAGTTTGTCTTCTGCCCCGTAGCTATGGCTGTTCCACCCGCTCCCGAGTCTGTAATCAGCTTGTTGGCACAATAGGTTTTAGACAAACCCACTACCTGGCAGTTATCCAAAAACAACTTGCCTCGATTGGCTGTCCAGGCAGAATATACGTGCATAAGACTCATGCCATCACCAATCATCAAGATGACATTCTTTATCTTCTTGCCCTGGGGAGGGGTAATCTTTGTCACCTCATAAGGTTGGTCCAAAACATAGGTCTGTTCTTTATCACGGCGGCTTTGTGCCGATAACTCTACCGGCAGTAGCAAGACTGCCAAGAGCATAACGATACATATTCTTAATATCTTAGTCATAATTATTGTTTTATTATTCAACTGTTACTAAAATAGGGGCATGGTCGGAGAGGAAAGCATTATTCTCTGTTTCAGCCAATACACCATACCTCAAAACTTTCAGTCCATTACGTACAAAAACGTAATCAATCAGCGGACGTTTATCGTAAGGAATCTTTCCGAAATCATGGAAACTCCATGCCGGACCATAAACAATTGCCGATGCCTGGCGTGCATCTGTCAAGTGTTCCGGATTGGAAGGGTCAGTCACGTGTTTGATGACATCCGATTCCGGACTAGCATTAAAGTCGCCCGTTACTACTACGGGTAAGTTACCACTCAACTCATTTACTTTATCCAGCATAAGGCTTATACCTTCACGACGTGCAGCAACACCTACATGATCCAAGTGGGTATTCAATGCGAAGAACTCCTTACCACTTACTTTATCTTGCAGTTTTGCCCATGAAGCAATACGCTCACAAGCTCCATCCCAGCCCTTGGAACCGGCAACTTCAGGAGTCTCGCTCAACCAGAAATAGCCAGAATCCAGCAAGTTGAAACGATCTTTCTTATACCAGAGTGCACTATATTCACCCTTTTCCTTTCCATCTTCACGACCTACACCGATGACTCCGTATTCCGGCAATCGTTGTTTAAGGTCTTCCAACTGATTATGAAGTACTTCTTGCGTACCCAATATATCCACACCATAAAAACGGATGGCATTTGCCGCGCGGTCTTTACGGTATTGCCAGTTGTCCAAGCTATCTTCCGGATTGTCATAGCGAATATTGAAACTCATGACATTAACGGGCTCTGGTGCAGGTGCCTGCTGCTTCACCTGTCCGCATGATGCAGCGAACAAAGGTAAAAATAACAAAAATAACTTTCTCATAGCATATATATTAAACTATTATTTCACAAATAAAGCCGATGCAGGGATGGGTGCCAACTTCTCGGCAGAAGGCAGTTTCCAAGCCCAGCTCAAATACTCACCTTCATAATCTTCAAAGTAATAGAGCTTGTAAGGATGAAAACCTTTCTTCAGCGCGACCATTCCGGTAGCAGGAATTGCAGCATGGGAAGCATCATTATTGACTACCTGCTCATCGTGAATGTACAAGACACTGCCATCGTCCGAACGGGTCTGGAAAGTATAGACTCCATCTTCGGGAACATTTATCAATCCAGAAAAGATATAACCGAAATGATCCTCCTGCTTAGCACCCTTAATAGAAGGTTCGGGCATGACACCAGACTCCAGCAACGGTGACTTTTCTACATCAGCCACTTTCTGGTAAGTGCCTTCAAAGTACTTATAAGATGTACCATTCTGAGTAGGATTTACAGAAAGAGCAGCCTTTAATTCAGCTTTCGTTGCCGATATGGATAATGTTCTGCTTGAGCGGAGACCTTCCTTGAATCCTTTGGCTTTTATTAAAGTGGTCTTGTCCAGTTCAAAAGGCTGCTCGTACAATGCCGACTGCTCTGTGGGCTCGCTGCCATCCAATGTATATCTGATTTCGGCATCCTTGGTTGTTGTGGCCAATGCAACCGTTACCTTATCCATAAACAAGTTCAAATCCTTATCCACATAGGGAATGGAAACGACTTCATCTTTAGTATAGGAATAAGGGGATGCTTCAGAGGAAACACCTCTCTCCATATTCGGCTTATCGGACAAAGTAAAACGAAGTCTCCACCTTCCATCAACTGTGCATAAGTAATAAAATTTACATCTATCGGTTGTCCGTTCAATTCTACTTTTGTGATATAGACATTCTTCTTCGGATTGTTGGCAAGGATGGTCAAAGTCTTTCTATTTGCCAGGTTGACAACCGCTTTCTCAAATAGAGGAGTAGTCAGTGCAAATTCATTGCTTCCCGGACAAACTGAATAAATACCCAAGCTGGATAATATATACCAACCGGACATCTGTCCACAATCTTCATTACCAATGATTCCTTCAGGCGTAGGAGCGTACATTTCATGGAGCAGACGGCGTGTCATTTCCTGCGTCTTCCAAGGCTGTCCGACGTAATCGTACAGATAGGCGATATGATGGCTCGGCTCATTGCCATGAACATATTGACCTATCAGTCCGGTAATATCCACTAAATCGCCATGTACATCCGACTCTACTGTAAAGATAGAATCGAGTGCGGTAATAAACTCTTTCTTACCACCAAACAGTTGTGCCATACCGCTTACATCGTGAGGTACAAAGAAACGATACTGCCAGGCTGTGGCTTCCGTATAGGCACGACCTATCTCAATAGGATTGAAGGGAGTTTCCCAGTTCCCATCCATCCGCTTGGGGCGGAAGAATTTTGTATTACCATCAAAAACATTGATATAGTTCTGGGAACGTTGAATATACTTTTGATAAATATCATCCTTACCCATTTCCTGAGCCATACGTGCAATACACCAGTCATCATAGGCAAACTCCAGCAAACAAGAGATGGACTCTTTCTTTATATTAGAAGGAATAAAGCCATTCTGAATATAGTAATCAGCTCCCTTTTTGTTCTTTTCAGAAGAAACTACCATAGCTTCCAACGCCTTTTCCGCGTCAAATCCTCTAATACCCTTCATATAAGCATCTGCTATAACGGACACTGCATGATAACCAATCATAGTTCCCGTCTCTCCGGCAGAAAGCGGCCAGATAGGAAGTTCACCCGAAGATTCGTAAATGTCCAGAAAGGAATTTATCATATTATTGACCAAAGTTGTATCAATCAAAGTCATCAACGGATTCCATGCACGGAAAGTATCCCAAAGCGAAAATGTAGAATATTGCACTTTGCCTTTTGGCAATTGCCCAATTTCCATATTATGACGGCGGTACTCACCATTGATATCACTCACGACATTGGGTACAACCATAGAATGATACATGGCTGTATAGAAATTCTTCAAGTCGTCCGTATTGCCGCCTTTTACCGTAATAGCAGAGAGAGCTTGTTCCCAAGCGGAACGGGCAGCACTACGCACGGCATCAAAATCGAAACCTATCACCTCGGTTTCCAAATTCTCACGTGCATTCTTTTCACTGACAATGGATAATCCAACTTTGGCTATAACCGGCTCTCCATTACTATTATCGAAGGACAAGCAAGCCTGCAAATCGGTACCGTTCAACTTAACTCCTGCAGAAACCATCTTTTTATTCTGTATAAAGTCTATGGCCTGAAAAGGTTTCGAGAACTGGGCTACAAAATAAACGTACTGATTGTCCGTCCATCCCCTGGTTCTGCGCATACCTGTTATTTCGTTGGCGGCAGTCTGTTCAAGTTCAGCCTCATAAATATATTCGTTATCAAGCAAATGAGTCAAATCTATAATAATAGATGCTTCTTTGCCGGAAGAAAACGTATAGCGGTGCATACCGGCGTGTGCCGTTACCGTCAATTCAGCTTTTATTCCTTCTTCTTTCAGAACAACCGAATAATATCCGGCAGAAGCATCTTCGTCTTTATGGGAAAAAGCCGCTGGCTGGTAAATGCTTTCCGTAGTCAAATCCGGTTTCAGCGTAGTAGGACGAAACAGTATATCCCCAAGATCAATGCATCCGGTCCCACTTAAATGTGTGTGTGAAAAACCTTTTAGAGTCGTATCATTATAATGATACCCCGAACAAGCATCCCAGTTTCCGGCACGCGTGTCAGGACTTAACTGTACCGCCCCGAACGGAACGGTTGCCCCCGGATAAGTATGCCCATGAAAGCCGGTACCTATAAAAGGGTCTACATAGTCTACGGGAGATAGTTCACCGGATGTACAAGAGCAGCAAGCCCAAAAGGCAGTAGTTGCACATATAAGAGTTTTTAATTTCATCAGACTGTATATTTGAAGAGCGCTGCAGACTGTCGGGAATGCCGTCTCTCCGTATATTAAAATGATTTTATGAATAGCCTTTGCAAATGAAAGAAAAAAGAAGAAATATCTGCAAGGATCAATACCCGAAAATACCAACCCCTGCAGATTAGACCAATGGCAATGAGGTCTTTTTTTTATATTTTATCTCTTTCAGAGAAAATATCAATCATAATGAGGATTCTGTTTTAACTTACCATCAGATTTGGTAATCTGAACCGAAGGATAAGGGAATACGATCATGTAATCCTGATAAGCAATCTTATCCGTATAATCCTCATACTCACCTACAACGAATGTGGAAGCAGGGTCCTGGCGGTTGGCATAATGACGTACGCGCGGACGGGCATTCAATTCGGCAGCAGCCAAAGCCTTTATTTCAGTATTGCCTGAGCGGATACCAGCGTTTCAAATCATATAAATGGTCTGTAAACTCAAATGCCAATTCACAACGGCGTTCATGATATAGGTCAGCATAGTAGCAGTGCCCGTCAATAATGCAACATTGGCACGTTTACGAATGCGATTCAAATCAGCCGTAGCCAAGTCCGCTTTATTAGTCATCAAATAAGCTTCCGCACGGAAAAGTAACATTTCTGCAAAACGGATAACCGGGAAATTAATACGTACTGTCGGCCAGTCTCCGTTTGTATTGATATACCCCTTATTGGCTGCATCTTCATACTTAAAGGGATCCATGTATTTATTAATCATAAAACCGGATTCAATATCCGAGCTTGAATAAAAAGCACGGGATTCACCCAAGAATTGAAATTCCTGACCATACTCTAAAACCGTACGAACCAAACGGTCATTACCAGCTCCGTCTTTCAACATCTCTTCGTAAATATCATAAGACGGCTTGTTCTGTCCCCAGCCATTATATTGTCCCCAGCCTTTGTTCTCAAGGACAACTCCCGGAAACTCCGAACCGCCACCTTGAGAGCCACCATTTCCAGGAATAGTCCAAATATACTCTTTATTCCACCATTTAGAGAAATCAGAAGAGAACAACTCTTCATAAGTACCGGCTAAATCACGTCCGTAAGCAGTTTCCAGTTCATTGACCATACTGATTACATTTCCCCATTGTGTAGCATCCCAAGTTGCCCAATAAGCATAAACTTTAGCTTTAAAAGCTACTGCAGCCGCATCGTGCGCGCGTCCTCTATCATTATCTCCATACTCTTCAAAACGGGGCAAATACTCTATTGCCTTGTCCATATCCGAGATAATCAATTTATAATTATCGATGACCGAAGCTTGCTGAGGAGGAATAGAATTGTCATAGCCACCTTCAAAATCTTCATAACGGACAAAAGGTACCCCTTGTGTATCAAGACCGTAACGATAAGCGATCAAGAAATGAGCCCATCCACGAGTGAAGTAAGCTTCACCGAGACTTCTCTTTTCAATATCACTCAAAGTGGTGCTTTTCCCTTTCTTAAGCAACTCTTGTATTACCCAGTTGGAACGTGCCATCACTTTGTACATAGTATCAAAAATAGTACGCAAAGGGGATTCGTCTCCTGTATAGTTTCAATGTAGCAAGTGTTGGAAAATCACGGGTCTTTCCCCACACAACGTCGCACGCGGCACCTTGTTCCCAAAACAGTTCGCGTCCATATACAGCTTCCTGATGAAATCTTTCATACAATGCATCTACAGCATCAATAGCCTGCAGGTCATTGGTAAAATAAGTCGTTGTAGTAGCATCTCCCTCTGGTTGCACATCAAGGAAGTCACTGCAAGAACTCATAAGCAATGTGGCAGACATCGCAAAAAATAATATATTTTTTTTCATAATCATTCTTCTCTATTAATTATTAGTAAGTCAATTTTACACCAACAGATAATACGCGAGATACCGGATATTTCAAAGCATCCCAGCCACCACATTCAGGATCCATACCAGAATATCCAGTGATAGTAGCAAGATTTTCACCACTGAGGTACACAGACAAACGGCTGTTACGGTCATTCAAATGAGACCACTTGCGGAATACATCGCTTAAATCATAAGAAAGGGTTACATTCTTCAAACGCAGATAAGAAGCATTCTCCAAATACCAATCAGATGCAGTCGTAAAGTTTCCATTCGGGTCATTCTTTGACAAACGAGGAATATCAGAACCGGTATTTGTAGGACTCCAAGCATTCAATATCTCGCTGGAACGGTTAAAGTTTCCTTCTACATCACTCAACAGCATGTACTTTCCTACATATAAAGCTTTTGCTCCACCTACTCCCTGGAACATGGCACTGAAAGAAAGTTTTTTCCACGTCATTCCCAATGTAAAGGCAAAAGTCGTCTTCGGAGTCGCACTACCCATATACTGACGGTCTGCATCCGTAATTTTACCATCGCCATTATGATCCACAAACTTCAAGTCACCAGCCTTGGCATTCGGCTGAATACCTACCCACTCTTTTTCACCATTATCATTGGTCACATATGTTCCATGTTTAGCATTCCACTCGGCAACTTCTGCATCACTTTGGAACAAACCATCTGTCTTAATCAAGTAGAAGGAATTCAGAGGTTCCCCTTCCGTACTCTGCATCATATAAGGGATGCTACGGAACCTTTTATCATTAGGCCACAAACCCGGATTGCCATCCGCATCCTTCACACCTATATCTGATACCCAGTTCTTTAAATACGAGAAGTTACCCGATACGAAATAAGAAAGGTTTTTGTTAATCTTATCGCTCCAATTAGCTTGAATCTCAAAGCCACGGTTACGCACTTCACCTTGATTGATTAACATGGCATCGAGTCCCATAGTAGAAGGCCACCCCATTGATTGTGTCTGAATCAAATTGAAAGTACGTTTATCAAAATAGTCTAATGATACCGACAAACGGTTTTTAAACATCTCAACATCCAAGCCCAAGTCAGTCTGTTCTGAAGTTTCCCAGGTCAAATCAGGATTTAACGCAGAGCCGTTGTAAATCAAAGTATTCCAGATATTATTTGCCTCAGGACCATATTGTGCTTGTTCTGTCCACGAGCTTTTCTTCAACAAAGCAGACTTATAATTAAGCCCTATAGAGCTCAAATTACCTACACGCCCCCAAGAAGCACGCAATTTCAGCAAACTGATAAAATCACTCTTCTTAAAGAATTTTTCATTAGATATTTTCCATCCAAGGGTCACTGCAGGGAAATCACCATAGTTATTTTCCTTAGGCAAACGTCCAGCATAATCACGACGCCAAGATGCAGTAGCAAAATAACGGTCATTATAAGAATAAGCCAAACGGGCAATCAACGACACATTGGCATCAGGTCCAGTCAAATAGTCAGATGCTGTCACTGATCCTGCATACGCCATGTATTGTAAAAATTCCGATTCATCCGCAAAATCCTTACCCGTCACTTCCAGTCCACGCGTTTCAGAATGATCTGCCGTAGTCGAGAACAAGGCACCAACCGTATGTTCACCGAATGTCTTATCATAAGTCAGGGTATTTTCCGTCTTCCAAGCATCTCTACGGTAAGTAGTTTCTTGAAGATTATTCGACAAAGCCGGTTTACCTACTTCATCACGAATAGGATTGAACTTCTTGTAATGATTAGTCTTCATATTATAAGTAAAACGACTCGTAAACTTCAATCCAGGAAGTACATTAGCTATCTCCAAGCTGGTAGTGCTCCATATGTCACTTATCTTGTCATACAAATTCTCTGCTTCCAATAGACGTACCGGATTTACAGCATCCCCGTGGATATCAGAGAAATTCGAACCATATTTTTCAATATAGGCAGGATCTTCCGTAGTCACACCACCATAACTTCCGTCCAACGGATTATAGACAGTGGCACTTGCCGGCATGTAGATAGCCGAAAGGATAGGTCCTGTATAAGCATCGTTATCCGTAGCTTTGGAACGTTGGGTAGTGTTCTGCCATACAAAATCCTCACTGACGCTCACCCACTTGTTCAGCTGCATTTTACCATTATAACGTAATGTAAGATTCTTCTTGAAAGTATTAATCAAAACACCTTCATCATTATCGTAAGCAAAAGATATACGATTTGAAAAATTATCAGAACCTACATTCAACGCTACGTTATGACGTTGGTAGAAGGCAGTGCGGAAAATCTCATCCATCCAATCAGTACGAGTCGTACCTATCCATGGATTTTTGGTAACATCCCAACCGACTGGAAGCGAAAGTCCTGCATTTTGATGAGATATCTTACGCATCTCAATCTGCTGCTCCGCATTCAGTGGTTCTATCAAATTGGTAGCCTGACGAATACCAAAAGTGCCGTCATAAGTCAACGAAGGAGCACCTTGTTTCGCTTTTTTGGTAGTTACCAACACAACACCACCTGCACCAGACTGTGCGCCATAGATAGCAGCAGAAGCAGCATCCTTCAAAACAACGATACTTTCAATATCATTCATGGATGAGATAGGTGCACCGGGAACACCGTCCACAACCCAAAGTACATTGTCTCCATCTTGTGAGCCTTGACCACGAATCACAATGTTAGGAGAAGAAGTTGGGTCGCCACCATCGGCCGTAATGGTAACACCTGCCAGCTGTCCCTGCAGCATGCCTTCGGTAGAAGTTACCGGGCGAGCAGCCAATTCTTCAGTATTACTTACTACACCCACTGAAGCAGACAAGTCCTGCTTACGTGTATTCGCACCATACCCTAATACAACAACCTCATCCAGAAGTTCTGTATCCTCTTTAAGCACAATTACCATTTGTTTTTCTGCCACTGGTACTTCCTGAGTCACATAGCCGACAAAACTGATTACCAATACGCCGTTTTTATCGGCCGAAACATTAAAGTTTCCGTCAACGTCCGTAATCACTCCATTAGTCGTCCCCTTTACTAACACATTGGCACCAATCACAGGTTCGCCAGTCTGATCCTTTACTGTTCCTTTCACAGAAATCTGCTGTGCATAAGCACCTGCCGACAAGAACAGTCCCAACAATAGGGTCAGAATCGTTCGATAGATTCTAAGATTTACTTGTTTCATGCATTCAAAATTTAAAGTTTATAATATAGAAAATTATAATTCCGCCACAAAGGTCAGAAAGCAGAATTACATAGTTATTACAAAAGGAACAATTCCCTAACAGTCCTTATTTATGCGTAAAATAATATAACTGCAAAATATTTATTATTTTCAATCAAACCGTATAGGGATTATTACTCAAGAAGAGCGGCAGCACCCAATAAACTGGAATCCTTTTGATGCGAAGCCACCACACTCACATTATCCGATATAATCTTGTAGGGAAAACTTTGCATTGTTTGTTCCATAGCATTTTTAAAGAAAGGAAAAGCCGATACAATACCGCCTCCTAAAACAATAGCCTGGGGAGCATAGGCAAAAAGAATTGCCTTTATAAGATTACCCAAATGCCTCCCAAACTCTTTCCAAATCTCCAATGCAGCTTGTTCTCCTTGCTGGGCTTTTTCAGCTACTACCGCACCGGTAGTGCCATAACGTTTAAACAAGAAACTACTGCAATAGTGTTCAAAATCAGAGTCCAAATAAGGAAATGAGCCTATCTCACCGGCTCCCATATATTGCCCACCATACAAACGACGGCCAATGACAACGCCAGCTCCAATTCCGGTCCCGATAGTAACGCCTACCATGTTGGTATAAGATTTTCCTTCGCCGTATAGGCTCTCCCCCAAAGTGAAACAGTTGGAATCATTATTAATGGCAACTGCCACCTTGAATTCGTTCTCCAAAATCTCCTTCAAGTGTATTTCTTTCCAAGAAGATATATTTGCTACATTATATACAATTCCTTTCTCCGGATCAACAATTGAAGGGACACCGATACCGATACCATCTACCTGCTCATTCATCATATTCCGAATAAGCTGGGAAAGCTGGTTTAGCACAGTAGAAGCATCTTGCTGAGCTAAACATGGAACCGACACTTTATTCAAGCAGTTCCCTTTTTCCACTTGGGCTATTCGAATATTGGTTCCTCCTAAATCTATTGACAGTTTCATAGTATATAACATTAAGGTGTTCAACATGTGCAAAATTAAGAAAATGCTTTTTTTTCAGTATTCCCAATTGCGCATATAAATCTTCATTTTGCGCAAACATTACTGCCAATCAAATATTCCACCAAATCTTTTCCTCCAGGTTCACTGACAAAATCGATAAAAAACAATACCGCAATTCCGGCTATTCTTTTGTTTTAAATAGTCAGCAATAGGCTTGTTTACCTTATCAGCAAAGACTTTAGGGGTTCCCAAGGGCAGCCCCGTCGCACTTACAAAAGTAATTCCCCACCGACGTGAGGAAACCGGCTCAGCAGACATCCCTTCAATATTACGGACACAAACCCCTACCTTCTTCCCGGCCTCCTCACCCGATTCATATTGATATTCATCTTCGAGCAAAGCCACTCCTTCCTTACCATCTTTATTGCGAAGAGTGAGCAGGCAAGTACTGTCATCCTCCCAACCTACACATGCTGCTCCAGGATAATTATCCATAGCATGATCCCTATGCAGGAAAAGAATCTTTCCACGGCAATCTTTCAGCGTCAATTCAGGGCGAAAGTCCATCACGAAATAACTTTGATACTCAGGGCTGCTTAAAGAAACGGACAGCAGAGAAGCATAATCCCGCAATTCTCCCCCTTCCTTTTTCAAGGAAACAATCAAAGTCTCAGAAGGATATGTTTGCAGAAAGTGTATAAAAGCAGGTAAAACATCATCTTCCCAATATATATC
>ENA-OQDX01000008-OQDX01000008.1-human-gut-metagenome-genome-assembly--contig:-NODE-8-length-23144-cov-0.869053_pt1 | contig 23144 bp, 34 predicted proteins | sample MGYA00242788_ERZ504621 | MGnify/ENA primary metagenome ERZ504621 (study PRJEB26092, sample SAMD00036303) | human gut metagenome | host: Homo sapiens | study: EMG produced TPA metagenomics assembly of the... | reverse complement strand
ATCTATACAGATAACGAACTGTTGACGGAGCAGGCTTTCATCCCTTTTTGTTGTGACGTTGCTGAATTATACCTTTGCCTTGCCAGGCTATGTATATCTCAACGCAGTTGGAGGGACCGGTAAAACCCGGATTACTTTTCTTTTCCAAGTGACTACCACTGTCGTGTATCTGGGGTATCTTTATTGGTTAAGCGCTTGCACTCATGCATCCTTGGCTATTTACTTAACGGCAGAATACCTTTTTGTGATTTTGCTGGCACTGCAATCGGTTTTCTATTTAAGAAGTAAACAATATTAGAAACATATCGAATTATGATGACTAAAATATATCCGCGTACGGGAGATAAGCAAACCGTATATCTTAATGCTGTTGTAAAGGATCCTCGAATAGAGGTTGGTGACTATACTATTTATAATGATTTTGTAGCTGACCCTTTGTTGTTCGAGAAAAACAATGTGCTGTATCATTACCCCATCCATCAGGAGAGGCTGGTTATTGGTAAATTCTGTTCCATTGCTTGCGGTACGAAATTTCTGTTCAACTGTGCCAATCATACGTTGAAATCTCTGTCTACTTATACATTTCCTTTATTTTACGAAGAGTGGGGATTGAAGAAATCGGACATAACGGATGCATGGGATGACAAAGGAGATATTATAATAGGTAATGATGTTTGGATTGGTTATGAAGCGGTGATAATGGCTGGTGTTCATATAGGAGATGGGGCGATTATTGGTGCACGTGCTGTTGTGACTAAAGATGTTCCCCCTTATACAATTGTAGGGGGAACTCCTGCCAAAGAAATCAGGAAACGTTTTGATGAGGATGTGGTGAAGAAATTATTGCGGCTGCAATGGTGGGATTGGTCGATTGATGAGATACGCTGTTACTTGCCGCATCTTGTACAAGGCTGTTGGGATAGATTTCCTTAATAATCCATCATCAGTGAGTTGTCGGTCTTGCCTCGTGAAATGTCAAGGTTAGGCGGTGCATAGCTCTGGTTACAGCTACATAAAGCATACTCTTGTCAATCTCCGAACGGTAATTTCTCTCATCCGTCTGTGGAATAATGACTTCGTCAAACTCAAGCCCTTTTGCCATGTGGCAGAGGTGATGACGATGCCTTGCACAAATGCGGAGCTTTGACTTGATAGGAAGCTGATATCATTGGCATATGATTTCAGCACGTCTGCCATCTCCCTGGCTTGCTGCTCCGTCTTGCATATGATGCCAAGAGACTTATATCCGGATTTCCGGTAAGTGGAGATTAGTCCCATAATGCCGGACAGTTCTTCTACGGCACTGCCGAACTGCAGGATTTGTGGCTTTTCTCCATGCCGGGCAACCGGTTCCAGCTCTGCGTTAGGATGAATCTTTTGCGCAAAATCCGTAATCTCGAAGGTGGAACGATAACTCTTACACAATTTCATGATTTCACTTGCAGTAAGTGACTTTTGGATAGTTTCTGCTGTGGATGAGCCATAAGGATTCACGGACTGTCCTGCATCGCCCAACACGGTTTTCCGGCATGGAAAGAGTTTCTGTATTACCTTGTACTGTATGGGCGAATAGTCCTGCATCTCATCTATCAACAGATGTTTGACTCTGAATGGCTGGTTCCCCGTTTCCCTCCAATGCCAAGTGTAGGTATGCCAGCGGTGCCAAGTCTGAGTATTCGAGTGTATGTCCCTTTCGCATTTTGAACATTCCGGGATTATTTGTCCATTTAAAGAAATCTTTGTAGACTTGAATGTCGTTATTGCCTGCAAACATTAGTCTGATTTCTTTTTTCAAAAGGTTTCTGCCGGCGGTGGTTACCGTAAAGGCGTATTGTATTTTCAACATATCCAGCATATAATCAGCCATAGCATCAAATCGTCGGCGTATGGGATAACGGTTGAAACGTAGGTACTGTTCTTCGATAAACGGGGCAGGTATGGTGATGTATTTGGTCAGCTTCACGTCTGCTGCCTTGAAGTAGGTGTTCTCTATGTGGAGGATAAACTTGTCAAGCTCTGAAATGAAACCGAAAGAGGCTTTATAGGCTATTCTGTCGATGAGGCTTGAGGATGGCTTCTCTAACAGTTCATTCACTAACCCGAAGTATGTTTGGTACTTGTATTTGTGTTCCAACACTCCGGAGAGTATTTGTTCCATACTGGTTTCGGGCACGGTTTCTTCTCCAAGTTCGGGGAGGACGTTGGAGATGTAATCGGAAAACACTTTGTTGGGGGGAGACAATCAGAATATCTTTTGACGAGATGCTGTCTCTGAAGGTATAGAGCAGGTAGGCTATGCGGTGCAGGGCGATGGATGTTTTTCCAGAGCCGGCCACTCCTTGAATAATAAGCGTGCGGATATCTTCGTTGCGGATAATCCGGTTCTGTTCCCGTTGGATGGTGGCAACGATATTTTTCATCTTGTCATCTGCATTGGAACTTAACTCCTTTTGCAGAATGTCGTCATGGACGGTCAGGGCACTTTCAATCATAAATTCCATTTTGCCGCCCCGAATTCTGTATTGGCGTTTTAGGGAATTTCTCCTTTAATCTCTCCCGATGGAGACCGATAGCCTGCTTCTCCTAATTCATGGTCATAGAACATGCTCGAAACGGGTGCTCGCCAGTCATGGATAAGGGTAGCTCGACTTTCCCGGGGTCATAGAAGGTATGGATGCCTATATAAGATAGGCATCACTTTGCTGTTTTCTTTCTTTTCCAAAAAATCAATTCGTCCGAAGTAAGGATGGCAAGTATCTTGGTGAGCCGCTTACGCTTGTTGATTACACTTTCCCCCAAGGCAAAATGGTTTAGGATGCTTTCGCGCATGGAGCGTATCTCATGCGGGTCGATGTCTTTGTTGGACCAGATATAGTCTTTGTATTCTGCCAAGGTGTCGACGTGGTCTTTCACTGATGCGTCGGTATTACCGATAACCTTTTTCAGAAAACTGATTATTTGCTTTAAATATTCTTTCTCTTGTTTCTCTGTTTGATTGAATGCCATAATTAGTTGTTGCTAAAAGATAAGACAGTGTGCAAAATTAGTGTATTGTATCAAGAAGGGAAATGGCTATTTATAGCTATATACTGGGAAGTTTTATATCTTTGCACATTTCAAAAAAGTGGAGGTAAATGGACATTCATGAGCTTGCAAGGCAGAATCAGCAATCTGCATGGAAAGTATTGGAAGATACCTGTATTATTGAAGCATGGGAGCGCATTGGAGCAACCGTTCATTTGGTGGGCTCACTCCGTACCGGGCTGTTGGCGAAAAGTAGGGATATAGATATCCATATTTATACCGATAGGTTGGATGTAGGAGAGAGCTTTTCGGTCATCCGGGAACTTGCGGAACGGTTGCCTTTGCAGGAAATACAATATAGGAACCTTATCCATACGGAGGAAGAGTGCATGGAGTGGCATGCTTTATATAAGGATAGAGAACAGAATACTTGGAAGTTTGATATGATTCACATCCGGAAAGGTTCCAGGTATGATGGTGTTGTAGAAAAGGTGACTGCCGCTATTGCGGAGCGCCTTACTCCTGAAATTAGGAAAACGATATTGCAAATCAAATTCGATGTGCCGGATGGTGTAACGATTCCAGGTATAGAGATTTATCATGCTGTCTTTACGGGAGGTGTCCGCACTTATAAGGAGCTTGAAGAGTGGCGCAAAACAAATCAGTTGGCGGCAGTCTCGGTTGGCTTCCGTAATCTTAGAGGTAGATACCAAGATTTTCTACTATTATGGATGGCTTCCATTATATTGTTGGCATCTAACTTGCTTAGGATGTTTTTCCGGTGATTGTTCACAGTATAGATGCTCACTCCCAGCTGGTAAGCGATTTCCTTGCTTAGAAAACCTTGTCGGATGAGTCGTAATATTTCTTTCTCCCGGTTGGATAATTGTTTGTCGGGAGAAACAGTGCATGTTGGAAGCATCTCTCCCGTTTTTCTGTTCACCACCGTCCGTTTGATTCTTTCGATAGGGGTCTGGTCGGGAAGTATGTCCATTACTCCCATGATTATCCAGGCTTTACCATTCCGGTCTGTTTCTATGACTTGTTGCCGGCTACTTACATTGATATACTGTTGCCGTGCATTCAACATACGGAATTGAAATATTTGCCGGTAGTCATTTCTTTCTTCCGGTGGGAGTGAGTAGATGAACTGTCCATGCTCGATTTGGCATTCCGTGAGTTGCATTCTGTCATCAGGGTGTATTCTCTCTTCCAGTAAATCGCCTTGTTGCCTGATTGTCTTTATCCAAGTGGGATTGTATCCGAAAAGATGGGCAAAACTGTCGGATGCAAAATCGTATCTCTCTTTAAATACGTCAACTGTAAAAATACAGCTCTGACTCATTTGTGAGAACGCTTGCACGGATATTCTTTTCTTGTTCCATAAATCATAGTCCACATCGGGACCGCTAATCTGCTGTCTTGCCCATAATTCTTTGGGAGTTGTCTTGTTGGTAGTCATGGAACAAAGATAACTGATAATTTTCTTTTGAGCTTTATCTTTTACGGGATAATATTATTTCTAAGAATATGTTGTAGGGTTGGATTAAGTGGCTACCTTTGTAGGCCGTGTCATTGGGGACGCCGTGAATGAAAAGCAAACGAGTAATAAATTCAATATGTGATAAGATGAAAGATATACCGGCAGACAGCTTAATAAAGAATTATTTTCCTGTAGATTATATAGATTCTTTTTCTAAAGTGATGGTCACTGGGCAGGCTTTGACACCGGAAGATTTTCGCAATCTTGCCTTCAGCCGATTTCCTAAGTGGATTGGTTGGCTCATGAATTTCAGGAATGCGATTGTAAAGCCATTAGGACTGGATACAGCAACCAGATTTACAGATATGGTCTTGGATAAAAATCTGCATGAAGAAATTCTCGGAATGCCGGATAAGCATCTTGATTTCCATGTGTCCATGTGGTGCGGGGAATATCACGAAGGAAAACAAGAACTTCGGATTACTACTGTTGTGAAGTACAATAATTGGCTGGGAAGGGCATATTTCTTTATTATCAGACCTTTTCATGGGATAATAGTAAAAGTCTATCTTAAAGCATGTTGCTGGGGATAGGGGGAGTGGGTGTAAATAAATACTCCCATTGAAATATTATCATTTCAATGGGAGTATTTATTTGAGTGGTGCCACCAGCAACCGAAAGTCGGTTTGTATGGCACTATTTCTCAATAAGTTATATCTTTATCACGATGTTAATCCCTTGAATAAGGTTTTCACAGCTTTGCACCGTTCGACATCAGTTTATATCTTGAGTACGATTTCTGAGTGCAAAGATACAACTAATATTAGAATTTCAAATATTATCCTTTTATTTGTTCTCTAAAAGACTTACCTATATCCATTATTAACTTGTCATATTTTTCTTTTGTCCTTCTATTTTTATTGATGGTGTTTTGTGCATCTGCTTTAGATATTATTTGTTGAACTTGTTCTCCACCTTCAATTTGTATTCTTATATCTATAAGCTTTAATTTTCCGAATTGGAATTGTTCAAATTGTTCTATAAGTTGAATTAATTTCTCATAATGTTCTTCTTCTATTAATAGAAGATTATCGCTAATAGCATTACGAGTAAGCCTGATTTGTTCACTGAAAGATGGTATTTGATTAGGGTCTGCTTTTTGCCATAACAAATCAGCTTGTCGTTTTGTATATAGTAGAACTTTCCATAAATCATTATACAATTCAAACTGTTTCTCTGAATATCTGAGAAACTGGGATTTTGCTTTCTCTAATTCATTTTTTGTATTTTCCAATTCAGAAGCATACTTTGTTTTTATCACTTCTAATTCTTTTTCATGTTTATTATTATAAGCATCTAATAATCTAGTTGAAAGGAAATTTCCAAACCATTTAGATAGTGCAATAATAACAACACTTGAACCACCGATTGAGACAATGAAGGCTGTTACTAACTTTACATATTCTATCATTTCCATATTTTAATAATATAATCCGTTATTCTGCATCCAAGTATTAATACTATCAGGGTCAATACTGCCAAATAAGTATTTGTTCTTTGATAAAAAACCAACTCGTTGTCCTCTTAAATATATGGTAGGTGGAGTGGATGTATATGGATTATAAGGGCTTAAAGAAGAGTAAGGACTACCATAAGTTGAATACTGATTCTTAAATGAAGTAGCGGAATAGATACTACCATACAAAACCATATTCATAGGAAATGGAATCTATATCGTATCTATTAAGAGAAAGTTTTCCTAAGAATTGCCCGTCACTAGCAATTAAAAAGGATTCACATCTTGCAATTCTATTATTGAAATCATTTATATTCATATATTTATTTTTTTTATGATATATTGTTGTAATGGACTATTAGGTTGTTAGGTATAGTCATAGAAAGAATGCCTACTTCTAAAAGTGGGTTGATGATATTTTTTTTAAATCTACTTCGGTTTGTTTGTCCTACAAGTTTCATTATTTCTTGAATAGAATGGGGTTCTGAGCAATACGAAATTATTTGTTCCGCTATAAATGTATAACGTATATCCAGCTTAGGACATTCTTGGGACAAGCTTGGGACATTTATTATTTCATTTTTGATACTAATCCCTCTTTTAAATACAGCTGTAAACATCCCCTCTGTGTGAAATTCTGGTTCGGGCAGATTTGCTTCCCTCATAGTTTCCTGCATACGAGGAATACCGGATGCAACTCTTTCGACCAAGTGCATACGGGTAAATAACCCGAATATTAGTGGGTTACGTGTCATGCTTTTATGCCCGAAATTTTTAGCTACAATAGGCAAAAGTCCTCCGGGATTGGAAATCTCTACCCGGTCGTCAAACATTTCTATCATAATACTTGCGCCTTGTTCATAGTAGTCACGATGTGACAGGGCGTTTATAATAGCTTCTTTAAATACGGTTAGAGGGATTTCCCAAATTTCCTCTCTTGGTCCTGCTCCCTCTATTTTATAAGCTACTTGCAGTTTGCTTTCCAGCCAAGACATTGCCTGTAAATACTGTTGGTACAATGAACCTCCGAAAGCTTTATCATCTATAATATAGACTTTATTCGTTCCCTTGAAAAGAACACATCTTGTAACAGCATGTGGAAACTTTCGTTCAGGTTGTTTTCCAAAAAACATCGCCGCTCCATTCTTTACCGTTCCGTTCTCGGTAAATAGTTCCAAGTTTTCAAATATTTGTTTGTCGGGTGTGGACGGACTTAGTTTTGCTTCTGTTCGGAAATCCTTAATCATCTGTTCGTCTGCATCCGTGTAGATATTGAACCAATGGCAGGGTATATGGTCAAAAAAAGATTTTATTACATTCCTGAAAGAAGCTGCGCATTTCTTCGGCTGTGCGAAGTTTCTGCGAGTTCGCTCCCTCACGCACATAGATAGAACCGGAAAATATATAAGGTTTGTCCTTGCCGGACGGAACATCAATCACCCAAATAGTTTTATCTCCAATATTTACCGAATACAATTCACAGTGGAGTGTAGGAGATATTTCACTGATAGAACCTTGAATGGCAGAACGCTTATCGTTTTCTAAGTTAGTATCTACCACTTGTCCGTTATCATCTACTCCAACAAGCACATATCCTCCGTCTGCATTGGCGAAAGCACATATTTCCTCTGTCAGTTCACGAATTTTTGAAGGGACACGAACTTTAAATTCTACATTGTAACCCTCTCCGCTATCAATGAGTGATTGTATATTTTCTGTATTCAGCATGAATCTCAAATAATTAGAATACAAAGTTAGTTATTTGTTCTGTATAACCCCATTAAGTTTTATTTTTATTTGTCTTCAATCGCATCATTGGGTTATATTTATAATTTGCCTTTTACAAAATTAGCTATATTGGATAACGGAACAAATAAAAAAACAAGCTATTTTTGCCTTATCAATCAAGGTATTACAATTCATCATGGAAAAAGACTTTCAAATACCGACTCCGGAAGCGATAGAGTCTTTGATAGGAAAAGGGCTTTATCAAATATGGAATGCTCTCTGTCTTTTAATTGAGTATAAGTATGAAATGGAACGATTCTGGAACAATGGTGGGAGAAATGGAAATATGAATATAAGTATCGAAGAGGTGGAAAAACTCTCTGTGCTTTATACGCTAAAGAAAATTCCTTTGGCTTTATGGTTATATTAGGTAAAGGAGAACGTGATAAATTTGAAATGCAACGAGAACTATTCTCAAAAGAAGTACAGACATTGTATGATGAAGCAACTGTTTATCATGACGGTAAGTGGATTATGTTTGAGTTGAGAAATGCCGAGTTGTTTAGTGATATAGAACGCCTTTTAGAAATCAAAAGGCTACCAAACAGAAAATTATTATCTTAAAGAAGTATCTTCCTTTATTATCATACTTTTGAATTTAAAATGAGCAAGAGATATTGTCAAAGTTGCGGTATGCCACTTCGTTTTGATATGGAAGAATGGCTGGGAACTAATTTGGATGGTTCTAAGAGCGATACGTTCTGTTACTACTGTCTGAAAGACGGGAAATATACAGTAGACGTGTCGATGCACGAAATGATTGATATTTGGCTTAGATACATAAATAAATACAATATGTATGCCCATACAGTTTATTCTCCCGAAGAATTGAAACTGATATTGGAGAAAAGACTGCCGACACTCAATCGGTGGAAACAAAAACAAGATACGAAGAATGTTCATAACCAAGCTATTCAAAGTATAGTTAATTATATCAGCAATCATCTGTTTGAGGATTTTGATATAAATACATTGTGCCAAAAGTGCGGAATGTCAGAATATCATTTTAGAAGGGTGTTCAAATTTATTGTCGGTGAAAATATAGGAAATTACATACAACGACTTAGACTGGAATATGCTGCACACTTATTGACCTCAACCGAATATACATTATCCCAGATAGCGGAACTATCTGGTTATCAAAGCAAATACAGTATTGCAAAAGCATTCAAGAAACATTTTAGAGTTTCAACATCCTTATTCAAGGAAAGATTCACACCTCGAAAACGAAATGCGCATACATTGCTAACTTCCAGAATAATAATGATTAATAAAATGTTTGTTTCTTGTTTGGAAGTGGGGAAAGCATACGAAAATAAGTTTCAATATAAGATGGTATGGGATAAACTGTTGTATTATGCAAGGTTCAATAGGATAGACAAAAAACACACAAACTTTGTCAGTTTAAGTTTGGATAATCCGGCAATAACACCGGAAGATAAATGTCGTTTCTATTTAGGTATAATTATGAATGATATACCGGATGCCAAATTGAATACTATACAAATCCCTAATGGACAATATGCTATATTTAGGCATATAGGTAGTTATGATTTCTTATGTGATTTATATAGGATAATTTATGAAGAATGGTTTCCTGATAGCCAGTACTATCCCCAAAACACTTTTAGTTTTGAGGTGTATATAAATTCTCCATGTGATACAGATGTACCGGAATTGATAACTGACATATATATACCTGTCGTAAAGAAAAAGACATTCACTGATATAAAATAATATAGTATGGGAAAGATTTCAGAAATCGCATTGTTTCAACAATCTGAAACGTATGCATTAGTAGTGGAAACACGTACTACAGTAAAAGAAATTGCTATGACTATAGGCAGAAGCTTTATGGAAATAGAAACGTTGTTTAAAGAGCAAAATGCTGTAATTGCAGATGTTCCTTTTGTGGAATATCTTAATTTTGAATCCATGTCAGAAGATATTCACATGGTTATTGGATTTAAATCAGCTAAAGTCTTGTGTGGAAAGGGGAACATAAGAGCGATTACCATTCCGGGCAGAAAAATAGTATCTTGCTTACATAAGGGGAATTATACTGAATTAGCTTCTTTGTATCGTGAAATGCAGGAATGGATTGCGACTAAAGGTTATAAACTTCTCGAGGAGCATCGATAGAATATTATTATAGTAAGCCGGGGGACTTCAGAAGAAGAACTGGTTACTAAGGTTGAAATGCCAGTTTTGTAGGCATCTTATAAAAAATCTATTGTTAAACATTCATCTAAAGCCGTTTATTAGGCGGCTTTAATATTCTGATATGAAAAATTTATTAGAACAGAGATTTTTCCGGCTATTGTCGGAATGCTCACAGCGTAAAGTTTCTGCATCCGAGTTTACGGAAGCTATTGAGGAATTGGCTATGCATGTAGCCAATTTTTGGTATCAACGAACAGGATTACAGCGTTTTGCTCCGCTATTTTTCTTTTGGTTTACATCGTCTTAAATCGTACCGTGTGCGGTTTGAGCAAGAAAAAAAATGCCCTATTTGCATTTAATCGATGAATCTATAGGACTTTTGAACACCGAAATACGTCTTATCGAATGGCGCATCAAATACCCAGAACAGCTACAGCAACGTATCAACAAACAGCCTCTTTCCCCTCTCTATCTCGCAGACAAGACAACCCTTATCAACATCATGGAAATGGTAAGCGGTCTGTTCCTCTCCAAAGACATCGTGTATCAGAACGGCAAGCCCGCCTACTTGGTGGACTTGGCGAAAGCCTTTGAATGGCTTTTCAATATCAGGATAGGCGACTGTTACCAAAAACATGAGGACGTGATAAAACGAAAGCCGGGCAAGCTGACCGGGTTTCTTAATGGATTGGTAGAACTTATCAAAAAGGAACATGACAAGAAAGGGTACAGATAACCAAAGGTTTAGAATTTGTTTATAGGGGATTCCATTAGTTCCCCCGTAATTTCTTTGCGCCTGTTTTCTGAACTTTGCTTCATCAATCGATTGACAGACCATAATGTATAATCAGAAAAATGAAGCAATCATGTATATAGAGAATGACGATTTCAGCGTATGGATGCAAAAGCTGTACGCCAAACTGGAAGAACTCTGCAAGGATGTACGGGTACTGTGCAATGCCGACAGGGTACTGCCCGAAGATGACAACCTGCTGGATAATCAAGACTTGTGCCTGCTCTTCAAGGTGAGTATCAAGACCCTGCAACGCTACCGGGCTATCGGTGCGCTGCCGTACTTCACAATCAGCGGAAAAGTGTACTACAAGGCTTCCGATGTCCGGGAGTTCATCAAGGAGCGGTTCAGCGTCACCACGTTGCGCCAGTTCGAGAAAGAACACTGCACGAAGAAAAAGAAGTGAATTAAAATTAAAAAGCCGGGCGGTTCTGCTCCGGCTTCGCTTTTGTTTTATGGCTTGCCTAATTTGTCGGCTTTCTCCCTTAGCTGCTCGGCTTGCTCGTTTAACAGCCCTGCCCGTTCCAACGCTTCCGCCTGCTTCCTGCTGCGGTATTCAAAGCCTTTCACAGAATCGGTCAGGCTTTGGATGAAAGCGTTGTCCCGTTCCCGGCTGAACCTCGTTTCCAGCAAATCAAGGCTGCTGCCGTCTGCCTTTCCTTTCATTAGGATATAGCGGTATTTTATATCATTGTCCTGTAACCGCTGCATTCTTTGTATAAACCGTACATTCAACACAAGCGACACAAGACAAATGATTATCCCTGCTGAAAGAAAAAAGAACTTGGGTTTCAGGTAGGGAGTTACCCAGTATGTCAGTTTGCCGTACCATGAAACGGGCGTTGTTTCCCCGGTCGGTGTATCATCAGCCGGGAACAACACCTTTAACCGCTCCTTGAAATATCGGTGCGAGGTCACGATAAGCCCCTTTATATCTTCAAGGTCTTGTTTTTGGTTCTCGGACTGCCCTTTTTCGATACTGCCGATTTGGTTTAGAATCTCCCGCACCGTGTTTTCAGTAATGCCGGATTTACCTTGCATTTCCGAAATGCGCTGTTCGATAACGTCCAGCCTGTTAATCGTTTCCTCCCGGCTGGCTGGCGTTACCAGTTTCTCCTGCCGTTCTTTCAGTTCCGTAACCATGGAGAGAAGTCCCTCCAAAATTAAGTTATCTTCCATGTTCCTATAATTTTAAGTGTCGTTTCTTTTTCTTCTTTTTTCTTTCACCGGGATTGTCGGGCGTTTCATCAGCCGGAGAGGACGGGGCGGAGAACAGACCGCCCAAGCCTGCCAGTAACGGACTGTCGGCTTTGCCCGGTGTCTGCGATGGCTTCTGAACAGGTGCAGAAACCGTCTGTTGGTTGCTTTCGGTAGTGTTCAGCCCCGCATCCCCGAAACATTTATCCAGCTTGGAGAAACTGAAACTGCGGTCTATCTCCGAACCCTTGAACGTGTATCCGCCTTTGGAAAAGGATATGCCCTGTACTTCGCCAGTCTGTCCCCTGTACTTGAAATGAATCCCGATACCCTTTTCTGCCAGCCGGGTTTGTAACTGCCGCCAGTTCCTTGATTTCCCGATTTCATCCTTTACGGCATTGTAAATCTCGTATTTGGATTTGTCCGGCTCTCTCAAACGGTGCTGCTTTACATGCTCCTTGCCTTTAGCGAAATAAAGCCCGTGTTTGGCTTTCAGCTTCTTGCATACCTGCTCGTTGCGGTACATGTCGTTCCTGTCAGAAATGGTCTTGCCGTTGTTGTCTATACGGTTGAACACGATATGCACGTGCGGGTGTTCCCGGTCTTGGTGGCGCACGATGATATACTGCGTATCGGTGATTTTCATTTCACGCATGTACTCCTGTGCAAGCTGTACCATTTTCCTGTCTGTCAGCTTGGGTGCGTCCACTGGGGAATAGCTTAGCGCAATATGTCCGATAGGATTTTTCAGGTCGGGGTTCATCCCGGCTTGCAGTATGAACTGCGTATGATGTCCCGGTTGCTTTCGGCTAACACTCCCTCCGCATGAAGCAAGGTTGCCTGTTCCTTGCCGAGTACATAGTTCACGCAGCCTTTAAATCCGCTTCCCTTTCTTATTTTTCCAATCATCCGACAGTTGGTTTATGATTTCGACAATCCTGTTTTTGAGTTTCACCAGTTCCACCGCTACCAGTGCGAAACCTCCGGCATTTGCCCGGTGCGCCAGCTGGTTGATGTTGTTGCTTCGCCCGCCAGCTTGCGGATAGTGTCCGCATCCTGCCTGTTCAGCCGGGGCGTTACCTCTGCCGAAACGACAGCCTGCCGGACGTACTCGCTGACGAGCAGCCCGGCTTCGGTGGCTCGCTTCCTGATTGCGTAGAACTGTAACTCGGTCAGTTTCGTGCTGACTACCCGGTTCTGCTTGTCTATCCGGCTTTTTGCCGGGCGACCTCCCGGTTTGTTCCCTATCCCTGTCATGTGTTTTTGCTTTTAGGTGGTATCTTAAAAATTGCGACCAACGGGAGAAATTTTCTTTGCTGTCAAGCAAAGCAAGGTGTTTCGGTCTACCGAAACATAACCTTGCTCTCCCTAATCACACAGCCTGCTGTTGGTTCATGCCGCCAGTCTTGCAGGTCACATCCTTAGCCCTCTCTTTCTTTTTTCACCCGGATTTTGTCTGTTATCCTGCTCCGGCTGGGGCTTGTCGGTAACTGTCAAGTCTTGGGATTGTTTCACTTTAAGGCTACACAGATAGTCGTTCAGGTCATTGTGACCGCTGTACAGGTGTGATGCGTCACGGACACGCCATTTGTATTCCTGCCTTATGGCTTCAACCGCTTTCCTCCCGGCTTCGTCATTGTCAAGCATACAATGTATATGCCCGTAATCAGCCAACGGATATAAGGCTTTATCCGTGTTGGCGGTGGAGTTCAGAATAACGTAGTCCTGCCAGTCGGTGCAGGGCATACCCGGGCTTTTCTGTTGCCGTATAGTGAGGAACGAGAGGAAATCCAAAAAGCCCTCAACACGAAACAGGTATCTCTCGGCTCTCCTTGCTGCCGTATATGGGTAATGTCTTTCGATGTGCTGCCCTTGAAACGGGGATTGCGAAGCTCGTAACCTCCTGAATCATTCCTGAATGCCAGCGCAAAATAAGACTTGCCACCGATGCGGTAATACATTTCCTGCACGTATGGGGATGCCGTTCCGGGAGAAATCCCCCTTTCCTGCAAATAGCGTATGAGTGCCGGATTCTGTAACGGCTGTATTCTGCGTATCTCTATCGGGCTGGCTGCTTGCCTTTTCGTGTCCCTTTCAGGCAGGTCTTTCCCGTGAAAGGAAAAAGAGGCGGTGTTGCCCTGTTCCAGTCGGCAGATAGCACCGTAGGCGTTGCACCCGTTCTGCTTCATCACAAGGTCGATGAGCGTCCCGCCCTCGCCGGTTCCGTAGTCACACCATAGATTGGCGTTATAATCCACCTTGAAACTCGGCGTGTTGTCCTCCCGTAAGGGGCTGCGGTACATCCCGTAGTTTCCCTTTTCCGTGACGGGCTGGATTCCCAAAGAGTTCAGGTAATCCTTGATACTGATATTGTTGGCTTCCTTATAGGTCATAATCTTTATTTTTTTGATGTTGATAAATTGCAGTAGCACAGTAAGAAGTCAGTAAGAAGAAAAGTCACTATGTTTCTGCGCATAATTCTTTTTTATTTCAGCGGATTACATCTTATGCAGTAAGATAAGTAAGTTATTTCTTCAAAAGAAGATAGAAATATAACCTTGATTATTTCCTGCGGTTTTTCTTTTTCCAAACTTTTTCCAAAAGTTTGCGGTTTTATCTTACTGCTTACTGCGCTATTATTAAATGTTTGATATACAGGCTATAAAATAAAAATACATCTTACTATGGCAGTTACTGCGTTGCAGTAATAACCAATCGTAAAATGACCGTGCTAACCGTAATCGCTGTTTGTACAGGATGTTGGAACAGGTTTTATCCTATACCCATATACCGAATAGGTCTGTTTGTCGATACGTTTCTGTACCCGTTTGAACCCGGCTTTGCGTAACGCTTCCCCCAGCCGTTTTTCAGATAGTTGCATGGGGCATATATCCCGTAAGCGTGCCAGTATTTGTGCCGTTGTCATAAAAAACAGGGCTTCTTCCTCCTCTGTCGGCTTCTCAAAGTATTGTGCCAGCATCTCGAACTCGACCGTCTGCACCTCAAATTCCGCATTTGTCAGGTGCAGTTCCCCAATCTCCGCATCGTTGAACCAGTAACGCACGCCCTGACGGTACAGGTACATGATTTCGGAATAGACATTATCCATGCGGATACTTTCTGCCGTGGGCTTGTCTATGCGCAGCACCTCGAACGGCAAGAAACGCCTGCTGCCTGTCGGATCGGTCAGGAACTCGTTGCCGTTCACCGAAGCATGAAGCTGGCGAGTGGGGGTATTCCTCTATGTAAACATCATACGGTCTGCGGTACTTTACCGCCGGGGTGGTGATAAGGTTCTTTTAATGCGTTCTCGTTCTGCTTGTTGAGTTCCTTTAGCTGGTCGTCAATGTTGATGAACAGGTATTCGGCTATCAGTGTCAGGATGTCTTTGCCCTGCGGGTCTATCTTCCCGGTGAACAGGTAGTTCTTAAGCGGTGTCGGGCAAAGGTTGTCCAGCCACCACGATTTGAACTGCCCCCTGCCTGTCCCCCGGTCAGCACCAAACAGGTATGGTTCTGACATCCCGTGTCGTTCATGGCGTTGGCTACCACACCGATAAGCCATTTCGTGAAATATTCCTCCCATTTGCCGGGGTTGGCTACCTGTACCGTGTTCAGAAGCCTGCCGATATGCCTGTGTTCGGCAGGATTCAGTAAGGGCAGGGCGTTGAAGTATTCCCGTATGGGATGTACCTTTCTTGCGAAATCGCTTTCCAGTATGGTACGGATGTTCTCGGCAGAGGTGACGATACCAGCGGTTGCGTCCAGCCTGCGCCTGAACGAGTTCAGGACGAATTTCGTAACGGGCTGGTACAAGCCTGAAGAACTTGCAGCCCGGTATTCCGTCCGGCTCTTTACGGTATTGAACCGGAAATCGTACAGGACGTTCAACAGGCTTTCGATGCGCTCGTTCTTGGACTGCCAGCCCTCGATGTGCCGTGCATCATCACTTCTTTTCTTTTTCATCGGGAAGTCTGTTAGAAGCCGGGACATACTGCTGCTGCATCCACTTTTTGAGTTCCTCCATGTCGAAACGCAGGGTACGCCCACGCTTGACACACGGTATCAGTCCCTTGCTGGCTAAGTGGTACAGGTAATTGACCGAATACCCGGTTATACCGCTGGCAACGGATATTTTGACTAACACAGGCTCTTTTCCGTCCTGCCGTTCTTCGGGCTGTACGCCCGTGACCGGGGCAATCATCTTTTCGATGTTCTCCAGCCGCTTGAAAATTTCTTCGAAAGGATTGTTCATAGGTGCTTGTTTTTTGAATTAGCACCACAAATAAAATAAGAAAAATCGGTAAAAAACAAAGCGTCAGCCGTTTGGAATCGCTTTGCTGCGCTCTGCACCAAATTAATGTCGGCAAATAGAAAACGGCTTTGTGTTCATTACCTTACTTATTTAGGGAGTGGAGAAAAAATAGGTTTTTTTGTTATCGGTTCATTTCTTTCGTGTAGTTGTTGGGTTAGCGGTGGACATTTTCGGACACGTAAGGTCATTTGCGGACAGGAAGAAACGACCTGTCATTCAGCCTTATATATTTGCACCAGTGAAGAAAAACGGAGTATTGACAAGAATAAATATATCGGTTATGGAAATAGTGACGATTGAAAAGAAAACCTTTGAACTTTGGAAACAGAGGTTTGAAAATTTTGTGGGGCGTGTGGATGCGCTCTGCGTGCCTTTACGCAGGAAGCGTGACAAGTGGCTGGATAACTGCGAGACCTGCCGTTTGCTGAATGTTTCAGCCCGGACGATGCAGACTTACCGTGACACGGGGAAACTGCCTTACTCGCAGATAAACAGCAAGATTTACTACAAGGCTTCGGACGTGGAAACATTTTTGCTCAACCAAGTAAGGGACAATTCTAAAAAGTAGGCGTATGGATTTGATAACGAAAGATTCCGAAACCACGCTGGTGCTGTTTTCCTCCCTTGACAAGGTGCTGGAAAACGTGGAGTACGTGGTAATGAACTATCGCCCAGTATTGAACGGTGAACACTACCTGACGGGCGATGAAGTGTGCAGACGGCTTTGCATCAGCAAACGGACATTGCAGGATTACAGGGACATGGGACTGCTGGGCTACGTGCAGCTTCCGGGAAAAATCATCTACCGGGAAAGCGAGATTTTAGACCTGCTGGAAAGGCATTACAGAAAATGAAATCTTGTTTTCTTGGAATCTTGCTTTCTTGAAATATAGCTATCTTGTTTTCTATATTGTTTGATTGATTGAAAGCCAGCAATCACGTTTTCTTTAAAACTGTATTGCTGGCTTTGTAATCCACCAATTTATAATTAGGATTTATATAATTAGTATGTTATACTTTCAGTTTTTCGTATATTTGCATTGTATTCAAATAAAAGAGATTAAATACTAAAATTATAGAGATATGGCAAAACCGCGTGTTTTTATAAGTTCCACTTTTTATGATTTGAGACAAATTAGAGTAGAACTAGATAAGTTTATAGAGGGGTTAGGGTACGAACCCGTTAGAAATGAGGAGGGGGGATATTCCTTATGGCAAGGATGAAGCTTTACAGGCATATTGCTATAAAGAGATAGCTAATATAGATGTTTTGGTATCAATAATTGGTAGCCGTTATGGTAGTGCAGGTATAATCAAAGAAAAGGAGCAGGAATACTCAGTATCACAATTAGAACAAAACTGCACTTAAGGAAGATAAACAAGTTTTTGTTTTTATAGATAAAAAATGTTTTCACTGAATATGAAACTTATATATTAAATAAGAACAATGAGAATGTTATTTATAAGTATGTGGATAATGTCAATATTTATAAGTTTATAGAAGAAATAAAAGCTTTACCCCATAATAACAATATAAAGGGATTTGAAACTGCTGAGGATATTACAAGTTATTTGAGGGAGCAATTTGCTGGTCTTTTCAAACAATTTATGCTTGATAATAAAAGGGTTAAAGAAACGTTAATCATTAGAGATATAGAAAATACAGCAAAAACTTTAAGAGAATTAGTTGATTATTTAAAGGAGGATTCCCAAGGAAAAGACGAAGAAATAAATAGAATTATTCGTATTAATCATCCAATGGTGGGTAGATTAAAGGAATTGTTGAATATTCACTACAATATTTATATTGAGGGAAAAAGAGATTTGGAGGCATTACTTAAAGCAAGAGGATATAAGTTTAATCCAATAGAAGAATACTGGGAAAGGACTTTTAATAATGAATTGTTAAAATTATTTATATCTGAAGACTTGTTTGAAAACGATAAATTGAAATATATAAAAGCCAGTGATTGGAGTGATGATTTTATTAAATTAGAAAAAGCGTTTTTACAGAAAGATGATGATTTGCCATTTTAAGTTTGCGACTTTCTTCTTTGGTGTAAAAGAAGAAAGTCGTTAGTGTTTTTTTTTGTTATACAGTACAAATATTTATTTGTTTTTCAACCGCTTGCATATCCCTTAATATCGTTTGGTCTAACACCTTTGCGTAGTGTTGTGTCATTCGTGTAGATGAATGCCCCAGCATTTTAGCCACATTCGGCAGTGACACGTTGTTAGCCAGCGCAATAACCGATGCAAAACTATGGCGGGCGGTGTGCGTGGTCAAGTTCTTTTTGATACCGCACAGGTCGGCAATCTCTTTCAGGTAGCTGTTCATTTTCTGATTGCAGGGAACGGGCAACAAAGTTCCTTTATCCATGCAGTAGGGGTTATCCTTATACTTTTCAAGTATCTGTTTGGGAATGCTCAAAAGCGGGATGTTACAGATATTGTTTGTCTTTTCACGGGGTTTCACTATCCACAGGTTGCCGTTGCTGTCCTCTGAAACGTGTTCGGGGCGCAAGTTATACACGTCTATGAATGCCAGTCCAGTATATACGCAGAAAATGAAAACATCCCGTACCAGTTCCAGCCGTTCAATCCTGAACTCTTTCTGCCATATCCGGTTTATCTCGGCTTGGCTTAGGAACTGTTTGTTTACCTCCACCTCGTGAAACTTGATTCCTGCAAACGGGTTCTTTGTCAGCCACTCGTTGGCAATGGCAAGGTTTATCACTTTCTAAAACATTTCATGTACCGGATAACGGTATTCTGTGCGCAATGCTTCTCCGTCTTTAGGTATAAATCGAATTTGCGTACCAGTTCCCCGTTTACCTCACGCAACAGCATATCATCTACCTTGTAATCCCGTTTAACCAGTTCCATGAGGTATTTAAGGCAATTGTCGTAACGTCTTACGGTGATGTCGGCATAGTCCGTCCCGATTAGCTTCCGGCAGTTGTCGTTATGTTCTTTGAATACATTATACAATGTCTTGAAAGTCTCGTCCTTTCCCTGATAGCGGTTCACTATGGCACGTGCGGAGATAATCTTTCCCTCCAGTTCCAAGTCTTGGTAAATCTGATAGAATTTCACACGCAGGGCGTCAATGTAATGGTTAAGTTCCACGGAGTTTCGGTCTTTGCCTGTCGATTTCTCTTTTTCCTGCGACCAGAGTGGGACTTTTACGCTCCGCTTTAGTTGAAGTTCCACGTATAGGCGGTCATAAGTGACACGCACACGCACGGGTGCTTCCCCGTTTTTTAACAGTTTGCTACGCTTGATGAAGAACAACACGCTGAATCTTTTTCTTTCCATACGGCTCAATTTTTAATGATACAAAGTTAGGAAATCGAACCGAGAACCCTGTTATGTAAAATAGTGCAACGTGCTGTAAAAGAATGAAGTAAATACTTCGCAGTGGAACATTCCGGGCTTTTAAAAACAGTCCCTTGAATAAGGACGTATAGTTTGCTTCAATCCCACTGATTTTGCCTACTCTTGGAAAGAAAAATCCCCGAACTTCTTTGAAATTCAGGGATTTACATCGTTTTGCTTTCTTAAAAAGTGGTGCCACCAGGAATCGTAATCTACACCCAAGTAGCTCTATATCTTCACTTTGAGGAATTTCGCCAAACCCGCAATCTCCTCCTATCGCTCCACCGCAAAATTGCGTCGTTCTGCGCATCGTGAAAGCGGATGATTTCGTGTGGCAAAGGTTACAACTTTAGGGTGAGAAATTGAAAGGATTAGGGTATTATATTTATGAATCTCGTCAAAATTCACGAAAAGCTTTAGTCAAGCTGACAAAATCAAGTAATTGTTATCGTTGGGATATCTTTATGTGATTTTGTTTGCTCTTTTCGTAATTATTCTACAGATATTATTATTATAATTTGCACACAACGGATTTTATTGGTATTTTTGCGGCATACAACATAGTAAAGTCAACGATTATGATAGCAGAGTTCAGTGTTGAGAATTTCTTCTCCATTAAATCACCTCAAAAGATAAGTTTTGAACCTTCGTCAGACACCTTTATGTCTGATGAGTATTCGTGTGAAGTTAAGGATGGGGTTAGATTGCTGAAAGTGGGCATCATCTATGGTGCCAATGCTTCCGGCAAAACCAACATATTAAATGCCATTGAGTTTTTCAGAATGTTAGTTCTGAGAATGCCGAAAGACCGCAATGAAAAGACAAGGGTTGTCCCCTTTATGTTGGATGACACGTCAAGAAACGAAATGACAAAGATGTCAATGAGTTTCTACATCAATCAGTCGAAGTTCATCCTCACTTTTGAATTGAATGCTAAATACATCTATTCCGAGACGCTGATAGTATATGACTCTATTCGTCCGACCAAATTGTATAGTCGCAGCTATGATGCGGAAACAGACTCCACGGCCATAGACTTTGGTGGCAATCTGAAACTGACGAAGAAAAGCCAGGACGTGATTTCCGGCAACACAATCAATAATTGTAGTGTGCTGGCTGCATTCGGTAAAAGCAATGTAGAACGTACACGCTTGAATGATGTGTATGATTACTTCGCAAATCAAGTAAAGGATGTTTTGGCTCCCGGTATGTTGCTCTCCGGCTATGTAAAATCCCGTTTGGACAAGGATGAGAATGGAGACTTGAAAAAATTTATTTTGAACTTTCTGAAGGCTTCCGATTTTAATATCGAAGATGTTGTCCTGCATGAAGAAGAAGAACTGATTACACCGGAATTGGAACAATTGATTCAGAATGCCCCTATCGGTAATGAAGCGAAAGCCGAAATGCTTCGAAAAGGCAAAATCACAAATACAGAACTGACATTCAAACATAAGGCTGGAGATGGCCTATACGACTTGTCCGAAGAATACGAGTCCAACGGCACCATGCGATTCATGGGACTGGCAGTGATTCTGAATTTCCTGTTGAAGACCAATCGCTTTGTGCCCATTGACGAGGTAGAGACAAGTATCCACTACGAACTGTTAGCTTACTTCTTGAAAGTCTTTTTGGCAAACAGCGAAGGGACGTCACAAATGCTGCTGACAACTCACGACATCAATCTTCTCAATGAAGATTTCATCCGCCGTGACACGATATGGTTCACCGACAAGGACGAACTTGGCGAAACTAAGGTAGTACGGCTTTCTAACTTGGGCTTGCACAAGAATCTCTCACCATATAACGCCTACAAGCAAGGGAAACTGGTGAAGCTGCCATTCCTCGGTAGTCAGTACATCAACTTAAACGACTAATGATATGGGGCGAACAGTAACAAAAAGTATTGCCATCATTGGCGAGGGAGAAACGGAATGGTTCTATTTCGATTCTCTAAGGATTGCGTGTCGCTACCCGTTCAAGGTTGCGCCAGACTTTCCTCAGCACAGCGACATCAATCATATCCTGAAGTTGGTTGAGTCCTATTTGAGCAAGCAATACGATTACATCGTTTGCCTGTTCGATATGGATAGACTATTTCTGTTTCCTTCTGAAATGCAGCAGTACCAGCGAGCAAAGAAGGAATACAGCAAGAAAAAGTATGCCGGGAGAGTGCTATTCATTGAAACGAACCCATGCACAGAATTTTGGTTCCTGCTCCACTTCCTTCCCAATGTGGGTTTTGTCGGCGATATGAAAACTATGACCAGCTACTCCCCGAATTACAGAAGTACATGCCGGGCTATGAAAAGACCAAACGGTACTTCACACGCACCAACCTCTACAAGTATCTGACGGAGAACGGTGACTTGGAACGAGCGATGTCAAACTCAGAAAAGTTGTGCCAACTCTGCCAAGAATCTCCGGAGGATTTAAAGGCGTATTCGGAGATACATAAAGTGATTAGGTTGCTAAATGGATTGATTCACGAGTAAATCAAACTTTCAAACATCAGAAAAATATATGGCTACGCAAAATAATATTGACCTGTTGCTGTCAAAGCTGGACAAGGAGCAACTGTGTACGTTCATAAAGAAAGAGTGCGCCAGAGACAGACTGTTTCAGGACCGTTTTCTCGCACCTGGGGCCGGAAGCGTGTTCACGCCCACCCCGAAGAACTATACAGCCCGTGTTCTTGAAACCATTGAGTTGCATTCCGGGGGGGAACGGATATGTGACCTATAACAACGCACGTGACCTCAGCTATGATCTTGAGGAAATTCTGGACGAAGCCGAAAATGCCATTAAGAATGAACAATGGGAAACAGCCTTTGCCGCGCTTATGGGATTTGCTACAGTAGGAGAGGAAATTCTATATTGCGGAGACGACAGCGCCGGATACCTAAGCGGCGCTGTGGAAAATTGCTTCGACAAACTACAGACATTATCTGAGGAAGAGCGTCTGCCAAAGAAGTTGAAAGAGATGTTCTACGAACAGGCCATGACAAAATTCACACAACAGCACCTCAAGGGATTTGACTGGTGGTGGAACTGGATAAACATGGCTATTACACTGGCCGACACCCAAGAGAAGCAAGAGCGCATAATCAAAGCGCTGGACGACATCATAAACACGCGAGAAGAAGATAGCTGGAGTACAGAATACTACATAAAACAGCACAAACGTACAAACTTGAGATGATGTCCAAGACCGGCACTCCGGAAGAACAGCGCAAGTTCATGTACGACAACGTGGACAATCCGGACTTCCGAAAAAGGCTGTTGCAGATGGCTTGGGAAAAGAAAGACTATGACGAGGTCTTACGTCTGGCCAAAGACGGACTGACACATGATGCCAGGTACGCCGGCTGATGGAAGACTGGCAACGATGGGAATTCAAAGTCTACAGTCTCCGCGGCGACAAGGAAAACATCCTGCGTCTCTCCAGACTTTTCTTTTTCAGCAATTTCAGGTGGGGAGAAAAGGAG
>ENA-OQDX01000007-OQDX01000007.1-human-gut-metagenome-genome-assembly--contig:-NODE-7-length-23849-cov-0.874968_pt1 | contig 23849 bp, 30 predicted proteins | sample MGYA00242788_ERZ504621 | MGnify/ENA primary metagenome ERZ504621 (study PRJEB26092, sample SAMD00036303) | human gut metagenome | host: Homo sapiens | study: EMG produced TPA metagenomics assembly of the... | reverse complement strand
AGCATCTATGGAAAGGAAAATCTTAAGTTATTCTATTAGTCTGGCACTCTGCCTGCTGATGTTCCTCCCCCCTACGGGCGCAGAACGGGAATCCTACCCGTCCCCCCCCAGGGAGCACCTCCCAAGAAGGAGAAGAAGGACGCGAAAGAAGAAGTGCACTATCCGTTATACAACGGCATGTCCGTCGGCTTGGACTTGTGGGGAATCGGAAGTTCCGTATTTGGAGGAGATTTCCTGAGTTCCGAAGTGGCCGTGGATGTAAACCTCAAGAACCGCTTCTTCCCTATTGCCGAACTGGGATATGGCTCCACGGACACCTGGAGTGACAAAGGCATACACTACAAAAGCAACGCCCCCTACTTCCGCATAGGAATGGACTATAACACGCTATACAAGAAGCAGCACGGACACATGCTACTCGTAGGCTTGCGTTACGGTGTAAGTAGCTTCAAGTACGATGTAGACGCCTTGGGACTGGACGACCCGATATACGGTGGCATCGTAGGCAATCCGAATCTGGACGACGAAATATGGGGAGGCAGCCTGCCCTATAACCATAAAGGAATGAAAGGCTCCATGCAATGGGCGGAATTTTGTGTCGGTATCCGGGCGCACGTCTGGAAGGCATTGTACATGGGCTGGTCACTACGCTTCAAGTTCAAATTGTCTGCCTCGGCCGATGAATACGGTGACCCGTGGTATGTGCCCGGTTTCGGGAAATATGGCTCCAACACGATGGGAGTAACCTATACGATAACTTATAAACTACCTCTTTAAGCGACTTATGACAGGGTTAGAGATTTGGCTACTGGCCGTAGGACTTGCGATGGATTGTTTCGCCGTTTCTATAGCCAGCGGAATTATATTGAAACGCGCCCGGCTGCGCCCTATGCTGGTGATGGCCATCAGCTTCGGCTTTTTCCAGGCTTTGATGCCTCTGCTGGGATGGATAGGCGCCAGTTTTTTCAGCCACCTGATAGAAAGTATTGACCATTGGATTGCATTCGGTATCCTTGCCTTCCTGGGCGGACGCATGATAATGGAATCCTTCAAGGACGAAGATTGCAAGCACGAGTATGACCCTACCAGCCTGAAGGTGGTGCTCGCTCTGGCCGTGGCAACCAGCATCGATGCATTGGCGGTAGGTGTTTCGTTTGCATTCCTCGGTATCAAGCAATTCTCGGCTATTCTTTCCCCCATCGGCATTATCGGTTTTGTATCATTCGCCTTGTCGATGGTCGGCCTGATGTTCGGCATCCGTTTCGGATGTGGCATAGCCCGCAGACTGCGCGCCGAACTTTGGGGAGGGATTATCCTCGTCATCATCGGTACCAAGATATTGGTAGAGCATCTCTTCTTTTAATTAAAAAGTAAAAAACTCAGATAGGATATGGAAAAGAAAGTACAACGGAATTTTTTTATGGATTGCCCTACTGGTACTGGGGAACCATCTGGATACTTGCCCGCCACAACCAAGTCACTCCTTATCAGACGGATAACGGACTGATATTCGGTACGGTATATAAAGTGACTTATCAATGTGACCAAAACCTGAAGGCGGAGATAGAAGCGGAACTCAAACGTTTCGACGGTTCCTTGTCCCCTTTCAATGACACGGCGACCATTACGCGCATCAACCGCAACGAGGACATTGTGCCCGACACATTCTTTACCAACGTCTTCCGACGTAGCATGGAAATCTCCCGGGAGACCGATGGTGCCTTCGATATCACCGTTGCCCCTCTTGCCAATGCCTGGGGATTTGGCTTCAAGAAGGGTAACTTCCCCGACTCTGCCATGATAGACAGTCTGCTGGAGATGACAGGATACGAAAAAGTAGAATTGTCCGATGAAGGGAAAGTGGTGAAAACAGACCCGCGTATAATGCTCTCGTGTAGCGCTGTGGCAAAAGGATATGCAGTAGATGTCATAGCCCAACTTCTGAAGAAGAAAGGTATCCGCAACTTCATGGTCGATATAGGCGGAGAAGTAGTTGTTCACGGGCAAAACCCTCAAAATGGACTTTGGCGCATCGGTTTGAACAAGCCGATAGACGACTCACTGGCAGTGAACCAAGAATTGCAAGCAGTGCTGCAAGTCACAGATTTAGGCATGGCTACATCGGGCAATTATCGCAACTACTACTATAAAGACGGAAAGAAATATGCGCATACCATCGACCCGCGTACCGGCTATCCGGTACAGCACAGCATCTTGTCCGCCACCGTCATCGCCAAAGATTGCATGAGTGCAGACGCCTATGCCACGGCATTCATGGTGATGGGGCTGGAAGAAGCAGAACGCGTGGCGGATGCACATCCGGATATCGACGCCTGTTTCATTTATACGGATGAAGAAGGAAAGCTTCAAACGTTCTTAACAAAAGGAATGGAGAAGTATATGAAATAATGTGCAAATGCGATTAACCCATCATTTATAAAATACAAAATATACCGCCAGTACCAGACATACAAAAGCGGCAAAATGATTCCAATGCAGCGTTTCCCCCTTGAAAAGAACCGTTGTGAACACCGTAAAGATAATCAAAGTGATTACTTCCTGAATCACTTTGAGTTGCATCAATGAGAACGGGCCTCCATTGCCTAAAAAGCCTATCCGATTGGCCGGAACCTGGCAAGAATACTCTGCCAAAGCTATTACCCAGGAAAATAGCACCACGGCATACAACGGCCAGTTGGAGATGACTTTTGTCTCTTGTAGCTTCAGATGCCCATACCAGGCAAACGTCATGAAAATATTAGATACAATCAATAGCAAAATGGTATAAAATGCTTTCATATATTTTTTAATAATTAATGGTTAATGTTTTATGATTGCAGGCAGCAATTCCTCCTGCACATTCGTCATACTCCCCCATAGACTATAGCGTGCCTCAGGATTCATTTCCTCCAACTGTTTCAGAATGCCTTTCATTGTACTACGGCTGGATTGTGACTCATACGGACAATTCTTCACCTGCTTACGATACCCCCTCACTTGCGCCAACTCCATCAAATCCGCCTCATGTACCAGACACATCGGACGGATAATCGTCATATCAAACTTCTTCATTACCAGCCGAGGAGGCATGGAGCTGAACGCTCCCTGATAGGTGATATTCATCAGCAAGGTCTCCAGAATATCATCCATGTGATGGCCTAACGCGATTTTATTGCATCCCTGCTCCTTGGCTACGGTAAACAATGCCTTCCGTCTATTCCAAGAGCAAAGAAAACAAGGAGACTTGCGGGTATCTGTCGTGGCATCAAACTCCGTTTCAAAGAGAACAAAAGGCACTCCCCACGACTCTACGTACTCCCTCAGATAGTCTACATCACTTTGATAAGGTATATTCTTCATCACTACATGTACGGCGACAACGGAAAAACGGGGTTTATAGACACGGGCACGCCGTGCCAACAATTCCACCAGCGCCAAAGAGTCCTTGCCTCCCGAAAGCCCGATGAGAATCTTATCGCCGTCCTCTATCAGCCCATATTCCACCACACCTTTGCTAAACCGCTTGTCTATGCGGCGCAACATCTTTTCTTCTTCAGTAAATTGTGCCATTGATACGAGTTATGAGTTATAAGTTATGAATTATAGCTCTTCCGGTTGCAAAAGTAAGGCAAAAGAACGATTTAAAGAAGAATTAACAAAATAGAATTACGGAAACCAGCTTTATTCACGATAAATTTGTATTTTTGACCTTCTGAACAAATCAGCATGTATCAATATGAATAAAAAATATATCCTTTTCTTTCTATTCGGCCTTTTGAGCATAACAATTTCCGCACAAAGCCTGGCAGAAGCCAAAGCCTTGTACGAGAAGGGAGAATACGAAGAAGCCAAGCCCGCCTTCAAAAAACTCGTCAAGACACAACCTGGCAATGGAAATTACAACCTATGGTACGGTGTATGTTGCCTGGAAACCGGCGAACCCGCAGAAGCCTTGAAACACCTGGAAAGCGCCGTCAAGAGACGCGTCCCCAGCGGGCAACTCTATTTGGCCCGGGCATACAATGATCTATATCGGTTCGAAGAAGCCATCGAGACTTATGAGACCTACATTTCCGACCTGAGAAAGAGAAAACGCTCCACCGAAGAGGCCGAACAATTATTGGAAAAAGCAAATCCAACTTGCGCATGCTGAAAGGCGTGGAAGAGGTCTGCTTCATCGACAGCTTTGTGGTAGACAAGGAAAAATTCCTGGATGCATACAAAATCAGCCCCGAATCGGGCAAGCTGTTCATGTACGACACCTACTTCAATGATTCCGGTAAGGAAGGCGGAACGGTATACGAAACGGAGCTGGGCAATAAGCTATATTATAGCGAAATGCAACCGGACAGCACCCTCAGTATCCTTTCGCGCAACAAGTTGCTGGACAAATGGAGTGATGGCAGCTTGTTGCCCGGAAGCATCAATGAGGCCATGAATGCAGACTATCCCTATGTACTTACGGACGGTATCACTATCTACTATGCTTCGGATGGCCCTGGCTCGATGGAGGATATGACATTTTCGTCACCCGTTACAATACGAATACCGACTCCTATCTGATGCCGGAAAATGTGGGCATGCCGTTCAATTCGCCCTACAACGACTATATGTACGTCATCGACGAATTCAACGACTTGGGATGGTTTGCCTCCGACCGCTACCAGCCCGAAGGCAAAGTGTGTATCTATGTATTCATTCCCAACTCATCCAAGCAAGTGTACAACTACGAAGGGATGGACCCGGACAAGATGATATCATTGGCGCAACTTCACTCTATCAAGGACACATGGACGGACACCGATGCGGTAAAGGGCGCCCGAGAAAGGCTTCGGACCGCTGCCAACGCAAAGCCGCAGACCACCAAGAAGCATGATTTCCAATTCATCATTGACGACCACTCCACCTACTACCAGCTGGACGATTTCCGCTCCCCGCAGGCCAAAGCCTCGTATGGCAAATACAATCAGCTGGAGCAGAGCTACAAACAACTGCAGGAGAAACTGGAAGATATGCGTTCGGAATACTCCCGAGCCAACAAGCAGGAAAAGGACAAGATGTCCGCCGCCATCCTCGACCTGGAGCAACGTGTACGGCAATTGTCCACTGAGATGGAGCAAACTGCCATTCAAGTGCGCAACCTGGAAAAACAAGCCACCAAATAAAGACAACTATGGATATACTCATTATCGCCTCATTGATTATAGGAGCAGTAATCTTGTTCTTAGTGGAATTATTCGTAATTCCGGGCATCAGCGTTGCCGGTTTTCTGGCAGGAGGTTGCATCATCTTTGCCAACTACTATGCCTTTGCCTATATGGGCACCACGGCAGGTGTCATTACGCTTATCATATCTGCCCTGGCTTGTATCGGCTCGTTGGTATGGTTCATGCGCTCCAAGACACTCGACAAAATTGCATTGAAAAAAAACATCACCTCCAAAGTAGACCGTAGTGCCGAGGAAAAAGTCAAGGTAGGCGATATAGGCGTAACCACTACCCGCCTGGCTCTTATCGGCTATGCCGAAATCAACGGAGACATCGTGGAAGTAAAGTCATCAGACGGCTTCCTGAACGAAAAAGACTCCGATTATCGTAGACCGTATTGCCGACGGAGTCCTCTTAGTGGAACGGCTCAAGCAGTGAAATTTCTGAAATCAACCTATTATTTATAACTAACAATTAATATTTAATCTCATGGATCCAAGCACAATGTATTTAACCGCCTTCCTCATTATAGGAGGCATTATTTTCCTGGTACTTTTCTTCCATTATGTACCGTTCTTCTTGTGGCTGTCCGCCAAAGTATCGGGAGTAAACATCTCGCTGGTACAACTTTTCCTGATGCGCATCCGTAATGTCCCTCCTTATATCATTGTGCCCGGCATGATTGAAGCTCATAAAGCAGGATTGCAAAACATCACGCGCGACGAACTGGAAGCGCACTACCTTGCCGGAGGTCATGTAGAGCGAGTGGTACACGCACTGGTATCCGCCTCTAAAGCCAATATCGAGCTGCCGTTCCAGATGGCAACCGCCATCGACCTTGCCGGCCGTGACGTGTTCGAAGCCGTACAGATGTCCGTTAACCCCAAAGTAATCGATACCCCTCCCGTGACGGCTGTTGCCAAAGACGGTATCCAGTTGATTGCCAAGGCCCGTGTAACGGTGCGCGCCAATATCCGCCAATTGGTGGGAGGTGCCGGAGAAGACACGATTCTGGCCCGTGTAGGCGAAGGTATTGTCTCCTCCATCGGTTCGTCAGAGAATCATAAATCGGTATTGGAGAATCCAGATTCTATCTCCAAACTGGTATTGCGCAAGGGGTTGGATGCAGGAACAGCATTCGAAATTCTGTCCATTGACATTGCTGATATTGACATAGGTAAGAATATCGGTGCCGCCCTGCAGATAGACCAAGCCAATGCCGACAAGAACATTGCTCAAGCCAAGGCAGAGGAACGCCGCGCCATGGCCGTAGCCACAGAGCAGGAAATGAAGGCAAAGGCCCAGGAAGCCCGTGCCAAAGTTATCGAGGCAGAAGCGGAAGTACCCAAGGCCATGGCCGAAGCATTCCGCAACGGCAATCTGGGTATCATGGACTATTACCGGATGAAGAATATAGAAGCCGACACTTCCATGCGCGAAAACATTGCCAAACCGACGACGGGCAATACCAGCCAGCCGTTGAGCAAATAACTCGAAAAGTAACTGACAGAAACGCCGGAACCGGTGAACAAGAATCGGTTCCCGGCGTTTCTATTTATAAACAAAAGATTAAAAGCTCAATCAAATGAAAAAATATTTCGCCTCTTCCGAACTGATCATCAATGAAGACGGTTCTGTATTTCATCTTCACGTAAAGCCCGAATGGCTGGCAGACAAAGTCATCTTGGTAGGTGACCCCGGACGGGTGGCACTGGTTGCCTCCCATTTCGAGAACAAGGAATGTGAAGTGGAAAGCCGCGAGTTCAAGACTATCACCGGTACTTACCAAGGGAAACGTATTACGGTGGTTTCCACCGGTATCGGATGTGACAACATCGATATCGTGATGAATGAACTGGATGCCCTGGCAAACATCGACTTCGAGACGCGCGAAGAAAAGCCCCGCCTACGTAGCCTTGAGCTGGTACGTATCGGCACCTGCGGCGGCTTGCAACCCTACACTCCGGTGGGTACATTTGTATGTTCTGAAAAATCCATCGGTTTCGACGGTCTGCTCAACTTCTATGCCGGACGCAACTCCGTGTGCGACCTACCCATGGAGCGTGCCTTCCTCAACCATATGGGATGGTCCGGCAACATGTGTGCCCCCTGCCCCCTACGTCATTGATGCAAGTGCTGAACTGATAGACCGCATCGCACAAGACGACATGGTACGTGGCGTAACGATTGCCGCCGGGGGCTTCTTCGGACCTCAAGGACGCGAGTTACGCGTGCCGCTTGCCGACCCGCATCAGAACGAGAAGATTGAAAAATTTGAATACAACGGCTACCATATCACCAACTTCGAGATGGAAAGTTCTGCCTTGGCAGGCTTGAGCCGTCTGATGGGACACAAGGCCATGACGGTATGCATGGTCATTGCCAACCAGCCTGATAAAAGAAGCGAACACGGGATACAAAAATACGATAGATACTCTTATCAAAACAGTACTCGACCGTATCTAAGTATCCTTCAAGAAATGCTCCTCCCTTTCCTTCAGCCAATCCTAGGAGTAAGGTTTAGTAATGACTTCATCACATCCTGCCTGACGTGCCCGTTGCTGGTCTGTATAGTGTAGCAATGTCCTGCTATACCCACAATGGGCACAGAGGCGGATTAGGCTTTATAAGCATCTATCCATTATCGATTTGCACAAAGTTACGATAAAAGCCCATAAGTTGAATCACCATCTCTCTTTTTTGTAAAGAAACCATTATCTTTGCTGAATAAAAATAAGCCGGATAAAATGAACCAAGATACCATTTGTGCCATAGCCACCGCCCAAGGGGGAGCCATAGGATGCATCCGTGTCTCCGGACCGGATGCCATAGAGATAACATCCCGCATATTTACCCCTGCCCGGAAGGGGAAGAAGCTGAAGGATGCCAAGCCATACACACTTACCTTCGGTCATATCCATGAAGAAGAAAACATCATAGACGAAGTACTTGTAAGCTTATTCCGTGCCCCCCACTCGTACACGGGCGAGGATAGCACGGAAATCATGTGCCACGGTTCGAGCTATATTCTTCAGAAGGTGTTGCAACTGCTCATCGGTAATGGTTGCCGCCTGGCCGCTCCCGGTGAGTACACGCAACGGGCCTTCTTGGGCGGCAAAATGGACCTAAGCCAGGCCGAAGCCGTGGCCGACCTCATCGCCTCCACCTCTGCCGCCACTCACCGCCTCGCCATGAGCCAAATGCGCGGTGGGTTCAGTAAAGAGCTGGCCTCACTACGCGACCAATTGCTGCACTTCACATCACTCATAGAACTGGAGCTGGACTTCAGCGACCACGAAGAACTGGAATTTGCAGACCGCTCCGAGCTATGTCTCCTAGCAGACGGCATAGAGCAGGTAATTTCCCGTTTAGTACAATCCTTCAGTGTAGGCAATGCCATCAAGAACGGTGTGCCCGTAGCCATCATCGGCGAAACGAATGCTGGTAAATCCACCCTGCTGAATGCACTACTAAACGAGGAACGAGCCATTGTAAGCGACATACACGGGACAACCCGAGATGTGATAGAAGACACAGTCAATCTTGGCGGGATAACTTTCCGGTTTATTGATACGGCAGGCATACGCGAAACGAGCGACACCATCGAGAGCCTAGGAATTGAGCGAACCTTCCAGAAATTGGAGCAGGCGGAAATCGTGCTCTGGGTAGTTGATGCCACGAATGCCGTCTCACGGATACCACAACTAACTGCCCAGATACTTCCCCGTTGCGAAGGGAAACGGCTCATTCTCGTATTCAACAAGGCCGATCTGGTGCAGGATGCCTCAACCATCCTCACCCCCAGTTTCACCCTGGCCGCTACTAATGTGCAATGCATCTCCATCTCTGCCAAAGGGCGTACCAACCTCGACAAGCTTCAGCAAATGCTAATCTCTGCCGCTAACCTGCCCACGGTTACCCAAAACGATGTCATTGTCACGAATATACGCCACTACGAGGCTTTGACCCATGCCTTGGAAGCCATCCACCGGGTCCAACAAGGGCTAGCAGAAAATCTATCCGGAGATTTTGTTTCACAAGATATCCGCGAATGTATTTTCCATCTAAGCGATATTGCGGGGGAAGTTACGAACGACATGGTACTTGGGAATATTTTTGAACATTTTTGCATCGGCAAGTGATGGCTTAGAATCTGCCATAACCAACTATAACCATTCAGAACAAAGTCGCTGTATTTCAGCGACTTTTCTATTTTAACACTTTCCAATCCGTATTTGGAAGTAACGGTTTTTATCCATATTTTTTCTATCATATTTCTACCGCGACACAAATTCACGGTTAGCCCGAATGTCACAGTGACGCATTAGTTGACGTGTGTTGACAATGGTTTACATGTGTAGACAAAAAGGGAAATTAAAAAACAAAGAAAATGATATAGAAATATGGAAGTAAAGAGAATTTGTCAATGGTGCGGAAAACCATTCATTGCACAGAAAACAAACGACCTGTTATTGTAGCCCTCAATGCTCGAAGCGAGGTTACAAACATCGTATCAAGGAGCGCAAAATGGAACTGCGCCATATTCAGGAAATGCAGGAGTTGCGCTCCAGTTTGGAGAAACAAGAATATTTCACTTTTTCGCAGGCTGCCCGATTGATGGGTGTGAGTCGTCAGTACATTTATAAATTAGTCAAAGAGGATAAACTTAGAGCATCCCGAATTAGCGGAAGAATGGCTTTGGTAAGGCGTGCAGACATAGAGTTAATGCTCAAAAGCAAACCTTACGAACGACTGGTTGCGAAAAACGACTTCAACATCTCCGAGTATTACACAGCCGAAGAGATTGCGGAAAAATATAAGGTCAACGCCAAATGGGTGTGGACTTACACTCGGCAACATAAAGTGCCGAAAGTGAGAATCCGCCAGTTCAACTATTACAGCAAGAAACATATCGATGCTGCCTTTGCCAAATACGAGGTAGATTCCGACCTTACTGAATGGTACACACCGGAAGAGATTCAGGAGAAGTACGGTATGACACGTGTCGCCATCCGTTCGCAAGTGTATCGGGACAACATTCCCTCCAAGAAAGAGCATGGGCAGATATTCTACTCAAAGCTCCACTTCGACCTCTCGAAGAGTTCCGAACAGGAGAGCAAGGCGGAATACTACACCGTCAAGGAGGCGATGGAGAAATTCAAACTCTCTCGTGATTCGGTTTACGGTATTCTGCAATTCCATCAGATCAACCGGGAGAAGAACGGACGGTTCGTCAGATTCCTGAAAGTGGAGTTTGACCGGGTAATGGGTGCCCCGCAAATAGTCTAATTTATGGCTATCCGTAAATTATTCAAAAATTAATCCCTGCTGTAGGTAATCTGCATGACTACATTATAGAGTTTCGCCGACGAATTAATAATAACCATAAAAATATAACATTATGCATGAATGCAAGACCGTGACATTAAGGACACGTCCGCTAAAAGGCAGGATGATGTCTTTCTATCTGGATTATTATCCGGGGTATCGAGACAAAGAGACAATGAAAGTTATCCGTCATGAATCGCTTGGTATTTATATCTATGCCAATCCGAGGAACAAACGTGAACAGAATTTCAACGAGGTAATGACCGAGAAAGCCGAAGCCATCCGTTGCCGCAGGTTCGAGTCGGTAGTCAATGAACGGTATGACTTCTTTGACAAGTACAAACTCAAGGCAGACTTTCTGGAGTATTATCGCAAGCAGCTCCGTAAGCATGACCAGAAATGGGAGTTTGTCTATCTGCATTTCAATAACTTCGTACATGGCAAATGCACCTTTGAAGAGATTGACATCGACCTCTGTAACAAGTTTCGGGAATATCTGCTGAATGCCAAGAAGCTAAGGCGTAACGGACGTATCACACGGAACTCCGCATCAGGATATTGGTCTACTTTCAGAGGTTTCCTGAAAATACTCTACCGTAATGGGATGATAAAGACCAATGTCAATGACTTCTTGGAAAAGATAGAGACAGAAGATGTAATGAAAGAGGGCCCTGTCTGTTGAGGAACTGTACAAATTGGCCGAGACACCTTGTAAGAAGCCTATTCTGAAAACGGCATCGCTGTTTTCCTGTATGACCAGCTTGCGCATCAGTGACATTCTCTCGCTATGTTGGGAAGACATCGTGGACTATTCTGCCGGAGGAAAATGCGTACACATCATTACGCAAAAGAACAAGGCGGAAGACATCATTCCCATCAGTGAAGAAGCTTTGGGATTGATTGGCTATAGTTCTGAAAAGAAAGGTTTGGTATTCAAGGGGCTTATGCGTAGCTGGACGCAAATACCGATGAAAGAGTGGATTCGTTCTGCCGGAATTACCAAGAACATAACATTTCACTCGTATCGTAGAACATTTGCAACGCTACAAGCAGCTGCCGGAACGGACATCCGCACCATACAGAGCATCATGGCGCACAAGAGTATCACCACCACGCAAAGGTATATCAAAGTCGTGGATGCCAACAAACGTGAAGCCAGCAAGAAAATTACCCTGACACGGCAAGACTGACAGCTGCTTTGTCCTCGATTTCTGCGGTCAGAGTATGATTTTTCACCTAAAATCATACTCTGACCGTGATATTTAGCATGATACGTGGTAACTATCATTCTTTTTTATTGCAACTATCTGGAATATCGATTATATCTTTAGCGCAAAACGATTCCAAACACTTGCAGACCATGACGAATAAAAAACAAATTCAGACTAAAAAGATAAGTTTTATCCTCGCACTGTCCGTTATCATTTATGCGGCTATAGACACTTATCTTTTCCTTTGCCATGACATCAATATCATGCGCATAACGACTCCTGTCATCCTTGGACTGGTAATAGCTATCATATTATGCGGACTCCTGCACAAATTTTTCTATAAATGGCTGACAAAAAATCCTATCAACTTCTCTTTTGGCGAGCCATCTACCCTATTGTAAAATCAGAGAACATCATAGAACTATGGATGCTACTGAAACGCAGCCCATCAAGCAACCGATGGATTTGCCTGAACAAGAGTCTTCTCCATCCCAACAGTCGAATCAAGATACTGTAAACTCTGATTGTCCGCAAGATTCTCATTTGAATAAATATGATTCCATATTGGTGGAACTCAAAAAGAAAGAGATTGAAAGGCAAGTGGAAATCATGGATGCGATTCGGGAATATGTAACCGTCAAAACTGCCCCCTATCTCTCCAAAGAGGATATTGCCACCCTCATTGCCAATATAGAGTATATGGCTTACGATCAACCTGAGTCATATAAACCGATTCGTTCCAATATAGACAATCCGCTGAGGTCGCCGGGGCTTCGCCATTTGGCATGGAATGTCGGTGAACGCTTGAGAGTGCCCTTAGCGAAAAGAGCCATTTTTATCAAGAAATCATTTCCATACGAACTCGTAAACGCGACCCTTGAATATCTTAAACTTAATTTACGGGATAATGTCTCAAGCCAGATTCCCATTGATGTACCAGATAAAGGCGACTATCGCTTCCATTTAGATGTAGATAATGATGACTCGCAATAAAAAAAGTATGCAGACGAAATAATTAATCCGGTCTGTATTGTTCTGCAAGGTTTCATTGAGTTGGTTCGCAGCATGTTAAACGATTAAAACAATCATAATATGGAAAAAGACCAACTGACATTCAACGACCTGCCGACTGTGGTAGGCGAACTATGCGACAGAATCGCAAGTATGGAAAACCTGCTTACGGAGAAACTTTCCAAGCAGTACGAAACCAAAGAGAATACGCACGTCCCCATGACCGTACAGGAGGCTTGCAACTATCTTAAAATGCCGTTGTCGACCTTTTATTACAAGGTCAAGAAGGACGATATTCCGGTTATAAAACAAGGAAAGCATCTCTACATCTATCGTGACGAACTGGATAGATGGCTGGAATCTTCCCGGAAGAATCCGGCTCCGCAAAGTTTCGAGGAAGAGAATGAATCCTTGCTCGCCTCCCATCGCCGTAAACCGAACCCTAAAAACTGGTAGCGATGGAAAAGACAGACACTATTATTCTTTCTCCGGAAGAATTGGCCGCTTACATGGCAGAGTCTACAATAAGCGTAACAAGTACATACGAACACTCCCCGGTGGTTCTGATGGTGGACGATACTGTTATCGGAACATTGGGAAACTTCAGTGCTTCCATCGGGAAAGCCAAAAGCAAGAAAACTTTCAACGTTTCAGCCATTGTCGCATCGGCATTGAGTGGCAGCAGCGTTCTTCATTATCGGTCTACATTTCCCGAAAATAAGCGGAAGATTCTATACATAGACACAGAGCAGGGGCGGTATCATTGCCAGCTGGTATTGAAACGCATCTTACGTTTGGCCGACTTACCGGAATACAAGAATCCGGATAATCTGATTATGCTGGCTCTGCGCAAGTTTTCCCCTAAACTACGTCTGGCGATAGTCGAACAGGCCATTGGCACAATACCGGATTTGGGATTGGTCATCATAGATGGCATTCGTGATTTCCTTTACGACATCAATTCCTCCAGTGAATCCACCGACATCATCTCCAAATTCATGCAGTGGACGGATGACAGGCAAATCCATATCCATACCGTCTTGCATCAGAACAAGAATGATGAGCATGCCCGTGGTCACATCGGCACGGAACTCAACAACAAAGCGGAAACCATCATGCAGGTCGAAGTGGACAAAGAGGACAAGACTGTAAGCGTGGTCGAAGCCGTCCATATCCGTGACCGCGAGTTTGAACCTTTCGCTTTCCGCATAAACGAGGAAGCCATGCCCGAACCGGTAGGGTCCTATCTGCCCAAAGAGAAGAAGACCGGACGACCAATCAAAGGACCGTTCGATCCGGACAAGGAGATTCCAAAAAATGTACATCGTCCAGCATTGGATGCCGTTTTTGCCAATGGCAACATCAGCAATTACGATGATTATATAGAACGCTTGAAAGAGGGTTACGGATTGCAGGGTATAAAACTCGGTTATAACAAGGCGGTAAAGGTCGCAACATTGCTCAGCGACAAACAAATGGTTATAAAAGAAGGGAAAGATTATGCATTCAATCCAGAATACCATTATTGAGTTCAACTTTACTTTATTGTTGGGGCATATATATAAGAATAAAGCAAAGTCGGAGGAAGACATCATGTGAGATATTCATATTCTCCCCTCTTTTAGAGACTCGTATCATCCTATGTTTCCTATCCGAGTGCCAGTTCACTATACGCATCCGATATGGCTTGTCGTGAAGCATCAACAGGTAACTGTTGCGAGATATGCCAAGGTATAACCTCACTGCGTTACGGTTGTACATTGGCGCTCTCGCCTGCTCAGTTCCCTCGCCGGTGCGGTACTCGCAAGCTCGCACCTATTCAACCATTATAAAATAATTCAAATGAAAGAAGATATTAAAAATACATCGGACTCCTCGAAAGAAACCAGAAACGTCTTCATCGGAGCAAAAGTCACTCCTACTCAGAAGGAGCAGATAAAATCACTGGCCGGACAATGCGGCATGACTGTAAGTGACTACATATTATCACGTGCGTATAACTTCAAGCCCAAAGCAAGGCTCACGAAAGAAGAAGCGGTATTGTTACAGAATCTGGACGATTGTCGGTCAGACCTCGTAAAATACACCTCCGCCCTACACGGAATGTCCACAAAGCAACGTATGGTAATGTTCAATCAGATTCCGTTTATGGTGGGTTGGCTGAAAGAATTAGGCAATGTAGCCGAAAGTGTCTGCCAGTTCCTGAATGCAGTAAAAGAGAAGAATAAAATTCCGTCTAACCCAAAATCCGAAGAAGAATGATTGCGAAAGCCAAAGCCATATCGCACGGTATAAACGACATCCGTTACATTACCGGCGAATCACAGCACAAAAAACATCCGGAAAAGATTTATCGGGTATTGGACAATCTGTTGCCCTCAGAACCGGACGCTATGGGAATATGGAGCTCCATGCAGTTGACCCTATCCCAACATCGACCGATAAAGAATTCCGTTATCAGAATCGAGCTGAGTCCATCGCCCGAACATACCCAATTTTATGACATCGAAGATTGGCAAAATCTTTGGCAGGAATTCGCCGAGGAGTTCGACAAACAAGTGATTACCGGCAAGGATGGACAAGTCCGTTCCTGTCCGACCAATTTGGTGGGTAGCAAATACTCGGTTTGGCTTCATACGGAATCTAAAGGCGAAGTTCCCCACCTTCATGCAGCGGTTTGCCGTTTGGATGAAAACGGTAATATCAACAACGACCACAACATTCATCTTCGGGCGCAACGTGCAGCCGAGCGAGTGGCAAAGAAACGTGGCTGGACAACAGCGGCACAAATCAGAAATCGAAACATTCCACAAGTGAACCGGGACTGTATGGAGGTGTTGAAAGCAATGCCATCGTGGTCATGGGATGAGTACAAGAATGCTCTTATACGGAAAGGTTATACCGTCCATGAAAGAGAGGACAAGAAAGGTATTCTTCGTGGATATGCCCTCATGAATGGAAACACCAAATACAAGGCTTCAGAATTGGGAATCGGCAGAAACCTGATGTCTCGAAACTTCCTGCGACATGGGAGAAACTGCATCATCAGCCAGCTACTGCCATTAGAAACAATACACCCCAAGCCGTTCAACAGGCAGCGATACATAAGATTGCTCCTATCGACTATACCCAATATCTCACATATAGTCAGGAGATGATTTCCTATACCCTCAGCCATGAAGGTAAGGATTACAAATTTTATATCCCGGAAAAAGTACTTGATTGTTTCAATGACGAATTTGATTACAGGTTTATTGCCAACTGTCAAGAACTTACCGATATGGCTGTAGCTATATTTGTCGGACTGATAGATACCCCCAATGTAACAACCGGAGGAGGTGGCGGTGGCTCACAAAGCGACCTTCCGTGGAGAGATAAGGACGAAGACGACTTGCTCTGGGCGCGCAGATGTGCTCGTGCCGCCAGCCGGTTCTTAGGAAAGAAACCGAAAACAGGATAAAACGAATAAGCGCATGAAGAAAGAAATTTGATTTTTCCGCAGAAATGAGTGAAGCGGAATCCATAAGATCCACTCCCAAGAATGAATATCTGGAGGAAGAAAACCACTTACTCGATATCAATGTGCAAGAACTTGCTAGGCTGAATAACAATGTATATAAGCTGAGAACAGAAGTTGAAAATCTGTCCGGTTCTATACGTGAGTGCAAACCTATCATTTCTGAAGAAATGCATAAGTTGGCAGTTGAATTTGGAGCAAGGCTTCTCTGCAATTTTCTTGATCAGATTGAGAGCAAATGCAAGGAAGCCGAGCGGAGAATGAAGAAAGCCGACAATGCCATCCCCCTCCCATATACGGCATTCTACATTTTGATTATCATTGTAGTCGCTCTATCTTCTTTTTTCGTGTGCATGATAGTGGCTAATGCAGAGATTTTGCATTCCGGATTGATTTGGAAGGCTACTACTGGTTGTATTCTTATGGCTGTCTCGGGGATTGGTATAACGGTAGCAATACAGAAGTTTTTGGATAGAGGTAAATAAACGAAAAGTCTCAATCGGATAGAGATTACTACCAGTTGAGACTTTATTTTCATGCTTAAATTAGTCTTCTAAATCTCTTGCGACTTCAGGGAAATTATCTTTAATAGTTCCTTTGATACCACCATGTATAGAATACTGCCTGACTTGAGTAGTTTGAACTTTTGAAGACTCATGATCTTCTTTGGAATACAGAATAGGAACTGGTTCTGACTGATAGTAGTTTAACCTGTCTGTATTTATATATCTTATTTCATACGCCTCTTCAAAAGGAGTTATGAGATATATCCTTATTGATGCATCAAATGTGTATATCTGTTGACGGCATAATTCTCCGGGCAAAATAGTCTTTGTTTCTCCTTGCCGTATTTGAATATAATCGCTTTTCGGTTTTACCTTACATCTAAATGATGACGAGCCTCATTTATCATAATGCGATACACTTCTACCGGATATGAATTGTTTTTAATCTGGATCTTCAATCCCCACATCGTATCATTCTTCAAACTTATCTGAATTTTGGGATATATGTTACTTCCAGCTTAAATTCGCTCTAATTGATAATGACGTGAGTACATCTCAGCCATTTGCGACAAGCTATTAATCTGCTGCTGAGTTCCTTTCTGATTTCTTAAGACAAGAATAAAAGTTGCAGCTGTCGCCAAGGCTCCCAAAGCCATAATACAATCAACAATAATCTCAAATAACATAATTACTTTCTAAAATGATATTCAAATATACAACATAATTCTGAATCACAGAACAATTGAGAGCGAAGAAATTACAGCATTAATTCCCTCGCTCTATACATAACTTTATTTACCCAGTGACTTGAACACCTTAGCAATGCAACGCTTTTTCTGCTCCATATTGGGATGAACATATAAGTCCAACGTAGTTGAAATATTGGAATGCCCTAATAATACGCTGACTGTTTTATAGTCACAACCGACCTCTATACAACGAGTCGCAAAACTATGACGGAGTCCATGATACTTCAGCTTGGGAATATCAAGTTTCTCCATAAGCCTTTTATAGTAGTTACGGTACGTACGTGGTTCTGTCGGACACTCGTCATTGGTAAGAATGTAATAGTCATCATTAACTACTTTTTTCAAAGGCTTTAACATAGTAAGCAATTCTTTGTTTATCGGGATTTCACGGCAAGAGTTTTTTGTCTTTGGCGTGTTGATGACCAGCTCTGTATGTTTTCTCTCTCCTTCTATGATATAGATGCGTTCTATCGTCCGGTTAACGGTTAGAATTCCATCATATACATTGATGTCGCTCCATTTCAAAGCACAGATCTCCCCTATACGCAGACCGGTACTAAGGCTGATATAGATACCAAGTCCCGGAAAGGAAAAGTGGCTCTGAATATAGTTCAGAATCTTTTTATGATTTGCCACGGACAAGACCTCCAACTTTTTACCAGCAACGTCTGTTGGGTACTTAATATCCCATTCGTAATAGTTCATCCATTCGTTTTTCACTCCGAATTTCATAACCATCTTCAGGACAATAAGAATGTCCTTAACAGATTTCACGCTCAATCCGCCTTCCAACTTTTCAAGCACAAAGCCTTGTACATCATTTTCATGAAGTTCGTTACTCTCACCAAACTTTGGCAAAATGTGATTTTCAAGAATCAACATGTAGGCTGCCAATGTCGATAGTTTCACATACGGTCGCTTGTCCTCTCGCCATGCGTCCGAAATTTCTCTAATTGTCTTCTGAATCATAATTTTGAATTTAATTGGTTCTAATAATTAGAGAAATATAATAGGTAATGTTCCCCATTTGAGATTCCCTAAATTTAGTGGAGAGTGGGAAATATGTAAAGTGTCTGAGCTATTGGATTTCTATTCAACCAATTCTCTGAGTTGGGAACAACTTGAATATGGGGAGAAAGCATGATGAACTTACATTATGGACTCATTCATGTTGGGCTTCCTACTATGGTGGATTTGAGAAGAGATAAACTACCCAATGTCAAAGAAGGTAATATGCCTAAAAACTTTGAATTGTGTAAAGAGGGAGATGTAGCCTTTGCTGATGCTTCGGAAGATACGAATGAGGTTGCTAAAGTCATTGAGTTGTTTAATCTTGATAATAAGGATATTGTTTGTGGTTTACACACAATTCATGGGCGAGACAATAAAAATAAAACTATTGTCGGCTTCAAAGGATATGCTTTTTCGTCATCCGCATTTCATAATCAGATTAGACGAATAGCACAGGGAACAAAAATCTATTCCATCAGCACAAAGAATTTTTCCGAGTGTTATGTTGGTATTCCATCCAAAGCGGAGCAAACTAAAATAGCTACACTGTTACGACTAATAGATGAGCGTATTGCCACCCAAAACAAAATCATTGAGGATTTGAAAAAATTAAAGTCCGCAATTAGAAAAAAGATGTTCTCCTTATTGAAAGATGAATATACAGAGAGCTTTGAAATCAATCAGCTACTTGATTACGAACAACCTACTGCATATATTGTAGCTAATGATGAATACTCTACCGACACAAGTTTAACCCCTGTTCTAACTGCGAATAAAGGTTTTATCTTGGGGTATACAGACGAAAAATTTGGCATATATCAAAAAGGAGAGTGTATAATCTTTGACGATTTCACAATGGATGCAAAATATGTATCATTCCCTTTTAAGGTAAAGTCTTCGGCAATAAAAATACTCACAGCAAAACCGAATGTAAATCTTCGATTTATGTTTGAATATCTATCATATTGGGAACTTAAATCGGAAGGACATAAAAGACATTATATTTCAGAAATAGCTTCGCTTGTAATTGAACTACCTTCAAAAGAAAGACAAAGTATAATAGCCTCACTAATGACTTCGTTAAACAGCAAATTGGATATTGAAGCAAAAACAAAGATAAGATACGAAGAACAAAAGAGATACTTACTCTCGCAAATGTTTATATGAACATCTGCGAGAGCAAATATTGTTTCTGCTTTGAATACTTGATGATCAAACTATTATGTGTCTCTAATAGTCCATGTAACTTTCTGAAAACAACGGAGATTCTTTTTTGTTCTTCTAATTTTGGCAGACGGATTTGTATGTTTCCCATTGTGTTATTCATAAGTTTCGGGTTTGCTAAATTAGTTGAGACATACATCCTTGTTGCTTCTGCTAAGACTAATGAAACGAAATGGGCATCAAATCCTTTTTTGAGCTTTAACAAGCCACAGACATTAGTGCAATTAAACTTTCCATTACGATAAAATACCGTTCCTGCATTTGCACCGTCAGTCGTCCAACTGATATATTCACCTTCAAACATAAAATCATCAAGATAACCCATAATTCCGTCATTTGATGTTTGAGAAGAATACACAGGGTATAACGGATTTTCTTGTTGGCTAATTTCTACCGAACTAATAACTCTACCACGTCCTATTGATGCAATATCTTGAATCTTGAATTGTTCCCAAGAATCAGAGTGAAGCATTTTCAAACTAATTGCGGACATTACAAATAAACAATCCTTAATTTCATTATGATAACCAGACGGTTATACCTCAAAACATCGCATTATTTGTAACATTATGCTCTACATCCATCACATTAGAAACGGAATATTCCTCATTATATTATTATCAAAGTGTGTAGAAGAGTCAATCTTGAAGCAGTGTATTCTGCTATTTTGCATAGTTAGCTTGTGTGATATTTAATTAAAGATAAAATTTTTCGAATTATACAAATAGGTTTTGATCTAAAAGACTACCTTTGCATAAATTTAGCATTATGAGTACAACAGAATATATACAAATCATTATCGGCATCGGTCAGATTATTGCTGTTGCTATTATCCCAATTATTGTTTGGGTATTAGGAATAAAGTACCAAAATAGAAAAGCAAAAAAAAGATGCTCAATTAAGAGTCTTCCTTACACTAAATGGCAGATCGAAAATCAACCCCAATAACAAAAGAATGGGTTGATGCCTTAAATACAATAGATGTAGTATTTCAGGAAAACAAAAAAGTTAGACATGCATGGAGAGAATATTTAGATAGTTTAAACGAAAAATCACCTCATTTTGATAGTAGTAATTCTTTTAGACTTGACTTACTTTCAGAAATGGCCGTTTCTCTTGGGTATAAAAATTTAAAGCAAACAGAGATTGATAGATTTTATTCTCCTAAATATTTTGGTTCTCAAATGAGCCGACAGGAAATATTATTTCAAGAGAATCTACGAATTTTTAACTCGATCCAAAAGTTGTGCTGAAAGTTTTACTGATGAAGAATATGAACAGCACTATAAGGAGTTGATGGAACAGCAAGGAGAGTAAAGAATATGGGGAATATCCCTTTCCTGTGAAATTGCTGATTTTTTATCCTTAATTAAAGGGCTTAGTCAGCAATTGCTTTCATCAGAGAATGATTGGATTTTTATATAGACTGGATGACTTGGCGCAAATAAAAAGTGGCTATTCAGGAACACAAGTGAGTTATCAAACCCCTTATAAGGTTTCTCGCATAGAAACTATTAGCAAACATTGTATTGATATACAACGAATTGGCTATGTAGAGTGTATTCCTGAAAGCTATAGGTTAAACGTAGGTAATATTCTGTTTAGCAATATCAATAGTATTCAGTATATAGGAAATACAGCCTATCTTGACAAAGATTATGGACTTTATCATGGCATGAATTTATTGCGAATTATACCCAATACAACCATAGTTAGACCTCGTTTTTTGCATTTACTTCTTTGTACTGATTGGGCAATAAACCATTTTCAAACTATTTGCAATAAAGCAGTTTCACAAGCAAGTATCAACCAAACTGCGTTAGGTAAGAGTCGATTCCCGATCCCACCAATGTCTGTTCAACAACAAATCTGTAGTATGTTTGAACTCACTGAGAGAAAATTGGATAATGAGCAAGAATACATAAGTTGTCTTCAACAGCAGAAACGGTATTTGCTTCAGAAAATGTTTATATAAACATTAGGCTTAATAGATACTTCTTCAATAAAATGTATTGTTCCGTTAATGACTTTTCATTTGCCAAACGGCAATGCAAAGCGTCAAGAGTGTTAGCTATATGTCCTTGTTTCTCTAAGCTTGGTAGTAAAAACTTCATCTTCATAAAGTCATTTTTTTTGAAGATTAAACCGTGTACTCCCTTGTGCTAACGGATATATAGCCCTACGAAATGAAGAACTTGAAATGAAGTGGGCAAGGTATTGAGGTAATACACGTTCATCATAGAAATGAATGCCAAAGCAGAAGCTATTCAAATAAAGTTTCTGCGTATTGCCCAAATATACTGCACCTATACCAACTTCTTCCGGAGTTTCAGATGAGAGTGTGAATAAGGCATCACCGTACTGCACACTGTTTTGTTTTTCGTTGGGAGCGATTTGTACCAATTCATAATCCTTTTCCGAGATGTAAGTATTCTGATACACGTTCATATAAGTAATGAATGGCTCACCATATCCGAAATCATCACCGCCTTTTCCGCTTAATCCAGAATAAGCTTCACCCAAATCTGAAAAGCAGACGGTTTCTCCCTTAATACCTTTGTGGATATTATCGTTTAGCCCTTTAATTAAGGATTGCAGTTTCTCAATGATTTTGTTTTGGGTAGCGATTCGAGTATCTATACATTCAAATAGTTTTGCTATTTTCTCTTGTTCTTGAATTGAAGGAATATTAAGACAAACTTTACTTAATCCATCTTGACCTATATTAAAAGTGCTGTGCTCCGGCTCCTTTTACGATTATCTTTTTTCGTGCAGTTGGTGAAGCCAAAAGATAACGAAAAAACATAGGATAATAGTTACTTTTACTTTTTCCACGAATAACAAAACCACCAAACACTGCGGGTTTGCTATCCAAATAGACATTGGCTTGACCTACATCTTCTAACGTTTCAGAGCTGCGCTGAAATAAGATATCGCCGTAGTTTACACCATAAGTTTCAATATCGCCATCCACAACTTCAACAGAGGCACGGATATTATCATAACAAATGAATTGGTTATTAAGAATATCCATCACCGAAATGAATTTTGTTCCACGCCCAAATCTTTTGGCATCAGGATTCATTCCATTTTTGAAACTCATAAAATCTGTAAGAGGATAGATTTCCCACTCCCCACTAAATTCCGGAAATCTCAAATGGGGAACATTAAGGACTTTATTTTCGTTATTATCTGTCATAATCATTATTCTTTATCGGGATTGATATCAAACGGCAACAATTTGTCGCCATTATTAAACCGGTCGAAATCAGAGATAAACGAACGGTCTTGAATCACTTTATATTTTTCATACTCACCATACGCCTTCTCTCGTGCTTCTTCTTGAGAAACTTTACCAGCTGAATCTTGTACTTGATAGTCCATTGTAGCAAGAAACTGTTCAAGACGCTGCTTCCATTCGGCCATCGTTGTAATGATATGGCGTTGGGCACGCTGCTCTGCAAATTCAAGAAATACGTTAGTTATGCCGTTGAGTTCTGAAACCTCTTTGTCTGACAAGTAGTTCTTTGCCACAATCGTATCAGACTTCTGGACTCTGCCATCGGGAGCTTTCTTCCAAGTGGTCAATCCCATGTGCGGCATTTCCGAGTCGGCACGTTCATATACTATTTCGGCAGCGGTACGATGAGTTACAGCCAAGTGCATCATATTTTGCACCATCTTGAAGAACAATTTGGTACAATCCGATTTCGAATCGTAATCGGCACTGCATTCGGCATAGATGTCTGTTATCTTTTGGTAGTATCTGCGCTCTGATGTGCGTATCTCACGAATACGCTCCAGCAAATCATCAAAATAATCTTTGCCAAAGTGTTTTCCCTGCTTCAAGCGTTCGTCATCAAGGGCATATCCTTTAATAATAAACTCCTTCAATACAGATGTAGCCCAGATACGGAATTGAGTGGCCTGATAGCTATTGACACGATAACCTACCGCAATAATGGCATCCAAATTATAGAACAGAGGTGTACGTTCTACATCCCGTTCTCCCTCTGATTGAACTATCCCAATTTTTCGGATAGTTGCCTCTTTGGTAAGCTCGCCTGATTCATAAATCTGCCCAA
>ENA-OQDX01000005-OQDX01000005.1-human-gut-metagenome-genome-assembly--contig:-NODE-5-length-24161-cov-0.888866_pt1 | contig 24161 bp, 26 predicted proteins | sample MGYA00242788_ERZ504621 | MGnify/ENA primary metagenome ERZ504621 (study PRJEB26092, sample SAMD00036303) | human gut metagenome | host: Homo sapiens | study: EMG produced TPA metagenomics assembly of the... | reverse complement strand
TTATGACAATAAAAGGAAAGTGCGATTCTCATTGTACTTGTTGTCTCATTGGCCTCATGCAGCAACAGACAAACAGGAGAGGTTTCCGTAAAGGAAGACCTCATTGCAAAACAACTGTTACAAGGCATCTGGGTGAACGATGAAACAGAAATGCCGTTGATGCGCATCGAAGGGGATACGGTATATTATGCCAACCCGCAAAGCGCTCCCGTACCTTTCAAGGTTGTTCACGATACAATCTACATATACAGCAATGAACCGGTGGCCTATAAGATAGACCGTCAAACGGAATACAGCTTCTGGTTCCACTCGCTGGCCGACGAAGTAATTAAACTGCATAAATCAGAGAATGCGGAAGATTCTTTGGTTTTCACCAGTCGAGAAGTGGAGGTCATTTCTACTACTCCGGAAGTGATAAAGAAAGACAGTATCGTAACATACAAGAATACAAGATATAGGGGATATGTATATATCAACCCCTCAAAGATGAAGGTTTTCAAGACTTCCTATTCTGAAAATGGAATCAGTGTGGACAATGTGTATTATGATAATGTAATCCACATCTGTGTATACGAAGGGAAGAAGATGCTTTATGGCCAGGACATCACTAAAAAGATGTTTGCGGATATATTCCCTGCCGAAATGCTGGACCAGGCCATTCTTGCCGATATGAATTTCATGGGTGTGGATAGTAAGGGGTACCATTATCAGGCAACCCTCGGCATACCCGAAAGTTCCGTATACAATTTGGTAAATATGATTATTGGTTTTGACAATACAATGAACATAGAAAAAGCGGAATAAATCCGCTTTTTCTATTTCTTTTCTTCACCACAATGTTTATTTCTTCTCGCCGCCATTCTGTGGACGTTTGGCTCTGGGCTTTCCACCTTTACTGTTGTTACGGCCGTTCTTGTTTCCTCCTGGCTTACGTCCGTTTCCACGGCCGCCCCGTCTTCCTCCGTCAAATGCTCTCGGCTTGTATTCGGGAGCTTCGCCCAGCTCCTCGGGAACCGGTATCTTATAGATGTCCCTATCCAGGAATTTTTCGATATTCTTAAAGTTCCCCTGCTCCTTTTCGGAAACGAAAGTGATGGCTACGCCGTCATTATTGGCACGCGCCGTACGTCCGATGCGGTGCACATAATCTTCACTGTCGTGGGGAACGTCATAGTTTATCACCAGACGGATGTCATCGATATCAATACCTCTCGCAACGATATCTGTAGCTACCAGGATATTGATACGTCCTGCCTTGAATTCGTACATCACTTCTTCGCGCTGTGCCTGCTCTAAATCGGAGTGCATTTCACCAACGTTCAGTTTCATCTGCTTCAAGGCTTTGGTCACTTCCTTCACTTTCAGTTTGGAAGAAGCAAAGATGATGACGCGTTCCGGCGTCTCCTCTGCAAAGAGGCTACGGATGATGCCCAGCTTCTGATTCTCGTAGCAGACATAGGCTGCCTGCACAATCTTTTCCGCTGGTTTGGAAACCGCCAACTTCACTTCGGCGGGATTGTTCAGAATGTTGCCAGCCAACTGTTGTATCTTGGCAGGCATGGTAGCAGAGAACATAATGGTCTGCCGCTCTTTAGGGAGAAACTTGACAATCTGCATAATGTCATCATAGAATCCCATATCCAGCATCCGGTCTGCTTCATCCAAAATAAAATAAGAGACACGCGAAAGGTCTACATAGCCAAGACTGAGGTGGGCTATCAGACGTCCCGGAGTGGCAATGACAACATCTGCACCCAATGTCAAACCTCTTTTCTGCTGTTCGAACAGAACTCCGTCATTACCGCCATACACTGCCACACTGGAAACCGGCATGAAGTAGGAGAAGCCCTCCATCTGCTGGTCTATCTGTTGTGCCAACTCACGGGTAGGAGCCATGACAATGCAATTGATAGCATCGGCAGGGTGTCCACCTTCTGAAGCTTGTTCAATATAGGCAACAAATATGCAGCTGTTTTTCCCGTTCCGGTTTGTGCCACCGCTATTAAATCTCGGCCTTCAAGTATAACGGGAATTGATTGTTCTTGTATGGGGGTGCACTCTTCAAAGCGCATGGCATCCAGTGCCTCCAGCACATTGCCATTCAAATGTAGTTCTGAAAACTTCATGTATTTCTTTTAAATTTGAGCACAAAGATAGGACTTTTTTTTGAATGTACTAATGAATTAATGGATATCAATGTATGAATCCTTGAAACCTAAGAAGTAAAGTACCCCGTCCAAACCAATGGTGTTGATGGATTGCTTGGCATTGGCAACTACTTTGGGCTTTGCATGGAAAGCGATTCCAAGGCCGGCAATTCCCAGCATGGGCAGGTCGTTGGCACCGTCGCCCACAGCAATAGTCTGCGCAATATCCACTTTCTCCACCTGAGCTATCAAACGCAGCAACTCCGCCTTACGCTTACCGTCGACTACATCACCGAGATAGCGGCCGGTCAGTTTGCCATCCTCTATTTCCAGCTCGTTGGCATACACATAGTCTATACCGTACTTCTTCTGGAGGTACTGCCCGAAGTAGGTAAACCCTCCCGAAAGAATAGCTATCTTGTAACCGTATTTCTTCAAAACATACATCAGGCGATCCACACCTTCCGTAATGGGAAGATTCTCTGCAATCTCCTGCATCACGGACTCATCCAATCCTTTCAACAAAGCCACTCGTTCGCGAAAGCTCTCGATGAAATCTATCTCACCACGCATGGCACGTTCGGTAATGGCCTTCACCTGGTCGCCCACACCTGCACGTATGGCCAATTCATCAATCACTTCCGTTTCAATCAGCGTAGAGTCCATATCGAAGCAAATGAGGCGGCGCATCCGGCGGTACATATTGTCCAACTGGAAAGAGAAATCCATTTCCAGTTCGGTTGCCAGTTTCATTAACTGTTCTTGCATGGCAATACGGTCTTTCGGAGTGCCACGAACGGAAAAATTCGATGCAGGCGCGTGTACGCGATTTCGCATTCGTCCAGCGGGATACGTCCTGTAAGGCGCTTGATGGCATCGATATTCATGCCTTGCTCTGCAAGAATACGGGTAACGGCAGATATTTGACGGGCAGACAACTTACGCCCCAATAAAGTAAGAATATAGCGGTTCTTTCCCTGCATATTCACCCAATCCTCGTACTCTTTGGTAGTAATGGGGTAGAAACGGACAGTCACTCCCAGGGAGGAAGCCTTGAAAAGCAGTTCCTTCATAATGAACCCCGAGTGTTGTTCTTCCGTCTTGCACAAAATGCCCAACGAAAGAGTATTGTGAATATCTGCCTGGCCAATATCCAGAATGGTAGCATCATATTTCGCCAGAATTTCCGTCACGGAAGCTGTCAGTCCCGGACGGTCTTCACCCGTAATACGTATCAGGATGAGTTCAGTGTTCAATGGTTGCATAAGTCATCTTTTTGATAGAATAATAGGCTACAAAAGTAAGGAAAATTCCCACTATTTATGCTAAATAACATAAAAAAGTTATACCCCAAAAGTTAAGAAAATGGCTTGTTTTTTTGGAAGTTAATTTAATAATTACTTACCTTTGCACCCGATTTCACAATTAAAAGCTTTGATTATCAGTGTATTTATCACTATTCAAGGCTTTGACAAGACGATGTTCCGGGAAGAAATCACTGTTGAAGGACAGTCCCGGATAGTATTAACCAAAACCGTGCCGCATGAAATATGCAAAATGGATTTTTGTTGTATTACTAATAAGTTCCTTGACTTCTTTTGTAGAAAAAGACAAACCTACCGGAGGTTTGAATGTGGGTGACATGGCCCCGGATTTCAAAATCCAAACCATGTCGGCAGAGCAATCCCAAACCGAACTTTCAGACTTGAAAGGAAAGTATGTATTGCTCAGTTTTTGGGCAAGTTACGACGCGCAGTCCCGGATGCAAAACGCAAGTTTGAGCAATGCGCTTCGCTCTACTGCCCGCAACAATGTGAAGATGGTTTCAGTTTCATTCGATGAGTATCAGTCAATCTTTGAAGAAACCATCCGTAAGGACCAAATAGTTACGCCCACTTGTTTCGTGGAAACTAAAGGCGAATATTCCGGCCTCTTTAAGAAATATCGCTTAGGCCGCGGATTCACTAACTATTTACTAGATGATAATGGTGTAATTATTGCCAAAAACATCTCTGCTGCAGAACTTTCCGCTTACTTGAATTAAGCTTGCTGATGCCCGGTGCATACAACAGCAACTTAAAAAACCTGTAAGACGAAAGTGAGGGTGTTCCCTAGAAACCGACGTCTCTTTCCGGCAAAAAAGGGAACAGAACAAAAGAGGAAAATGAATACAACAAAAAGCCCCTCCCGCACTTGTACAACGCAAGAGTGGGAGGGGCTTCTTATTTTAATGGGCTTCCAGAGACAAACATCCTAAACCTCTGCTTTAGTACGCCAAACCTCAACTTGAGCAAGCTGAAGTAGAGGTTTAGAATGCTTATTTCGGCGCTTTCCTATATAGATAGAATGCAATGAAGGCATACATTATATTCGGTATCCACACAGCGATGACCGGAGGCATGTTGCGTTCACGCAATGTGGAAGCAATGGTCTGAAACAGAATATAAGAGAAACTCAATGCCAAGCCTATACCTAAATGCAATCCCATTCCACCTTTCGTTTTCTTGGAAGACAAAGACACTCCAATCAGCGTCAGGATAAAGGAGGCAAACGACATGGCAATGCGTTTGTGGTACTCTATCTCAAATTCCTTAATGTTGGCAAAGCCGCGTTGCCGCTGCCTGTTGATGTACTCGCTCAGCTGAGGGCTGGTCAACATCTCCTGCTGGTTCTTCATAATCAGGAAGTCGGCAGGCTCCATAAAAAGGGTAGTGTCTATGCGGTCACCCTTCGTGATACTCTCTTTCATGCCATCCATCTGGCGAATCATATATCCTTGATTTTCCACTTATGCACGGCCGTCGTGTCGTAGGTAATGGAACGGGCTGTAAGGTGGGAGACCAGTTGCTTGTCATTGAACTTGTCCAAAGAAAAGCGATAACCGGTCTTGCTGTAGTCTTCAAAACGTTCGATATAGGCAATTACCCCCGAATCCACTTCCAGCTGGATGTTCCGTGCCGTATTCGCCTTACGGGGTTTGTAGTACTTGTCCTCAAAATTGATACGTGTCACACTGCCTTTGGGAATGACATAAGACCCGAGGCAGAACGTCACTACCGCAATGATTGCCGCAGATACCATATAAGGGCGCAACATACGCTTGAAACTCATTCCCGTAGAGAACATGGCAATAATCTCCGAGTTCTCCGCCAGTTTGGAAGTAAAGAAGATTACGGCGATAAATACAAACAGCGGACTGAACAGATTGGCAAAGTAGGGGATGAAGTTCAGATAATAATCAAAGACAATAGCATTCCACGGCGCTTCATGAGACATGAAGCGGTCCATCTTCTCGTTGAAGTCGAACACCACCGCAATGGAGATAATCAATGCGATGGCAAAGACATATGTACCCAGGAACTTCTTAATAATGTACCAGTCCAGCCGCTTCAGGAATTTACCTCTCGGCAGCTTTATATTCTTCCATATCCTCCAGTTCATTTTTCTCATAATCTTGTCGATACGCGTTTCACCATCATCGGTTTCCAGGTAGCAAAGTCGCCTGCAATGATATGCTTACGTGCCTCGCCTGCCAGCCACAGATAGAAAGCCAAGTTGTGGATAGATGCTATCTGCATGGCAAGCAGCTCTTGTGCATGGAACAGATGGCGCAAGTATGCCTTGCTGTACATGGTATCTACGTAGGAGGCACCGTCTGCTTCAATGGGAGAGAAATCCATTTCCCATTTTTTGTTGCGCATGTTCATGATGCCGTCCTTGGTAAACAACATGCCGTTGCGTCCGTTGCGGGTAGGCATCACACAGTCGAACATATCGACACCGCGTTCAATGCCTTCCAGGATGTTTACCGGGGTCCCGACTCCCATCAGATAGCGAGGCTTGTCTTTGGGAAGAATACCATTCACCAGCTCAATCATCTCGTACATCTTGTCTACAGGCTCGCCCACAGCCAGACCGCCAATGGCATTACCGTCAGCACCTTTAGAGGCGACAAACTCTGCCGACTGCTCGCGGAGGTCGCGATAGACGCAACCCTGCACAATGGGGAATAAGGATTGCTGATAACCGTACTTCGGTTCCGTTTCATTGAAACGCTTGATACAGCGGTCCAGCCAGCGATGTGTCAATCCCAGTGATTTTTTTGGCATATTCGTAGTCCGAATCCCCCCGGAGGACATTCATCAAAGGCCATCATGATGTCTGCACCGATAGTCCGTTCTATATCCATCACCTTCTCCGGCGTAAAGATATGCTTGCTACCATCGATGTGCGAACGGAATTCCGCACCTTCTTCGCGCAACTTGCGGATACCGGACAACGAAAATACCTGGAAGCCGCCACTATCTGTCAGCATAGGACGGTCAAAGCCGTTGAACTTATGCAGTCCACCGGCTTTTTCTATCACTTCCAGTCCCGGACGCAGATAAAGATGATAGGTATTACCCAATATAATCTGCGCCTTTATATCCTCTTTCAGCTCAGGCAGATGCACGCCTTTCACTGTTCCCACTGTACCTACCGGCATAAAGATAGGTGTCTCAATCTGCCCGTGGTCAGTAGTAATCAGTCCGGCACGTGCATTGGTCTTGCTGTCTGTATATTGTAACTCGAATGTCATTCCTCTTTCTTTTCGGTCTTTTCTTTCTTTACGGACAAGTCGATGGCATCGGCTACTTTTTCATCAGTCAGCGCAATGGCAAACACTTCCTTAATATCTTTCACATAGTGGAAAGTCAGTCCTTTCAGATATATATCCTGTATCTCTTCTATATTCTTGCGGTTCTCGTCGCTCAAGATAATCTCCTTGATACCGGCACGCTTGGCAGCCAGTATCTTCTCCTTGATGCCTCCTACTGGAAGTACCTTACCGCGAAGTGTTATCTCTCCCGTCATGGCAAGATTGGCCTTCACCTTTTTCTGGGTGAGGGCAGAAGCGAGGGAGGTAGCCATCGTGATACCGGCAGACGGACCGTCTTTCGGAATGGCACCTTCGGGCACATGGACGTGGATGTTCCAGTTATCAAAAATCTCTTCGTCAAGATTCAGCAGGGAGGCATGCGCCTTGATGTATTCCAATGCCAGCATGGCCGACTCTTTCATTACATCACCCAAATTACCGGTCAATGTCAAACGTCCGCCCTTGCCACGGCTCAGGCTGGTTTCCACGAAAAGTATTTCACCACCTACGGCAGTCCACGCCAGACCGGTCACCACCCCTGCATACTCATTACCCTGATACTTGTCCCGGGTATATTCGGGTGCACCCAGGAATTCATACAAGTCTCCCGGTTTTATTTCGGTCTTCGCAAAATAACCGTCCGTAGCATATTGGCGTGCAGATTTACGGAGTATCTTTCCGATTTTCTTTTCCAGTTCGCGCACGCCGCTCTCACGGGTATAATTCTCTATAATGGCTTCCAGTGTGTTCTTCGGAATCTTGATATCATTCTTTTTCATACCGTTTGCCTCCAATTCCTTCGGAACCAGATGGCGGCGGGCAATCTCAATCTTTTCTTCCGTGATATAGCCGCTTACCTCAATCAGCTCCATACGGTCCAGCAACGGTCCGGGGATGGTATTCAGATTATTGGCAGTAGCGATGAACATCACTTTGGACAAATCATAGTCCACATCCAGAAAGTTATCATGGAATGTAGTATTCTGTTCCGGGTCGAGCACTTCGAGGAGGGCAGAGGAGGGGTCTCCTTGGCGGTCGGCACTCACCTTGTCTATTTCATCCAGAATAAATACCGGATTGGAGGAGCCTGCCTTTATCAGATTCTTGATAATCCGTCCCGGCATGGCACCGATATAGGTTTTACGATGACCGCGAATCTCAGCTTCATCATGCACGCCTCCCAGCGACATACGGATATACTTACGCTTCAAGGCGGCAGCAATGGAACGCCCCAAAGAGGTTTTTCCCACACCCGGAGGGCCATACAGGCAGATGATGGGTGATTTCATATCGCCTTTCAGCTTTAATACAGCAAGATGTTCCAGAATGCGTTCCTTCACCTTCTCCAAACCATAATGGTCTTTGTTCAGTGTCTTTTCTGCATTGACAAGGCTCAGATTATCCGTCGTATAAATGCCCCACGGCAAACTAAGCATCGTCTGCAGATAGTTCAGCTGCACGCTATAGTCGGGAGACTGGGGATGGGTACGTTCCAACTTATCCACCTCTTTCAGGAACGTAGCCTTCACCTCATCATTCCATTTGATGGTCTCCGCCTTCTTACGCATCTCCTCTATTTCCTGCTCTTGACCGCCGCCACCCAGCTCATCCTGAATGGTTTTAATCTGCTGCTGCAGGAAATACTCACGCTGCTGCTGGTCTATATCCTCACGTGCACGCATCTGGATAGACTCTTTGATTTCGGCAAGCTGCACTTCACGATTCAGAATCTCAAGCAGGCGGTAGGTACGCGCCCGCAAAGAGTCGATACGGAGCAGTTCTATCTTTTCGTCTTTCTTGAGTGGCAGGTTCGTACAGATAAAGTCTACCAAAAACATTGGATTGGTAATGTTCTTGATGGCAAATGCCGAATCCTGCGGAAACATATCGGATGACTTGATGTAGCGTACTGTCAAGTCTTTACACGCCTCTACCAATGCATGGAATTCCTTGTCATTCTTCTCCGGAAGTTCTTCATTCAGCGTAGCTATCCGTCCCTTCAGATAAGGAGTCGTATCCGTAATCTCCTTCAGTTCCATACGTTTGGAGCCTTGCAGAATGACTGTAGTCGTCTGGTCTGGCATTTCAAGCACACGTACTATCTTGGCAACTGTACCGATGGTATGTAAATCCTCAAACAGAGGTGTCTCTGTTTCAGCCACCTTTTGGCATACAACAGCTATATAAGAATTTTTCTTTTCTGCTTCACGCACCAATTTGAGGGAAGATTTTCTTCCTACAGATACCGGCATAAACACCCCAGGGAACAATACCATATTTCGGAGAGGCAATATCGGTAAAACCTCTTCTACCTCAATGTCCATCAATTGTTCTTCATTCCCCTCAAAATCAGCAATTACAGAGAAAGCGTTTCCGCTTCTATCTTCGACATCACTCAGGTAATTTCTTTTCTTCATTTCTTTCTTTTTAGTTTATGTCATATTGGCAGGCCAATAAAGCGCCTGCAAAGTTAAGCTATTTCTTCATAAATAAACGTTCTTCACCCTTTAAAAAGACAAAAACAGTGCCAATTTTATGACAAATATGCAGGCTTTGATTATTTTTGAGCCCAATTAAAGAAGATAAACATGCCAAAATCATCTTTTAAGTTTAAACAATTTACCATATTTCATGATAAATGCGCCATGAAGGTCGGCACAGATGGTGTACTACTTGGGGCATGGGCCCCGGCAGACAAAGCAAAGCGTATACTGGACGTTGGAACCGGTACCGGATTAATAGCCTTACAGTTAGCGCAAAGGAATCCGCATGCCCGGATTACTGCAATCGAGATAGATGCGGCTGCAGCCGGACAAGCCACAGAAAATGTATCTCACTCTCCATGGGCCGATAGAGTAGAGGTCATATGTCATGATTTCCGAGATTATCAGCCGGAAAACAGATTTGACCTCATCGTTTCCAATCCTCCCTATTTTATAGATGCGTTGAAATGTCCTGACGAACAAAGGTGCACAGCACGGCATGCGGGCAATTTGAATTACGATTTACTGTTTCATCGTTCGGCATCTTTGCTTGAAGAGCAAGGAGTCGTAAGCATCATTATTCCAGCGGAAGCTGAAAAAACGGTTGTGGATACAGCTTGGAACCATAAGTTGTTTCCATTGCATCGTGTGCAAGTCTTCACCAAGCCCGGAAAACCGTGCAGACGGGTATTGCTGAACTTTGGTTTTGAAGCAAAAGAGTGTAGAGAAGAGAAACTCTGTATTGAGGTGAATCACAATGAGTTTACCCCTGAATATGTAGCTTTAACGAAAGATTTCTATCTGAAAATGTAATTTTAATTGCATAAAACTTGCCTAAATGTTTGGTTGGTATCAGAATTGTTTTTACCTTTGCACTCGCTTTTCAGAAGTAAAGTATTCGGGGTGTAGCGCAGTCCGGTTAGCGCACCTGCTTTGGGAGCAGGGGGTCGTGGGTTCGAATCCCGCTACCCCGACAGAAATTAATAAGCTACTGATTTTTCAGTAGCTTATTTTTGTATATACCCTCTTTCCCACTTATCCAAATAGCAGCGTAAAGCAACTCCCTTTTCCCACAGTAGACTGCACCGCTGATATTCCCTCCATGCCGGTTCATCACTTGTTTACATAAACTGAGCCCGATGCCCGAACCGGAAGGCTTGGTGGTGAAGAACGGTACAAAAATCTTATCTTGCACTTCCGGCAGAATGCCTTCACCATTGTCACTGACAGTGATTAGGCATTGCCACGAGAGGGCGGGTAGCATCTTCACTTCTATCCGGGGATGCTCTTTCCTGCTACATGCCTCTTTGGCATTTTTAATCAGATTAATCAGTACTTGTTCTATCTGTGTCCGGTCTATCTGGAGTATGCGGTCGGTCTCCGGAAGCTCTATCCGGATATACTCTTCCGAAAACAGCTTCTGCAAATCCTGCAACAGCTCGCGGACGGCAACCGGACGACGGACGGGGGCGGGAAGTCTTGTCAGCTTCCGGTAATTCTCCACAAACTCCAACAACCCCTTACTACGGCGGTGGATAGTCTGCATTCCCTGCCGCATGACGGGATAGTTCTTTTCCGACATTTCCCGCTCGCTCAAGGTTTCGGAGAGGGAGATGATGGGAGTGATTGAATTCATTATTTCGTGCGTCAGCACACGTATCAGCTTTTGCCACGCTTCCATCTCATTGCGTTCCAGCACGCGGGTACGGAAATTCCTCATCGCTTCGGAAAGCTCGTCCACCATATCCTCCATAGACCGGTTCTTGTAGGGAGAACGGAACGACAGCATCATGTCGTCATAGCGCAGGCTCTCTGCCAGATGGCGCATCATGCGCACCTGCATCATCTGCAGGCGGTACAGATGAACGGCAATCGCCAGCAATATCAAAAAAGCCATCAGTGCACTGAACCACAGTCCGGCATCCACCAGCAGATAAACGCCGACCGAAAGGAAGGCTATGCCGATGATGTGCAGTGCCACAATCAATGAATATCGTTTCATAAGCCCAGTTTTTCAAGTTTCCGGTACAAGGCGAAGCGAGTAATGCCCAAGTATTCGGCGGCACGGGTCACATTTCCTTCACTGAGCCGCATGGCACGTTCCACAGCCTGCCGTTCCAATTGCTCCAAGTTGAGGACTTCTTCTTCCTTCTTCTGACGGGAAACAGAAGCTTGGAACATAAAGTTCTCCGGACGAAGCAGAGAACCGTCTCCCAATATGACAGCACGTTCCACTGTATGCTGCAACTCACGTACATTACCCGGCCAGGCATATTTCAACAACTTGTTTTTCGCCTCCCGGGTCAGCCCGCGCATCTCTTTCTGATATTTGCGGGCATACCGTTGCAGGAAATACTCTGCCAGCAGGAGGATGTCGTTTCCGCGTTCCCGCAGAGGTGGAATATGCAACTCGATGGTGTTGATGCGATACAGCAGGTCTTGGCGGAAGTCTCCTTCGTCCACCAGCCGACGGATGTCTGCATTGGTGGCGCAGATGAGCCGCACATCAATGGGCGTAGCTGCGTACTTCCCAAACGACTGATACAACGCTTTTCGATGGCAGTCAGCAATTTGGCCTGCATGGGCAGGAAAAGGTTACCTATCTCGTCCAGAAAAAGCGTACCGCCGGTTGCCACTTCCATACGTCCAGCTTTCGCTTTCCGTGCATCGGTGAAGGCGCCTTTCTCGTAGCCGAACAACTCGCTTTCGAACAACTGTTCGGGGATACTGCCGAGGTCTATCGTAACAAACGGCTTTCCATAGCGGGGAGAATTGCGGTACAGCAGGCGGGCAATCACATCCTTTCCGGTTCCATTCTCACCCAATATAAGTATGTTGGCATCCGTATCGCGCAACTTCTCCACTGTAGAGAAGACTTGCTGCATGACAAGAGAATCACCGATAATAACCTCTTCGGAGCCTCCCGCTGTGGCATTGCTCAGAACTTCCACCTGCTCCTTCAGCAGATTTATCTCGGTCCGCGAACGACGCAGCTTCATGCCCGAAGAAAGGGTCGCCAACAATTTTTCCTTCTCCCACGGCTTGGGAATGAAATCCGTAGCCCCCGCTTGATGGCACGCACTGCCTTGTCCGTATCCGCGTAGGCAGTCATGAAGATGACCACTGCTTGCGGGTCGATACTCAGAATCTGCTTCAAGCTGTCGAAACCTTCCTGACCACTGATGGCATCACGGCTGAAATTCATATCCAGCAGAATAATGTCCGGACGGAAAGTGGTCATAAAATGCTCGATGCGGTCGGGGGTCACCGCCACCTTTATCTTCTCGGCGTAGGGTTCGAGAAGAAGGTTCAGTGCAAAAAGCACATCCTCGTTATCATCTACAATCAATATTTTACCAAACTGCTCCATATCTGTTTTCTTTTCGTGCAGGCAAGGCCTACACAATCCCACATCTCTTGTACGGGCAAAGATAAGTATAATATCCATGTGTTGTGCGTGCATTATCGCACTATTTTTGTGCGCAACTGCACACGTTTGGAAAGCTTCGAACCACAACAAACACTTATAATACAATAACTTATACTTATGGCATAGAATTTGAACTTTATAGAGTAAAGAAAACAACTATGCACCGGAATATATTTTTATTGCTTATTACATTCAGTCTGACGTCGAGTGCCGTTGCCCAAGAGCACACGTTGGAGCTGACTTTGGAAGAAACCATCGAGCAGGCCCGCCAGCAGTCGCCCGACGCCCAAAATGCCCGCCATAGCTTCCGTTCCGCTTATTGGAACTACAAATACTACTGTGCCAACTACCTGCCGACGCTCAAGCTTACTTCCAATCCCTATCTGGACCGTGCTATCAACAAAGTGACCCAAAGCGATGGCAACGTCAAGTTCATAGAGCAGAACCTGCTGAGCACTGACCTGACACTGAGCCTGACACAAAACGTGCCGTGGACCGGAGGAACCTTTTTCATTGAAACGGCTGCGCAGCGCCTCGACCTTTTCAGCAGTGACACCTATTCCTGGCAGACTTCACCCGTCAACATCGGATACAGCCAGTCCTTGTTTGGCTACAATAGCCTGAAGTGGGACCGGCGCATCGAACCTATCCGTTATCGCGAAGCCAAGAAAACCTACGTAGAAACCCTTGAGCTTGTTGCCGCCAATGCCACAGAGAAGTTCTTCAACCTGGCCAAAGCACAAAGCAACTACGAAATAGCCAACGCCAACTACGCCAATGCCGACACCTTATATATATATGCGCAAGGACGATATAACATCGGCACCATCAGCGAAAACGAAATGTTGCAGCTCGAACTCAACAAACTGACCGAAGAAACCAACTGCATGAATGCCCGCATCGAAGTGGAAAACTGCATGCAGGAACTCCGTTCCTACCTCGGCATCCAAGAAGACCTCCTTATAAAGGTGAGAATAGACAACCGCGTGCCCGACCTGCACATCGACCTGGATGCCGCGCTGATGCTTGCCAACGAAAACAGTCCGGAGATACAGAACATGCTACGCCGCAAGGTGGAAAGCGAGAGTGCCGTGTCGCGCGCCAAGGCCAATGCCGGACTGAAGGCAGACATCTACCTGCGCTTCGGCTTGACACAAACTGCCGACAAGCTGAAAGATGCCTACCGGAATCCACTGGACCAGCAGTACGTCAGCTTGGGCATTACCCTCCCAATCCTGGACTGGGGGCGCGGAAGGGGACAAGTACGCGTGGCCCGTTCCAACCGAGACCTTGTCTACACGCAGGTAGAGCAAGACAAGATGGATTTCGACTTGAACGTACGGAACTCGTAAAGCAATTCAACCTGCAGGCGCAACGGGTAAACATAGCCGCCCGCACGGACCATACAGCCCAACGACGCGCCGAAGTAGCCCGAAAACTCTATCTGCTCGGCAAGTCCTCGGTACTCGACCTCAATGCATCCATCACGGAAAAAGATACGGCCCGGAGAAGCTATATAACGGCTTTGTACAACTATTGGAGTTTGTACTATGCACTGAGAAGCATCACGCTATATGACTTTGAAAAAGAGAGGCCACTGGCAGAAGACTTGGAAAGGGTTACTAATGAAGAATCTATACAGTAATAGAATCGTGGAATAGTTTTAGTAAAAGCTGGCCGGAGATTTACTAAAACTCCGGTGACGATTTACTAAATCTCCGGTAAAGTTTTAGTAAAACTCGGAACCCTTATTCAGAAGTACTTCTGAAGGGGGGTATCTGAAAAGTAAAAAAAGAGTATATAAAATATTGCATTATGGATATAAAACTTGAAAAGAAACCCTGGTACATCCGTTACCGCTACTATCTGGCGGGAGGCGTTGCCTTCCTTGCTTCCTGATTTATGTAGTCACCCTTTCGCTGGGTCCCAGCAAACTGCGTATCGAGCAGGACAACATACAGATAGCCGAAGTCAAGAACGGCAAATTTATGGAATATGTAGATGTGGAGGGAGTGATTCAGCCCATCCTTACCATCAAGGTCAATGCACGTGAAGCCGGAAGCGTGGAACGCATCATAGGAGAGGAGGGGAGCCTGCTCCGGCAAGGAGATACCATCCTCGTCATGGAAAACCCCGACCTGCTGCGCAGTATCGAAGACCAGCGCGACGACTGGGAAAAGCAGCTTATCACCTACCGCGAAAAAGAAATTGAAATGGAGCAGAAAAGCCTGAACCTGCAACAACAAGCCCTGCAGACCGATTATGACCTCAACCGCCTGCGCAAGAGTTTTGCCCTTGACAAGGAGGAGTACCGCATGGGCATCAAGAGCAAGGCGCAGCTCGAAGTTTCCGAGGACGAATACAACTATAAAGTGAAAAATGCCCATCTTCAAAGGGAAAGCCTCCGTCATGACTCTGCCGTCACCGTCATCCGCAAAGACCTCATCAGGAACGACCGCGAACGGGAACGGAAGAAGTATGAACGCGCCTGCGAACGGCTCGGCAACCTGGTGGTGAAAGCTCCCGTCGCCGGCCAGCTCAGTTTTGTCAAGGTGACTCCGGGACAGCAGGTCGCTTCCGGTGAAAGCATTGCGGAAATCAAGGTGCTGGACCAATATAAAGTGCATACTTCCCTGAGCGAATACTACATCGACCGCATTATCACCGGATTGCCTGCCACCATCAATTATCAGGGAAGAAAATACCCGTTGCGCATCACGAAAGTGGTTCCCGAAGTCAAAGACCGCACGTTCGACGTAGACCTCGTCTTCACCGGTGACATGCCCGACAACGTACGTGTAGGCAAAAGCTTCCGGGTACAGATAGAACTCGGCCAGCCGGAGGAGGCGCTCGTCATTCCGCGCGGCAACTTCTACCAGAGTACCGGAGGACAATGGATTTACAAACTGAACGCCGCAAAGACAAAAGCCGTGCGCGTGCCGCTTGGCATCGGTCGCCAAAATCCGCAACAATACGAGATTACGGAAGGTTTGCAGCCCGGAGATTGGGTAATTACAACGGGATATGATACCTTTGGCGAGGCGGAAGAATTGATAATGAAATAAAACTACGCACTATGAGACAAATAATCTTAGCCATCAATGCATTGCTGAAATTCAAAGCATACACCCTTATCAATGTATTGGGACTGGCGTGCAGTTTGGCTTGCGTACTCACCGTAGCCCGATATATCCACCAAGAAAATACAGTGAACCAATGCTTTCCCGAATATAAACGCATTTGCCTGATAAAAACCTCTACCAGCAGTGGTGAGAACTTCTTGGGAGGCTACCGGTCGGGATTGGAAAAGGATCCTGCCGTAGAACAATTTACGGTGATTTATCAAATATCGGATATGCCCGTTCTGTTCGGTGAACAAGAAATTGCAGCGAACGCTTTTTCTGTAGACAGCACCTTCTTCAAAATCTTTCCATATAGGTGATTGCCGGAAGCGGAAGAATAGTCCGCTCGAGGGATGTTGTCATCACCCGTTCTTTTTGGAAGAAGAAGCTGGGAGGGAAGAATGCCATAGGCGCTACTTTCAAAAACACAAAAAGGAATAAATTCACTATTATAGGAGTGGTGGACGACCCCGATACCAAGACATCATGGATGCCGGATATATTTATGTCGGATGAACTGGATGAATTCCTTTTTTTCGACCCTATATACGCCATGCTGATGGCACCGGATACAGACATTGCACTGCTGAATAAAAAAGTATTCAAAAGAACACCCCCGCAGCAAATGGAGCACTTATGAGACAGTACGCTATCAGTATTTGCCTTTGAAAGATTTATATTACGATAAAGACCACGGAAAAGAAAACAAGAACTATCAATATGGCAACCAAAGCTATGTCCGGGTATTGATGGTAGTAGCCTTCCTGGTAGGTATCATAGGGCTGCTGAACTTCATCAACATCTACACTGTCATCATGTCCAAGCGGTCAAGAGAGTTTGGGGTGAAAAAAGTGTTCGGTGCAGGCAGGACAGACATTTTCCTGCAAATATATGCCGAGAACATCTTATTGACGGGACTGGCATTACTCCTTTGCTGGGCTTTAATAGAAATAACCAGGTTTTTCTTTTTCCATGAACTTTATATACCTACCACAACAGACTCCGGCTTTGACCGGAAGGTCTCTGCCATCGTACTTTTAGGATTGCCATTGCTGACTACTGTTTATCCGTTCTTGAAATACACATGTAGCAGACCCGTCAACTCCATACGCGAGCTGGCATCTTCACGCTTTTCCACACGGTCACGCATGATATTACTGTGTTTTCAATATGTCGTAACCATCTTTATAATAACCGTTTCTCTATTCTTTGTACGGCAGTTGGAGTATATGCTCTGCGCCGACCTCGGTTTCCGCTCGCACGATGTGATAACTTGCCGGATGTATGTCGATAAATTGGGCTTATATAAAACAACTAAAGAGGAGGGATTGGATGAAGGAAAAAGACAATATATAAGTAATGCTTTGGTCAATAAACGAATGAGTGAAAGCACTCTGTTTGAGCATTGGAGCAGAGGAAACGACTTGCTGTTCACCGACTTCCGTTTTGACAGTTTTGCGCTCAACAGAGCCGAAAACGGTTTCCATCCGGCATTATCTGCACATTTTAACGACCCACTCCATGGCAATATACGATTTTCAACTTGTAGAGGGGCGCCTATGGAACGACTCCATAGATGAAGCGTTCACCAAAAACAGTTTCAAGGTAATTATCAACGAAACCGCTAAAAGAGTCTATGGAATAAAAGACATCACCAAAGACAAGCTGCAACCTGAAGAACCACACTACGCCTCAAGCAGCTTACCGGATTTCTACAATCCACCTTGCGAGATAGTAGGGGTCATAAAGGATTTCAATGTTCGGCACCTTTCACAATCCATCCAACCGGTTGTCATCTATTATCACGATGCAAGCATAGGCGGAATTTATACTGTTACAGCCTCGTATAAGCACGAGAATAAAGCCAAAGTCATTGATTTCCTGCGCCGCTTATACGAAGAATCTACGGGAAGAACCGACTTTGAATATACGCTGATAGAAGATGAACTCCAAAAGATGTATCGTGAAGACCGTCAAGTGGTGAACATTTATACGCTCTTTGCCGGAATAGCCATTTTCATCTCTTCATTGGGATTATTGTCAATATCCTTGTTCGATATTCGGCAACGTTACCGTGAGATAGGTTTACGCAAAGTGAACGGTGCGCAAGCAAAGGATATTTATCCCTTACTCATTAAAAAAGTATCTCTCGGTCATGGGAGTCGCCACTTTGCTATCCATACCCTTGTCATGGATTGCCATTACCCTCTATTTGCAGGATTTTGCCCACAAAGCCCCTTTGACATTCGACTTGTTTGCCGTAGCAGTAGCCATAACAACTGCCATCTCCTTGTTGACTATTATTGGGCAAATCAGCAAGGCTGCCAACATCAATCCGGCAAGCATTATGAAAAACGAATAAAAGACATAAAAATTATAAATTTGACATATAATGAAAACACCGAAATACGCTTGGCGTTTCCTGATACGCTCAAAATCATACACGGTTATAAACTTGCTGGGGCTCGCCTTCAGCCTTGCCTGCTGCATCATGCTGATGCGATATATACATAGAGAACTGACGGTAGATACACATTGCATAGACCGGGAACATGTCTATGGAGTGGCGAGAGAGATGGAAGGAGATCGACATTTGGGATATATTTCGCATGCAAAAGACAGCATCTATATAGACAAACGCTACATTGACAAGCAGACTTCAATCATCCTGTTGGAAAAAGACTATGTAGTTTATGACCACAACCGCTATTCTGCCCGGGTATTGGTGGCGGACAGTTGTTTTTTCCAATTATTTCCTTATCAGGTAGTTCAAGGAAGTTCTTCGCTCAATGCTCCCGAGTCGGCTTTGTTGACAGAGTCTTATGCCCAAAAGCTCTTCGGAAAAGAAAATCCGATAGGGAAGGTACTGCGCTATACAAATGGAAAGGATGTCACAATATCGGGCGTACTGGCAGCTCCACACAACAAGACATCCTTGCAGTTTGACGTGGTCCTTTCCTCTTTCTTGACCCAGCGTTGGGAACGCCTCCCCATAGAGTTCGTCAAATTCATGCCGGGAGTCAACATCGACCTAATGAATAAAATAGGCAGCCATCCCCGGTGGGTAAATCCCCATTACAAGGAGTACGACAACAGGCAATATACATTTTCTTTTATCCCCGTGGGCGGCATCTATTGGAACAATGTAATCGTAGAATCGGCAGAATGCCCTACGATGTTATCTTCCGGCAACTCTTCCCATATTTATATCCTTTCGGGCGTATGCGCGCTGTTGCTATTGGTAGGAATCATCAATTTTGTAAACATCTACCTGATATTCATGATGATGCGCAGCAAAGAGTATGGCATTAAGAAAGTATTTGGCTTGAGCAGAGGCACACTGTTTCTCCAGATATGGACAGAGAATTTTCTGATAGCCTGCCTTGCACTATTGATAGCCTGGTTTATCATAGAAATCATATCCATGCCTATTGCAAGGTTGCTCAACGCTCCTTTCCCATACACGTCTTCGATGTATGGCTGTCGTTGACAATAATAATGGCATTGCCGCTGTTGACCTCACTCTATCCTTTTATAAAATACAGTTGCACACCGCCTACGGTTTCTATCCGCAATATCAGTACAAGCTTTCGTTCTGTACGAATTCGCATGATATTCTTATCTGTACAGTATATACTTACTTTTTTATTGATAACACTTTCGTTATACTTCAACAAGCAACTGTCCGTATTACTCCATACCAATCCGGGATTCCGTACGGAAAACATATTGATAGCCAAATTAATATATGAATCCAGCGATATGAATACTTACAGAAGTCCGGATGCCCGCGAAGCACAGCGCAAACGTAAACAAGAAATCGGAAACGCCTTGTCCCAATGCCCTTTCATAGAATGCTGGTACTCCAATTACGAGAATATACTTTCGCCTACCTTCAATGTCACCTACCAAAATAGCAAAGGAGAAAAGGCGACATTGAAACATGAATATGTTTCGCCCGATTTCTTTAAACTATACGGAATCAAGGTCGTAGAAGGAGAAATGCCGGAATATAAAGATAATGAAGATGATAGAAGAAAAACAATTGCCGTCAATCGTTCGGCACTAAAGGCTTTGCATTATGACAATTTAGATGGTGCCATGATTATAGAGGACTACAAGGAAAGGAATAGCACGGACGCGACTATGATTCCTATCTCAACCATAGTGGAAGATTATTACAACGGACATCTCTGTTCCGGCATACAGCCCACCATCTTTGAAATCTATCCGATTCAAAGCGGCGATCTTTTTCAGATAAGTTACACTCCGGGACGGTTAAGCGATTTACTGAAGTTTCTCCGTGATTTGGAATACAGGATTTATGGCAGTGAAACATTCGAATATTCATTGCTGGAAAACGACGTGAAAGCGATTTACCAGAAAGACAAACAAGTCGCTACTATCTATATCATATTTTCCGGTACAGCCATTGCCATCTCTTGCCTCGGGCTGTTTGGCATTTCATTGTTTGACATCAGACAGCGCTATCGGGAAATCGGCATCCGTAAGATTAATGGTGCACAACTAAATAACCTTTATTCTTTACTTTTTCGGAAATATATGGTAGTGTTGGGTATCGCTTTCCTTTTAGCAACTCCTCTTGCTTATTATACCATCAATGAATACACAAGAGACTTTGCAGTAAAGGCCCCTCTTTCAATTGGAATATTTGCTATCGGACTGACTGTCGTTACATTCATTTCGATGAGTACATTGTTCTGGCAAATCCGCAAGGCTGCCAACATCAATCCGGCAAGCATTATGAAAAACGAATAAAAGACACGAATATGAAACTCATACTATTATATATCCGAACATTAAGTAGGTTTAAAGTATATACGGTAATCAATATTATCGGACTGGCACTGAGCTTGGCTTGTGTCATTATTATATTCCGCTACGTGAAGCAGGAAAATGATGTAGATTGTTATAGTCCCAACAAAGACCGGATAGGCATCATGGTGCAGGAATACAAAGATGACAACAATAAAACGGCAGTTATCGGAGGTCCCCTCGAAGATGCAGACATAGAAGCGATGTCCACTTTCGTATGGTTCAATAAAGACTATATCATAAAGGAAGAAAAACATATTGATGTAGAAACGATTGTAGCAGACAGCTTGTTTCTAATAGTGACTGATTTTCCCATGAAATATGGAAAAGCCGAATCATGGGCGGCGTCTCCACAAACCGCCTTTATCACAGAAGAGCTGAGTGAGAAACTATTCGGGAACATAAATCCTATCGGCAAAACCATTGAATACTCTACCGGTGACCCTCTTACGGTGACCGGAGTTATCGGCAAAGACAGAGGGAAACGCTCGCTTCATTTCGACTTGCTTGTTCCTGAAACATTGCAGAAGGATTGGGAGTTCCGTTTCCCGATGAAAATGGCATTAATTCATAAAGGGGCTTCCTTTACGAAGATAAATGCACGGCATGCAGCGTTCCGGCAATCTCCACGTGCTGCGGATGTTGAATTCAGGTATCAACTGCTTCCCATGCGTGAAGTGTATTTTCATCCAGCCATTGATGTTTGGCAGGACATGCTGCAAAGGGGGGAATTTACCACAGCTACATCTATTGGCACTTGTTGCTGTACTAATTTTAATTGTAGGCATCTTCAATTTTATGAGTCTTTATACGGTTGTATTATTGAAACGAAGCAAAGAATTCGGACTAAAGAAGGTTTTTGGAAACAATTCAGCACAGCTATTCTCCCAACTATATATCGAGAATTTATGTCTGACACTTGTATCATTATTTATAGCCTGGTTCCTTGTCGAGATTTCCGTCTTTCCCTTAAATAAATATTTTGATGTCATTCAACAACCTAATGGTATATTTGACATAGGAATAACCATAGCTATCCTGATTTTACAGCCATTGACAGCTTCAATCTATCCGTTTTTTAAATTCAAATACAACACGCCTATCCATTCATTACGGAAAATAGGCAGTGGTGAAAAATCGTCTGTTGTAAGAAACCTCTATCTGAGTATTCAGTATATCGTGGCATTCATTCTAATAGTTGTTTCCATGTTCCTTCGCCAAACAACTGTATGAAATGACTCATATAGATTTAGGCTATGACACAGACTCTATCGTTAAAGTCCATTTTGAACGCTATGAACGCAAACAGCCTACCACTGAAGCAGAATATCTGAAACAGACCTCCTTGCGCAAAGCCTCCAAAGAAAATATATCCACTGCAATGAATGCCTCTCCTTTATTCACGGCATGGAATTACTCTTTATCCCCTTATGAATATTTCACAGAATCTCCGGTACTTTTCCGTAAGCTCGGAGAAGCCAATTTCAAACAATTGTATTGCATTCCCATAACAGAAGAAGAAATAAGATTTCATGGCTTCCGTTTATCCCAGGGACGTTTATGGGATGCCGACATCGACCATGAAGGTGAAGCAAAACTGATTCTCAATCAAAAAGCCATGCAACTCTTCGGACTCGAAAGCGCAATCAATGCCCGGCTGGAACCCCAACAACCTTTATGGCCGCGTAGGGATTTGAGCCCTTATCAGATTATAGGTATCGTCGAAGATTTTTATTGCGGACATTTATCCCAACCGGTTCTTCCTATAGCTTTTATATACGGTGAAACATATCTTTCACAAATTCCTTTGCAAGCTAAAATTGCTCCAGGACATCAAAAAAGATGCCGTTGCCTTCCTGGAAAACCTACACAACGACAATGCTGATGGAGCCTTCAATTATACTTTTGCAAAACAGGAAGTTGAGAATCTCTATAAGTCAGACAAGCAAATAACTATTACCTATTCCTTTTTCGCCTTTATGGCCATTCTAATATCCTCAATAGCTTTGTTTGGATTGTCCTTATTTGACATACAACAAAGATACCGGGAAATAGCTATACGAAAAGTACATGGCGCTACACATAAGGAAATTTTATTGTTATTACTCAAAAAATACATTATCATATTAGCAATGTCATTTTTGATTGCCATTTCTATATCTTATTGGGGAATAACCATTTATCTGAAAGATTTTGCCTACAAAGCCAACATCAGCAGTTGGTTGTTCATTATTGCAGCAATCATCATATCATTAATTTCCATATTAACATTGGTTTATCAAGTAAAAAAGGCTGCACGACAGAATCCGGCGGAAGTAATCAAAAGCGAATAATACAATAATGATACTATTATGATAAGACATTATATTAAAACAGCATTCAGAAACCTATTAAAGTACAAGGCACAGAATATCATCTCTATCATCGGACTGTCGGTAGGTATACTTTGTTTTAGTATCTGCCTATATTGCAGCCGCTATATAAATTCTACCGACAAGTGCTTTACCCACTGGGAACGCATTGCAGACATAAACCTATACACTCCAGCAGAAGAACCTTATTCCGGAACTCCCGCTACGTTGTTTGAGAGTCTGCGCCAATTGCAATTCCAAGAAGTAGAAGCATTTACTTTTGTTGCCTATCCCCGCCCACGTAGCTACAATGTGGAAACTATCGACAAGGAAGAACTGCCTTACGAAGATTTATATGCTATGGAAGTAGATACAGCCTACCATAGCGTGTTCACCCCGGAAGTATTACAAGGTTCATGGGCTGTAGCATCGCAAACTCCCAATGCCGTGATACTGACACGCTCTCTGGCACACAAAATATTTGGTCTCGGAGAGAATCCGATAGGAAAGCGAATGACCTTAGCACAACGGCTTTTCTCTTCACCTGATACCACACCACGAACAGGAGGTACCATCTATACCATACAAGCGATAATAGAAGATATTCCATTGAATACCAGCCTTAGCTTTCTCCAAAAGATTGATATGTTAATCTTGAACGACAGCGAAGGACTTATACAATTCGATGGACGAGACAGTATGACCGGTGGACTTACTTTTGCTCTTCTTCGTCCGGGCAAAACATCTGCGCAACTTGAAGCCAGTTTCCGTGCAATGGACTTGAAGCACACAATATTCAATGAGAAAAAATACCGTATCAGCCTCGAATTTCGGAAAACTTTTTCGGGAGAAATCCGTTGCCCCTTACTTTGCCGGAATCACATTCATTGTCGGCCTTTTGATTCTACTGACTGGTCTACTCAACTTTTTTCATTTTTTGACGGGGAGTTATCTGAACCGTTCGCACGAGTTCGGCATTCGTAAAGTGAATGGAAGTAATGGCAACAAACTATTTTGGTTACTTTTTACCCAAGCCATTATCATTTCGTTCATAGCCTTCTTATTGACTTTCTGTCTGATAGAAATATTTACCCCTTACCTTTCATTCTCTTTATTTGATTTCACATTAGTCATTGAACGGGACCTATTATTG
>ENA-OQDX01000004-OQDX01000004.1-human-gut-metagenome-genome-assembly--contig:-NODE-4-length-25079-cov-0.894878_pt1 | contig 25079 bp, 27 predicted proteins | sample MGYA00242788_ERZ504621 | MGnify/ENA primary metagenome ERZ504621 (study PRJEB26092, sample SAMD00036303) | human gut metagenome | host: Homo sapiens | study: EMG produced TPA metagenomics assembly of the... | reverse complement strand
CCCGGAGCCATTTTCTGATGTGGTAAGTGCTGTTGTGGGTATGTCCACCAAATTCTTTGAAGGGGCTCTTGCCATTATGTACAAAGGACACGATTCTGCCGGAGAACCGCAAGGGGGGACGATGTATATCATTCTTCATGGGTTGGGCGAACGCTGGAAACCGTTTGCTTATTTCTTTGCGGTGGTGGGGTTGATAGGTACGTTGTGTGTAATGCAAGCCAATCAGTTGGTCGAGTCTGTCACTACGGTATTTACTACTCCGGCAGGATAGAGAATACACTCGGCCTGCGTTTTGTGATGGGTATTGTCATCAGCCTGGTGGTAGGGGCGGTCATTATCGGTGGCATCCGGCGCATTTCGGTTATCTCGGCTAAAATAGTGCCGGTGATGGTTACTTGCTATATGCTGCTTGTCTTCGTTGTTCTTTGTTTGAATTTTGATAAGTTGCCGGGAGTGTTGGCTTCCATTTTCCAGTCTGCCTTCAGCTTGGAAGCCGGTATCGGTGGAATTTTGGGAACTGCACTGACTGGTGCCCGCCGTGCTGCCTACGTCAATGAAGCAGGCGTAGGTACGGCCTCTATGATGCATGGCGCCTCCCGTAATGACAATCCCATTCGTGAGGGGCTGGTAGCCATGATTGGACCGGCCATCGACTCGGGGCTTGTTTGTACATTGACGGCCTTCCCTATTCTTATAGCTGGAAACTATGCGTCGGAAGGAGGCATAAAAGGCCTTTATATTGCTTTGAATTCTTTTGAGCAGCTCCTTCCCGGCTATGGGCATTATCTGCTGATGGTGATGGTCTTTTTCTTTGCCTTTTCTACCATGTTCTCTTATTCGTATTATGGACTGAAGTGCACCAACTTCTTGTTTGGTGCGGAGAATGCCAAGTATTATAACTACTTCTATTTGGTGATGATTGTTGTGGCTGCCATGATTCCGTTGGGAGCAGTGGTTGCCATCATGGATTTGGCTTTTGCCTTGATGGCATTGCCTACGATGACGTCACTGCTGTTACTTGCTCCACGGGTCAGGAGAAAGATGAAGGAATATTTTGCGAACTGATAGACAGCAGCTTCCACTACAAGTTGATGACCTTTCCTATCTCTCCTTCAAAATTCGGGGTGAATACACCTTTGCCGATATTTGCCTTGATTTCATCGGGGCTCCAAAAAACGTCCTCCGTCCAGCTCGTCACTGGGATGTATTTCACCGTCGTAGACAGTTTTGTGTACGAAGACCAGTTCCTTTTCGCGGGCAGACTCGAAGACGTAATGCATGACGGTTTCGGGAATAAAGTCGGTAATGCCGAGCTCTTCGCGTACTTCGCGTTTTTAGCGCCATCTCTACACTTTCACCTAAATCGACGTGTCCGCCTACGGAGGTGTCCCACTTCCCCGGTTGTATGTCTTTCCATTCGGGACGTTTCTGTAGATACAACTCACCTTTGGAATTGAATACATGAAGATGGATTACCGGATGAAGCAGTTTGCTACCGTTATGGCATTCGCCACGGGTGGCGGCACCTGTGATGTTGCCTTGTTCGTCGACAAGGGGGGAACATCTCTTGATTGTTATCGTGGTTCATTGTGCTTAGGGTATTAATAATGATGAATCTCCATAGCTCAGGAAGCGGAAATCATGTGCCAGTGCATAGTTGTAAATCTTCGGCCAATCACCGTGTACGAAAGCTGATACGAGCAGCAGCAAGGTACTTTGCGGTTGGTGGAAATTAGTCACCATAGCCTTCACGATTTTGTATTCATATCCCGGAGCGATAATGATTTGAGTGCTGGTATGCAGAGCCTCCATGCTATGTCTGTCCAGATAGGCAACAATGGCTTGCAGGGCTTCTACTGCAGAGGTGGCGGTGGCTTGGCAGACATTTCATAAGGTTGCCATTGGTGGACGTGCAAGTCTTCCTCTGTGGCTTCTGGATTATTCAGTAAAGTGACTCCGATGTGATAAAGGCTTTCCAATGTGCGCACTGAAGTTGTTCCTACGGCCACTGCCTTGCCGCCGTGTACTATGAGTTTTTCCAATGTGTTGCGCGAGACAGAGATGTATTCCGTATGCATTTCGTGCCCTTCTATTTCTTCACTTTTCACCGGTTTGAAGGTTCCGGCTCCCACATGGAGTGTCAGCTCTTCCAATTCTACTCCTTTATTGCGCAATGCGTCCAATACGCGTGGGGTGAAATGCAGTCCCGCTGTAGGGGCAGCCACCGAACCTTTGATTTTGGAGTAGACAGTCTGGTAAGTCTCCTTGTCACTTTCCTGGGTCTCCCGGTTCAAGTAGGGGGGATGGCAATTCACCGAAGACCTCGAGAATGTCGGCAAAAGTCACTTCCGGATTATTCCAGCGGAAGTTTATCCAATGGCTGGTTCCCGTGGCATTCACCCCGTTCGGCGGTCAGGGTGAGTGACTTGCCTTTCACGGTCATCTCACGTCTCAGCATGCCTTCCTTCCATTTTTTCAGGTTGCCGACCATGCAGAGCCAGGCGGCATGCTCGGTTTGCTGGAAGTTGAGGGCGTAGTCGTTCGGCTGTATGGGTTCCAGGCAGAATACTTCAATCAGTGCTCCCGTTTCTTTCCGGAAATGCAGGCGTGCTTGGATGACTTTGGTATTGTTGAATATCATCAGGCTTCCCGATGGCAGATACTCCGGCAGTGAAGTGAATCTGTCTTCTGAAACTTCTCCGTGGCGATACAATAACAGTTTGGACTGGTCACGTACGGACAATGGGAACTTTGCAATGCGTTCGTCCGGCAACGGGTAGTTGAATTCGCTGATTCTGATATGTCTGGGGTCTTCTTTCATGATGGCTTTCTCTTTATTATATCGGCTGCAAAGGTACGGATATTTGGGAAGATTTGAAGAATAAGGGAAATAATTCCTAACTTTGCAGGAAGAAAGTAGGAAAAGACAAACTAAAAAGATAAGTTACTATGAAGATAGGAGATAAAGTTCGTTTCCTCAGCGAAGTTGGGGGCGGTGTTGTGACAGGATTTCAAGGGAAAAACATCGTGTTGGTGGAAGATGCCGACGGTTTTGACATACCGATGCCCATAAACGAATGTGTGGTGATAGAGACCGATGATTATAATATCCCCACTCCGGCAGCCAAAGCGGCTGCCAAGAAGAAGCGGGAAGAAGAGCAACAATTGCGCACGGCCGCTACTGCGGCAAGGCCGTCTGCTATGGAGTCTCAGGTTTCGGAGCCTCAATCGGTCCGTTTGGAGAAACCGCAGATATCTGTTTATCGTCAGCCCGAGATGAAAGGCGGAGATATCCTGAATGTTTTTCTGGCTTTTGTTCCGGAGGATATCAAGGCTGTCAGCACTACACCTTTCGAGACATATTTGGTGAACGATAGTAATTATTATATGTATTATACCTATTCGAGTGCCGAAGGAAAGTCCTGGACAGCCCGTTCGCATGGTTTGATAGAGCCGAATACGAAACTTCTGCTGGAGGAGTTCGAAAAGTCCGAGTTGAACGACCGTGAACGTGTGATGGTACAGCTGGTGGCATTCAAAGATAACCGTGCGTTCACAATGAAACCGGCTGTCAGTGTGGAAGTCCGCATAGATATGGTAAAGTTCTATAAACTGCATACATTCCAGCAGACGGTTTTCTTTGAAACACCGGCCTTGGTGTATGATATTGTCCGGAATGACCAGCCTGCCAAGCAGGTGTATGTTTCGGCAGAGGAACTGAAGGAGGCTTTGATACAGAAAAAAACGGCAGATACTCCGTCCAAACCGCAGACGGTCATCAAGCGTGGTGGCAAGAATGGGATTGTCGAGATTGACCTGCATATCGGCGAGTTGCTGGATGACACCTGCGGTATGAGCAACAGCGAAATATTGAATTACCAGCTGGATAAGTTTCGTGAAGTGATGGAACAATACAAGAAAAAAACGCGAACAACGCATCGTCTTTATTCACGGCAAGGGAGATGGAGTGCTGCGTAAAGCCTTGCTGGACGAGCTGAAACGTAAATATCCTGACTGCCGCCATCAGGATGCTTCGTTCCAGGAGTACGGATTTGGGGCGACGATGGTGACGATTAAATAAAATCAAGTATTTGAATAGTGAATAGGGCAGTTCAAACATTGGAATGCCCTATTCATTATTTATAGTCTGACATTGACTCTTGTATTTTTCCTTATGTGTATTTCTTGAGTGGAAGGATTGGACTGCATCATTTCTGATTCTATTTGCTGGATTGCTCTTTTGGCTTTGTGTACAAACCTGCCTTTGGGATATTTTCGCAAATATTCTTCGTAATCTGCTACCGACTGGCAACTATAGAAGAGGCGTTCTTCATTTTCTCTTCTGACTTCTCTTATATCAGTAATGGGAAGAACTGGCTGTGAAGAAGGTTGTGGATGTGGGTGGACAATCTGTTTTTTTAGGTTCCTCTTGGAACTGTTCAAGTTTTGCAGTATCCGTTTTTACCGAGTCCATAACGATGTTTTCTTCTCTATTTATTGGGGAGATTGGATTTACCTTGTTTCCCAAAAATTGTTTTATAAAGTTTGCATGAGATGAGGAGGGGTATTCTTTTAGAAAATCTCTGTAGTCTTCTTCTGTACGGCATGCAGCGTACTTGCGCTCTTCTTCAAGGTGTCTAAAGTATATGGAACCTCCTTTGACAAGCAATAGAATCAATACTATACCAAGGCCGGTCCATCCTGCTATGCGTTTATGCATGTTCGAAGGACAGAACTTTTCTTTAAGGCGTGGTGATGTTGTTTTAGGAAAAAGTGGAGCAATAGGCTTCAGCTGTACTGAAGGAGAGTCTGTCTTTGTTTGTTTTAGTATGGAGCAAGCAAACTCATAGGCTTGTTGGGCTGTGGGGCGGTCCCAAGTGTTGAGGGCAAGGCATGCGTGAACAAACTGGGACAATTGGGAAGAATATTTCTCATCTAATGCTGGAATATGTGCACCATTCAGTTGGACACAACCTCCCATACCTTCCCATAATACAAGACCAGTGGATAATTCATAAACACTCATCCCTAAAGACCATATATCGCTGGTAGCCACAATCAGTGGTTTCTCTGCAAAACGTTCTGGTCCCATATAGGCAAGTGTTCCGGAACTTTCTACTTTGTTGATACTTTTACGAAAAGTATGCTCCAGTTTACGGCTGATGCCAAAATCTGAGATGATGAATTTGTCATCATCCCCTATCAAAATATTATCGGGTTTTATATCTTGATGAATGATAGGAGGATTCTGATTATGAAGAAACATCAATCCGCATGATACATCGCGTATGAAGCGCCAGATTTGCTTTTCAGACATTTTGCCTTTCAAGCTCGCTGAGGACCCTTTGGGACAGTAAGGCATTACCAAAAAAGGGCACTGTCCAAAAACATCAAAATGATTAAGGTGCAGTAGATTGGGATGGTGTAATTTGTAGGCAAGTTTGAATTCTTCCCGGAAATCTTTTATGCCGTTGTCATCCAACAGTCCGTACAACTTTATGGCAACGTCTACATCTGCTAATATATTTCGGGCAAGCCAGACTTCACCAAAGCTTCCGACTCCTAATAGTTTCTTCAGCTGATAGTGTTCAGCAAATATATCACCATTTTTCAGTTGCATAGTTTCACAATAGTAATCAATCTGTTAGGGTAGTGTTAGTAGTGTCTGTCTCTGTAACTAGAACCGTATCTGCCTGATATAGTATCGTTTTCCATTTTGCATATTGCTGTGGATTTCTATATAAATAGAAGCCTGCCGCTAAAGCCAGTACCAGGAGTAACAGAAGAATTTTCCGGATTTTGTGGTGGTTGGGTTTGCTGAACACTGTATTATTCAACTTTACTTTGGGCTCGGTATCCTGTAGCATGATGTGGCATAACACAATCGTAATATTGTCATATCCACCTGCTTCAAGAGCAGCTTCTATCAACCTATCCTTGCATGTCATTAAATCATCCTGGTTCTCTTCTATAATTTGCATTATCTCTTCGTCGTGGCATAAACCACATAACCCATCACTACACAGTAGGAGAGTATCGCCATCCTTTAAATTATAGGAACGGAAATCGGGATTGGAACGATTGGTCGGGTCTCCTAAACAGCGGGTAATGATATTACTGTAAGGATGGTCAAACGCATTTTCAGGATCTAGTTTTCCCTGATCTACTAAATCTTGTACATAGGAATGGTCTTTAGATAAACGGCAAAAACCTGAATTGCCATTGAATACATAACAACGACTGTCGCCACACCAACAGATATAGGCTTTATCGTTCAATATCCAAGCAATGACAATAGTAGTACCATTCCCTGGGTACTACTATCTTCTTTACTTGCATTGACAATATTTAAATCAGCGGTTTTGACAGTTCTGCTCAGAAATTCTTCAACGGCTTCTTCTGAGGTAACAATGCCTTCCTGCGTAACGATATCTCCTAAATTCTCGGGGGTGAATGCATTTTGCACCGTCTCAATGGCTATGGCAGAAGCAACTTCTCCGGCATTGGTGCCGCCCATTCCGTCGGCCACTACCAATATGCTGCCATACCGTCCTAAAGAAATGGGTTCTATCGATTGGGGGATAATCCACTCTGATTGGCATAAATCACGATTGACAACAAAATTGTCTTCGTTGTTTTTCCTGACTAAACCAACATTGGTACCTGCCGCTAATTTAATGCTTATCTCGGACATGTTTAATTTTAATGTATTAAATTTCTGATTGGTACTAAACGATCCTTACCCTCTATGCTTCCTACCATGAAACCCACTACTTTGTAAGAACCATTTTCTAGAAGGAATGCTGGAGAACCATAATAACCGGGCTCTGCCACACGATTCTGTAATATGGTAGTCTCATATTTTGTGTCGGCTATATTGGTATGGTCATTGAAATGAGCCGGAGTAAGATTATGAATATCAGCATAACCTGCATAGCCCACCATTTGAACTTCTGTACCTCCACTCATGTTGTCTGCGGCGGTAATGTCGTAAGGCAATCCCTCACCATAAACGCCTTTTCCTCTAATGTATGCCCAACTGTTGGCAGCAGGGGTAACAATGCTGACACTGATATATTTCCTACGTGTATAGGTCAATTTTATCCCATGTTCCCTTAGTTGTACCCTGATGGATTTATCTACTTCTATTTCGGTCACTTGTACATCATTTCGTCCGTCTTTGGCAAAATCGCTACTGGTAAATGTCAGAGGCTTTCCAGTTCCTTTGGTACTGTATGCACGGTAATGGATAATGATATTACATCCTGCTCCTTTGTATACAGCCAATAGTTTACGCCATGGGTCTTTCCACTCTGTGTTGGAGTATATCCATGGCTCGACATTCTGCCTGTCTGTTACAAACATTCCGTTTGATAGCATGAAGCCAGTTCCGCAGATTATATCTGAAACTTGTATGCCCGGATCAAACTTTGTTCCATTATATTCGATTTCAATACGGTCGACTTTAATTGTATAGATATAATCATAATAATCTTTCAAATCTCCTGAAGCATTACTGTCTTGTTCATCTGCTATATCAGGGTCTTCATAATATTGGTCTTTGGAGAGTCTGGTGCCTTCTTGTATATTTGCGTTAATGGCATTGCTTGAATTCTCAATGCTTTTAGTGCTTATGCTGTTTGAGAGATTGTCCAAGTCTGATTTGACCTTATAGAAACTTGCATTGACATTCTTTAATTGACTATTAACGTTGTCCAACTGTGTTTTTAAGGCCTCTGCATTACCGTCACTGTTTCGTAATTTGGTCTCTAACTCCCGTTGCTGTGCTTCTAGAGATGCTCTTTCGGTCCCCAGTGAATCCAATTGGTTTTGGTATCCTTTCAGTTGAAGTTCTTGTTCTTCTGTCTTCTGTGCCAACAAATCATTTTTTTACACCTAAACTGTAGTTCCAGGCAGCCAATCCTGCCACCGCCAGTACGAAAACAATTCCCATGATTGTTAATGCGGTCTTGTAGGGGCGTAAGGCTTGTTTGCGGAAAAGGCTCATTCTCTCAGTCAATCCAATGCTGGAAGTTAATGCTTGGCGACCTTGTGGAACAATGAATCCCAAGCGTGGTCCGCCAACGGATAATTGTATTTCATCTCCTGTTTGTAAATAGTAGGAACCGTTTATAGGATGTCCGTTGACCAATGTCGGATTGGAGTGTGAAAGGTGGATAAGTTTCCAGTTTTCACCGTCGCGTACAATTGCAGCATGTTTGCGGCTGACTGTTTCGAAACTTTCATCAAAGCGTACTTGGCAGGAAGCGTCTCTACCTAATTCTACTTGGTCGACAATGATTTTTTGGGATTCTCCCGCTTGATGATACTTTGAAGAGGTCTTGTGCTCCAAAATAAAGTAAGTTCTACCGGAAGCACCCATTAATGCCCCCATACCAGCCCCTACTGAGCCGGCTAAGGTACGTTTGTAATTTTGTGTATCCATACTACTTGATATATAATTAATAGTTTTCAAATCTCATTTTTACATCTCCAATGGAGATGATATCTCCAATTTTCAGTATATGCCCTTGTTTGGTGACTTGGGTGGAATTGACATAAGTCCCATTACTGGACTCCTGCCACAACTTTAACTCCTTCTGCCATTGCCCGTCCCGAATAATCCATTTATCAGTGGCGGGATTTGTTTCTATTGTGCAATGATGGCGTGATATATAGGCACTTTGCTGTTCCGTTATATGTAGCAGATTGTCGCGTTCTCTCCCGATAGTAAGGATTCTATTGCCATATTTTATAAGTTCACTTAATTGATATATTTTTCCGTACTCTTCACCTTGCATAATACGTATACAGAAACCATTGACTGTTTGCGGTGGACAATATCCTCTTTCCATAGGGACTTGGCTTATTGCTGGCAGGTGTTCCAACACCTCTTGCACAGACTGGAAACGTTTTTTGAAATCTGGATTAAGACATCCTGCAAAGAGTTGCTGCCACTGCTCTCTATGTTTCAACTGTGTCAATTTCTGCCGGTTCCAATCTCCATTTTTCCCACGTTTCTGATATAGTGCCAATCATTATGACTGCTCAATTCGCCAAAGGGTAAACTACCAGTCAATAATTGAAAGGCTAATACTCCAAAAGAAAAAATGTCCGTAGTGGGTAGGACAGTGGCCTCACCTCGCATGCGGTTCACTTGTTCTGGCGGCATATATGCATAAGTCCCGAAAATTTGGTTGGGTTTACCAAAAATATTGCGTTCGGTCATACGTTTGTTTCTATCCCCTGCTATACCGAAATCTGTCAACGCAGCGATTCCGTTACTCTTGAAAAGGACATTCTCCGGCTTTAGGTCACGGTGAACCTTGCCTCTGGTATGCAAAGCATGTAAACCTATTAGAATTTGTTGGCAAATTAGAGGAATCTTACTGCTTCCAGAACCTAAATAAGGTGTTAAATCTCCTCCGGAACAGTATTCCATTACAATATAAGGGTTGCCTCCAACTGTACCGTAGTCCAATGAACGCACTAAATAGTCACAATCAATTTGCCCAGTTTTGAATTCCATCTCGAAACGTTCCATTAATGGTTTACGTATTTCAGGAGGAACTTCCCATAATCTCAGTAGTTTAAGCGCATAATCTTTGCTTGCGCTGTCCGTAACCCGATATACTTTACCGAATGAACCTTCGCCTAATGTTTGGGAAACCCTATAACGGTTATTGATATATTCCCCTACATTATAATCACATCTGTCGACAGTCCGGTTATTCACAAGAGGTTATATTTAGTCACATTCAAACTTGAATCTTCGGTCACCTAGTACAATGATATCATCCGGTATGATTTCTATTTTTCTGTTTACCTGGATATAGGTCGTTTGAAGCATACTTCGGTCAAGCAGATACCAATGACCATCATCGAAAACTATTTCAGCTTGTTCCTTTGAGGTGATTGTACGATTAGACATTTCTGTATTTTCCCGGTTCAAGATGATGGAGTTCCCTTCATATTCAAATCTTTCCGGAAGAATGTTCTCTTCTTCTTCCGGTATAATTGTTAATGAACAGTGAGGTTTGGTTTCCGGTTCTGTCTCTGTGATGTTCTTTATTTGCCGGCGTATGGTTGGCCGATGTACGCGGACACCGCAGTTCGGGCAAAAAGAGCAGGTTATTGCTATCTTACTTCCACATTCATGACAGAGCATTTTCTCTTCAGAAACGGAAGGTACTTCCTCTTCTACTCTTATTGTTTTGTATTCATTGTTTGTTGATATGTTTGCTCTTTTTAATGGAGTTCCGCAGCAAGGGCAACTTGTGAAATCTCCTACTACCGGGTAATTGCAATTGGGACATTCTATAATTGGCTGTACAACAGTAGAATGATTCTCTTCTTCATTTGTTGTGGAAAACACCACAGTTTTTCTGCATTTTTCTTCATTGGAGCTGACATTCAATACTGTCGGTTTGGGTATAGCTTCTCCATGGCCTTCTTTTGAAATAAAAATGTCCTGACTATTGGCATAATTCTCCGGCATTCGCAAAGGTTGCCCGCATTTTTAGGCATACTGTTGTGTTGGAAAGGTTGTCCCAACCGCAATTCATACATCTCATAAGATTTACTTTAATAATGGAATTACTTTGTATAAATCAGAGTTTCTCACCATTGTCGGTTTACCATGAATTTAGAATAGACCTCCCTTTTTTCTGGGAGAGAATAATTGAAGATATTTTTCCTCCTTTGCTTTTAACTATGAGAGTTCCTTCTCTGGCCTTCTTTGGTTTTTCCCACTTTTAGAATGAGTTTTACCACGGTCTTTTGCTATAGCTTCACACCATTCAGGAATATCTGCAACTTCCCATTCGGCATTGGAGTCTACTTGCAGTTCCTTAATTTCTCCTTTGGAACCGAATTCCAATTTATCTAATGCGATATTAATGAATTCTTCTTGGCCACCTTGGGTAACACTGACCGTAGCTTTCATCTTTTCATTACTGATTGTAATGGTGGCTTTACGTTCGGTAGTCAGCCAATTGGTCTGGCAGCTTATGGAGAGTTTCTTCTCACCGGGAGTCACTTGGCACCAGTCTGCATCTGATATTGCAGTCCATTGTTCTGGAAGACTTTCTATTTTTTATACTTTCTGCAGTCTTTGTCTCACACCCAAATTCCAGGCTTTTTCTGTCTATGGTAAGTCTGGTGATTTCGGCAGGAGGCGCTGGCTTGGGAGCGGGATTTATTTTTTCCTCACACTCTTTGATTTTATTTTTGCATGCTTGCTCCAGATTGCTGTCGCATTTCATGGCTGCTTTAAAACTTTTAATAGCGTCTCTGTATCTTCCTCTTTTCATGTATGTCTCTCCCTTTTGATAGATGGAGGCGCATTGCCCCCATATACTTATTGGCATAGAGAGAGCGAACGCTAAAACAATCAGTCTGATAAGTTTATTCATTTTCATTGTTGTCTATGTTTATATATGGTTCTATTTTTTTTGCACGGTCTTCAAAAGTCTGGGCTGCTACGGCTTGGTCAAGGTCTTTCATGATATTTGCCTTTTCTTTAAAAACATGATAGGCAGAATCCAGTATGGCCTCTACTTGCTGTTTCAGTTCTGTTGCATTTAAGTATATTTTTGCGGAGATGGAATCTTTGTAATAATTTATTTGTCGGTATTTGCCAATGGCATTTATGTAAAAATCCTCAAATACGGAATCATTGTTTTGCTTTAAAGTGTCAATGTCAAACCGGAAAACATCTCCTTGTATTTTAGAGTTTTCGCCTTCTTGAATGATTGACAGACACATTTTGTCGTAATCAATCGTTGGAGTCGGTTCCGGTATGGATTCCACTACTGGTTCTTTGCCGCTTATTAGCGAAAAGATGATGACAATTGTTGCGAATATAGCTGTGATTGCTGCTACGACTATAACTTTTTTGCGTTTCCCTTTGTCTTGATAGGGTGACATCTTATTTATGTCAGAAGAGTGTGCGCTAATGGAATCCTCATGGGTTTTGTCCTCTTCCTCTTGCAAAGTATCATGGCTGTTGTTTGACAGACTAAAGGGGACGGGACTTCCATTGATATGTTGGGAAGTGTTAGTCTGCAATTTGTCTTGGCTGTTAGGGTCTGTCCCATGGAATTTAAGGCAAGGCATTTGTAAATGATATCCTTTAATTCTTGAGAAAAGTCTTCGTTGATAAGTGGAATGTCTGCACCGTTTTTTTGCAATACGCCTCCATGATCACCATAGGGCGGCATACCGGTTAGAAGCTCATACATTGTTGCTCCCAATGACCAAATGTCACTGGCCATAATAGGGGCGGGAGATGGACCAAAACGTTCTGGTCCCATATAGGCCAAAGTTCCTCCACTGGATTCTTGGCCTTGGTTCCTGCGTAATGTACTTCTAATCCGTGCGCTGATTCCGAAATCCGTAATCATATACCTATTCTCATCATTAATCAGAATATTATCGGGTTTTATATCCTGATGGATAACCGGGGGAGTTTTTGCATGAAGATAAGCCAGTCCCTCTGCAACATCATGGAGCAAATGCCAGCTTTCCGTTTCTGTTATCCGGTTGTTGTCAGTAAGGTATTGGAAGGCCGAACCATTTTTGCAAAAAGGCAAAATCAGGTATGGCATCCGTTCCCAGCAGTCATAATAAGTAGGATGCAGTAAATTGGTATGATTCATATCAAATACGAGGGAGAACTCTTGTGTGAAAAGGGATATCCCCGCATCGTCAAGCCCCATCCCCGGAGCATATATTTTATGGCGACCTTAACATCCGTAAGTTTGTCTTGTGCCAGCCAAACTTCAGAAAATCCTCCTCTTCCTAGTTGTTTGAGTAGCTCGTATCTATCTGCTATGATTTGTCCACTGTCTAACATAGAACTTATAAATTATGTAAAAGAACTGTTTTCTTTTGGAAACAGCCTTTCTTTGTGTGATTGTATTATTTTGTTTGATTGAGTATATTCGCAATTCTTTATCCACAAAGTAATTAATAAAAATGTAAATAAGAAAATGAGAAAAAGTTTGAAATGTACTAAAATGTTGTTTTAATGGCTTATGTAGCTAAATATTGTACTATGATGTGATTTTTTGTTTCGTTTTAATAAAGCGGTAGCGTATGCTCTTTTGTGGTTGAGAAATACGCCTTATGCTTGACGGTATTTCGCAAAAATATTTTAAGTTTGCAGATGTATTGAATAAATAATCTAATTACGAGAAACATGGGAGAGAGGATGGATAAGCGAATTCGATTTTATATTTATTGGATATTAGGGTTTGTGCTTCTAGGAGCTTGTGCGCCCGGAGATAAAGAGGACGTATACACAGAAATGAGAGCTTTTGAGGATTTTTCCCATATAAATGGAGATTCTGTGGCCATTGTGCCCCGAAAGGTAAGGTTGAAGGCTTTTCAAAAGATGGAAGAGGCAAAGGATAGCTTGGTCAAGTATAATTATCTGGCAATGACACTGAAAACATATTTGATTACTTCACAGCTTGATTCGGCACAAATCGTAATCCAGCAGATACATGACTTTATAGAAAGGCAGCATAGTTCTTCTCAAATGGCAGATTTGGAATCTGAATGTTTCAATATGAAGGGAAATATCTTTGCACGTGTTGGGAATATGGATTCTGCCGAAATTTGTTTCCGGAAGGCTTATGAATTACGGATGAGAGGGACTAGGATTGAAGTGGTGCCGGATATTTTGATGAATCTTGCAGATGCGAATAACCGTTTAGGAAAATTGGATATAGGGGCAGCTTGGTATAGGAGAGCTTTGTTGATGTGCGACTCTTTGCATATAGCTTCTACCAAGAAACCTCCCATTTATTATGGTTTGGCACAAGTATATGTTACCATGCGTGATTTTGAACAGTGTGATTACTATTATAATCTGGCAGGAGAAAGCTATGACAGTATGCTACCTTATGAAAAATATATTTATTTGAATAATAGAGGGACTTCTTACTATTATAGGGAGGATTACCAGACAGCGATAAAATATTTCCAAAAGGTTATTGATTTAGTCGAAGGATATGCTGATATGAGTTTTGAACTTAATCTGGGGAGGTTGAATTTAGGAGACTGTTATCTTCAACTGAATATGGTTGATTTGGCTGTTAAATATATAAATGAATGCCAACTTTTTTTTTGAGGAAATGGGGGTGAGTACTGCACTATATTATATCGATACGCAGAAAATAGAATTGGCTCTGCTTCAGAAAGACTTTCAAGAGGCACGTCGTTTATTGTCCGAGAGTGTAGTCCCTCCGGGCATCGACCCTGATATGGTACATATCCGTAATAAATACCTTCAGCAGTTTTACGAGGAAACCGGCAACTACAAGAGGGCTTATCACTATCTGCAGAGGAACAACCAGCTTGATGATTCTATCAGGAATGAGCGTGTCCGGATGCGTACGGCAGACTTGACTTTGCGTTATCAGCAGGATTCTACCTTGATAGCACATCGGGTTTTGCTTCAGGAGCAGAAAAACAAGGTGCTGGTGCTGAGGCAGACACAGTTTGTCGTGTTTGCTGTAGCTGTTGTATCTATATTGACGGCGGTTTTCCTTTATCTGTACAGCAAAAAGAAACGTGCTTTGTTGCTTGCACGGAATCATCGCACAGTCTCTACACTTCGTCTGGAGAATATCCGTAACCGCTTGTCCCCTCATTTCATCTTCAATATGCTGAACCGGGAGATGGCGGAGCGGAATGTGGAAGAAAAGCAAGAGCTTTCGTCGCTGGTAAAACTGATGCGTCGCAATCTGGAATTGGCGGAACAACTGTGTGTAACCTTGGCAGAGGAGCTGGATTTTGTGAAAACATATATTAATCTGGAACGCCGTTCTTTAGGTCCGGATTTTCATTCGGAACTGAAGATAGAAAAGGATGTGCAGCCGGAGCAAATAAGGATTCCGTCTATGATGATTCAAATTCCGGTTGAAAATGCAGTGAAGCATGCGTTGCGCGAGAAGGAAGGTGAACGTAATCTTTGGGTTTCGGTCTGCCGCCGGGGAAATGGTATCTGTATAAAGATAACGGATAATGGTGGCGGTTATCGTCCGGACAGTCGGAACCGGGGCACGGGGACGGGAATGAAAGTCATTATGCAGACCATTCGGATTCTCAACAATAAGAACAAGGAGGCCATTGATGTTTTGGTGCACAATGTCTCTCTACAGAGTGGTGAGATGGGCTGTGAGGTGACTTTCTGGCTGCCTGACAACTACGATTACAGAATTTAAAAGAACCGTTTAATCTTATTTTTTGCAAGGATAGGCATATTTACAGACAAATAGTCCGTAAATGACCTTCTATTGCTTTGTATGGGAGTAGGATTATGTATATATTCGCGAGAAGAAAAACATAAAAGGAACATGGATAAATATAAGGTTGCAATAGTTGACGACGATGAGGTGGCTCTTGAGAATCTGAGTTTTGAATTGGGAAAGGATGCACGCTTCTTTTTGAAAGGAACTGCCCGTAATGGTAAACAAGGGAAAAAACTCATTGCCAAGGTACAGCCGGATTTGTTGTTCTTGGATGTGGAACTGCCGGACATGACTGGAATGGAATTACTGCAGGAAATACGTGACAGTGTTTTCGTGGAATATGCGGATTGTTTTCTATACGGCTTATGATAAGTACATGATTCAGGCTATCCGGGAGGCTGCGTTCGACTATCTGCTGAAACCTTTTGAAGAGCAGGAGTTGCGGGATATTCTTGCGCGTTTTGTAGAGCAGGCAGAGGCTGGGCAGAGAATGTCATATCCCATTGGTGCACCGTTGCATACCGGACAGACATTTATCGTATTTACGCCAACTAATGATATGCGTGCGTTGCGTCCGGCTGAAATCGGCTTTTTTTCGCTATTGTTCCGAGCGTAAACAATGGGAGGTGATACTAAACAACCAGCCGCCGTTGGTGTTGCGTCGCGGAATGACTGCTGAGCAGATTACTCAATATTCATCCAGTTTCGTGCAGATACATCAATCGTATATTATCAATATTGATTATCTGATGATTATAAAGGATAGCAAATGCATGCTTTATCCACCATTTGACAAAGTGACGGAACTGCTGGTTTCCAGAAAGTATAAGAAAGAGCTGCAAGACAGATTCTGCTTGTAAAGTGATAAGAATTATTTGGTTAGGGAGTTGACGCCGCAGGTTTTGGTGGCGTTGACGTAAAGAAAAGGCATTGAACCTCTAAAGTCCAATGCCTTTTTATTTATCAAATACTATTTTCGTATTTATCAGAAGCGAAGTTTATTTCACTTCGATACCTTTGTTCTGCAGTGTGACGTTCAATACTCTGGCATAATCAGCATACTGCTTTTCATTCAGAGTCTTTTTCATCAACTTCAGATTACCATAAACTGCATTACGGAGTAACTTCTCCTGATTCTTCTTGGAATTTGTAGCGCGTTCCATCTGTTCTGTAAAATATTCGCAGATGTTTGCCACTTCTTCATGCTGGTTGGAATCCAGATTCAAATACTTGCTCAACTTTGTTATGTTGATGTTACCTTCCCATTTTGCAGTTGTAGGTTGGTTTCCTGCTGCAAATGTTGTAGCAGTCAGGCAGACTGCTGCCACTAATGTTAATCCTAAACGTTTCATAATACCTACTTTTTAATTGTTATTCCTAAAAACTAATTTCAATCTAATACCTATTGAAAACTCTCTAAGCGCTTAGCTTTTTCTTTTACCTATGCAAATGTAGGTATATGTTTTATAACACAAAAATGAATAAGGGAAAAAGTGTAGTTTATACCTTCATTTCTTGACTTAAATCAATTTTATAGTGTGAAAATGCTTTGTTTAGATGCTTTTTGTAATACGAATGTAATGTGGACTAACTGAATTTATATTTGTAGTAATGGATAAAAGGATTTTTATTAGTCAAAATGTTATTGCCAAATAGTTTCGGGTAATTCTATGATTACTCTGCTTTCAGAGCAGACTCCCACAAAGCCTAATCCGCCTATGACGTTGCAAGGCAGACTGATAGGTTCCATTAAAGCATCGTCGTAATCCCCATCATCCAGGCAGTTTAAGGCTTTTAGATAGCGGTATTCGGCTTCAGTGATGCTAAGCAACCGTACGGTGATGGTTTGTTTGCGGGATATATGGTCGTAGTAGTGTCCTCTATCGGATAATAATCTTGGTAGAGAGGGGGTGTATACTTTCAATGTGGCATAAGAGTTACGGAAAGTGTTATCATTGAATATGTTGTATTTGTTATTTATGGTGGGAAACAATTCATTTTCTTCATCATCATAGTTGCCAGGGTGGCCGTCAGTCAGTATAACATCTTCCCGGTTGATGATTTCGTTCTGTCGGGGAGCAAGGATGGTAGTGTCTCTGGGTATGGAGGCCCAATGCCAAGAGCCGTCCTCGTCTTCCACTTTGATGAGGCTGCCGTTTTCATCTTCCAGGTATTCTTTCCATTTGCAATAGTAACTACGGTCATTCCAAATGTCCAGCCGGTAGTAGTTCTTCTCGTTGGGGCGGTCTTGCAATGTAATTTTGTATTGGCGGTAAAGGGTTTGTCCGCTGTACTCGCGCAGGTAGGCCAAGCAAGTGTCCACGTGCAGGCTCTCTATCGGTTGTGGCACGGTGACCTCGGCACTGGCATGGTATTTCCCGTTTTCGGCAGTGGCTTCCAGACGTATGTTGTCGCCGGGATGCAGTGTGCTGGTCAGACGATATTTTCTTGAAACGTATACTTTTCAGTAATGATTCATAAATGTCCTTATCAAGTTCTCCTTCCAGATGCCCATAAATTTCTTCCGGGGAAACCGCTTTCGGAGTTTCTGCTATTTTGCCATTGATGTAGAGGAAAAGAGTTGCTTCGTTCAAATGTTCAATACTATAGCCCTCGCCTAAATGGAGATAGACATCATTCTCAGCTTGTCCGGTTTCGAGCAAGGCGTTCATGATGATTTGCGGATCTTGTTGTCCGGGATTGTAAGGAATCTCGTTTTCGCAGGCTGTTAGGAAGCCTACAATAGTTATGTATATAATAAGGTGTAATTTCATTTTTGTTTTCATATGCCGGATTTGTTTTTAAAATCTATAAGTATAGGTAACAGAAGGAATACAAGGCAGTATTGTTATTTTCTTGATGACAGTTTGAGCTTTCTTCTGCCCGGTATTTCCATGATAAATACTTTCGTAGAAATCATCGTAGTATACGTTGTATCCATTTTTGTATTTGCTGTAAACGATGTTCGGATTCATGGCATTGTATGCATTGTAGATACTGATATTCCAGGTACGCATACCATGTTTGGTCTTCTTGTTGAAGTTGACGCCGAGATTCAAACGATGGCTGGCGGGAAGGCGGTAATTGTTACGCCGGGAGATGTAACCGGTTTCCTCAATAGAGCCATCGGGCCGGATGATGATTGTTGCCTTTTCGGGGATAGTGATACATCCACCGGTATTGAATATCCAGGAAGCTCCTGCATCAATGCGGTCACTGAACTTATGGCTGAGATTGAGGCTGATGCTGTGGCGGCGGTCATATTTGTAGGGGAACCATCGGCCTTGGTTGATGGTACCGTTCTAAAACGGTGATCGGTCTTGGATAGGGTATATGCCAGCCAGCCGGTAGTCTTGCCCAATGTTTTCTGTACCATCAGTTCCAGACCGAAGGAGCGGCCTTCGCCCATTTCCACTTTTTCTTCCCAGTTGGTAGAGGTGCCGAAGAAGGATACACCGTCTTGATATTCAAGTATGTGTTTCATCTGTTTATAATATCCCTCGACGGAGAACTCCCAACCCGGCAGTCCGGAATAGTAGCCTCCTATGGAGAACTGGTTGGCATACATCGGACTGATGTCTTTGGTAATGGGTACCCAGAGGTCGGTAGGCATAGACAGCGGAGTAGAGGACAGCAGATGCACATACTGTGCCATGCACGTATAGGATGCTTTGGCAGAATATCCTTGTCCGAGGTCATAGCGGGCGGAAAGGCGGGGCTGCAGCGAATAGTAGCTTTTCCCTTGTGTGTGGAACAGCGATGTGCGTACACCTGCATTCAGACTGAGCCTGGCGTTTATATTGAAATTGTCTTCGGCGTAAAGGGAGATTTCTTGTCCGCGCATGGCATGGCTGTTGCTGGTATTGTAAACCGTATCTTCCTGGAGGCGCCATTATCTATATCTTGTATTTTCGAGGTAGCTATTCCCGGACGGAACGTATGGTGGATGTACTCTGCACCGAACTTGATGTGGTGCTGCGGCATGGGGGGTGTAGTCAAAGTCCATACGTGCACTCCAGTCACGGATACCGGAGTTGAACTTGGAGGAGTAATAGTATCTGTCTTGTACTTTATTGGCGACAGTATAGGTATCTTCCATGTTTCCGTCCAGCCCCATTTCATATTTGTTGTATGAGACGGTGGTGTTGCAAAACAGCTTGCTGTTGAATACATAGTTCCAGCGGCCGTAGGCGATGGTGTTTCCCCAATTCAGATGGCTGTTGTCCTTGGAATAATTCTTAATGCTGTTGTCGTAATTGTCACCGTGGTAGTAACTGTCATAATGATAGTGGTCTTTCCCCTTGTAGAAACTGAGGAAGATGCGGCTACGGTCGCTGAACTTATGGTTGACCTTTGCATTGACGTCGTAAAAATAGTAGTTGTATTTGTCGGAATAGGTGTCGTCTTTGTCTACAATGAGATTTTTGAAGAATAGGGTGGGGATGGCTCGTGCGCTGAAACTGAAGGAGGTCCGTTCTTTCCAGATAGGGCCTTCGATATGCAGTTTGTCCGTCAGCAGGCCTATGCTGAATGCGCCGTGGTATTTATGCATGTCCCCGTCGTTGGTCCGTACATCTACTATAGACGAAAGACGCCCGCCGTAGCGGGCAGGAAAAGAACTTTTGAAGAGTGTGGTGTTCTTTACCGCTTCGGGCGTAAAGATGGAGAATACTCCCAGCAGGTGGTCTGCGTTGTAAACTGGAATTCCGTCCAGCATAACCAGGTTTTGGTCGGGACCTCCCCCTCGCACATACATGCCTGCAAAACCTTCCATACCGGCTTGCACACCCGGCATCAGCTGAATGGTCTTCAGCAGGTCGGCTTCTCCCAATATGGACGGGGTATGCCTGATTTGTGTCATCGGTATCTCATGCGCTCCCATGGCTGTGCTTTCTATGCCGGCCTCCCGCTTGTCCGAGAGCACTACGACCTCTGCCAGCTGGTTATTGCTGTCCAGCCTGACGTTGAGTAAGGTGTCTTTCGTCAGTTCGAACCGGCTATGCCGGCTTTCGTAGCCCAGGTAGGAGAAAACCAGTTCCGTTTCCCCTTCCGGCAGGGTGAGGGAATAGAAACCGAAAGGATTGGTGGCAGTACCTGTGGAACGACGACTCTCAAGGATATTGGCACCAATCAGCGTCTCGGAAGACGCTCCGTCAGTCACGTATCCGCTGATGGTGAACTTACGGCTAACGGGTTTCTGCGGCACGGGCCGCTTATGGAGTAGAATGTGCTTTCCGGATATTTCGAACGTGATGGGTTCGTTTTCAAAGGCACGTTGCAATATCTCACTGATGTTCTTTTGTTTCATCTCCAGTGTGATGCGGTGCGTGAGCTTTACTTCTTCCCCATAGATGAAGGAGAATCCGGTTGCATTTTCCAGTTGCTTCACGAACTCTCTAAAGTTGCGTTACGGATATTCAGGTTTATACGTGTTTCCTTGTTTTGTGCCTGTGCATGGAGTGAGACGCTTAAAAGAACCACACACATCAGAAGTACGGTTCTGATGCGGTGGTGCGAACAGATAGTAGAGCTGGTCATTGTCAGTTAAGTTTAGTAGTAAGGATAATAGTGTTGTTTTCTTTTTTATAGGTAAAGTTGCCGGCGTCCTTCAGTAGGTCGAGGATTTCTGTAAGACTCTCCCCTTCGCGGAAGGTAGCTGTCATGTGATAGTTCTTCAGGCTGTCTCCTTCGATACGTATATCGGTACGGAACGTTTCGGAAAGTTGACGGACGATTTCCTGCAAGGGTTGCTGATCGAATGTCAGTACGCTATGAATTACTTGGGTTTCCTCGGTAGTATGTATGGCTTCTGTGGGAATGGCTTCCCGTTGTGGTGCTACGTATAAGAACTGATAGGCTGCCCAGCTCGTTACACAGAGCAGGACTACGGCTGCGGCACTGGCTGTACGCATCCAGAACCGCTTCATGCTGCGGCGCTTTAGCAAACGGCTTTCCAGCAGCCTCCAGCTGTTCTCTGCCGTAAAGCGTCCTCGTGGGGAACGGGTAGAAGCAACCAGTTTGTTCAGTACCTTGTCGAAATTCTCGTTATTCACTTTCATTTTTGGCAATTTATTAAGAGCCTATGACTCCTTTTCTGCATGTAAAGACAGCTCCTTTTCAGGAATTCCCTATGCCTATATCCTGAAATAATGTTAATCTAAAGCTCTTTGTCCGTGAAAGTCCGTCCTGCCTACGTATGACTTCCTTGTTTCTCTGTTTCAATCAATAGGGAAGGTGTGCTCGAGATGTGCATCTCATGTTGTGCGAGATGTGTATCTCATGCAGCTCGAGATGTACATCTCATACATGCATATGCGGCTTCTTGCAAGGAAGATGAAGCAGAGTTCACTCCGTCAGCAATGCTTCCTTGAGTCTTGTGAGTGCTTTTTGCAGTTGCGCGTCTACTGTCTTTGTGCTGATGTTCAGCTCCTCCGCCACTTGTGCATAGCTTTGTTTCTCTTCGCGCAGGCGGATGAATACTTCACGGCAACGCTCCGGCAGGCGGTCGAGCGCCTTGACATATCGGGCAAACAGTTCTTCGCTGATAAGAGTGTCTTCGGGAGAATCGGCCTGGCCGGAAACTTCGGGAAGCTGTTCGGACGAGAGTGTAGGGTGCCGGTTCTCTTTTTCCAGGTAATTGAGGGAGGCGTTTTTGGTAAGGATAAAGCAGTAATCCTCTATGTTGTTCACTTCCGGCAACAGGGCGCGTTGTTCCCAAAGCTTCATGAAGACGTCGAGCACAATTTCTTGCGCCCATTCTTCGTGCTTCACGAAATAGCAGGCAATACGGAACAGACGGTCGTAGCACAGATTGTAGAAACTGTGGAAAGCCCGTTCCGAGTCTTCTTCCTTCATTTGGCGCAAGTAGCGTCTGACTTCTTGTTCGGTCATGCAGTCTCCCGGTTTTGCTGTTAATCAATGAACATCAGGTCGCTTATTATGCCGTCCGAAACAAAGATGCCTTCCCGGGTCAGGCGCAGGCGGTCTGCCTGCATCTCCAGTTTGTGGCTTTGGAGGTAGGGGGGCTGCCATTTTCGTGCAATATTGGCACAACTCTGTGCCGAAGGCTTCTTCCGTATATGTCAGGGAGATTCCCCACATGGTACGCAGGGAAGTCATGATGTATTCATTGTAACGGGTCACTTTATCCAGAATTTCTGTTTCGGAGGAACGGTGCCCCTCTTCAATGGACTTTATGTATCCTTCCAGAGAAGCTGTGTTCCATTCCCTTGTCTCCGCATTGAAGGAGTGGGCGGAAGGGCCGCAGCCCAAATACGGAATGCCTTTCCAGTAAGCAGTGTTGTGGCGTGAGTACATGCCGGGCTTGCAGAAGTTGGATATTTCGTAATGCTCATACCCCGCGGCTCCCAGGGTGTCCATGAGTGCCGAGAAGAAGCGCACGCTACTCTCTTCATCTACTTCGCTGATACGATGGCTCTGCAGCATTTCGTAGATGCGGGTGCCTTTTTCGTAAGTCAGATGATAAGCGGAGATATGCTCCACATCAAGGCCGACGGCTTGTTGCAGGTCGCGTTCCCACCGTTGGTCTGTTTCATCCGGTAGCCCATAGATGAGGTCGATGCTGATATTCCGGAAGCCGGCTTGGCGGAGGCGGTGTATGGCTGCGATGGCTTGCGCGGCATTGTGCCGGCGGTTCAACAGTTTCAGGGTGGGGGCGTCGAATGTCTGTATCCCCATGCTTATGCGGTTGAAGGGGAGGGTGCGCATCATGGACACATATTCTTCCGTCAGGTCGTCGGGATTGGCCTCGAGGGTAATTTCTTCGGCATGTTCTGTTCCATACACCTCTTTGATAGTCCGGAATATCTGCTCGAAATCTTCGTGAGCGAGCTGTGAGGGAGTTCCTCCACCAAAGTAGATGGTCTCTATCGGTTCTTCCTTCAGATAACCCTTGCGGGTTTTCAGTTCAGTGCACAAGGCACGGATGTACTGCTGCTTCAATTCGCTGCGAGTGGTGGAATAGAAATCGCAATAGATACAGCGTGTCTTGCAAAAAGGTATATGAATATAGATGCCTGCCATGGTATGCTTATGGATATTTGTTGCAAAAATAGTCTTTTGGCAGGAGAATATATCGGTTTTCGGGACATTTAATGTAATATGGAAGTAGTCAGTGTCTTGGTGGATATTCTCAGTTTTGTCTGTAATCCGGAAAAATAGAACATTTTTTGAGTCGTATGGAAATTCATTATTCCGAATAAACTCCTTTCCTTTGTTATCAGAAAAAGGAATGGGTGTCTATTAAAATAATGAGTAATATGTTTGAAGGACTTGACTTTTGGTTTGAACAGATTATAGCTTATTGCATTGCCCTCGTACTGGTGCAGTTCATGAAGAAACAAATATAGCGGCAAATACTTTATTCACTTCCGTCGTAGCACGGTTTAATCTTAGGCTTTTTCTTGTGATTTCTGAGCTTTTGGGGTACTAATGACCGATATTTACCCCTTTTTGAAACAATAGTGCCCCCGAAATTACCGGGAATGGGGTAATTTTGCAGTATTGAAAAACAAACTTAAATAATATCATGAGAAAAAGTAACTACTTATGGCTGCTGCTGGTGGCAGTTTTATTGCTGCCCGCTCAGGAAATGGCTGCCAAGAAGAAAAAAGAGAAGGAAGTGACAGACCGCGAACTTTGGGCCGGGGTGTTGTATCAAATGGCTGCTCCGGTACTGAGCAATATGAGTGAAGGGAAGCTCCAGGAAAATATGCAGGTGGAGCTTAGTCCCACTTGGGATGGACGCGACAAACGGGTGACCTATATGGAATGTTTCGGCCGTCTGATGGCGGGGTTGGCGCCCTGGCTCTCTTTGCCGGACGATGACACTGCCGAAGGCAAGCAGCGCAGGCAGCTCCGCGAATGGGCATTGAAAAGTTATGCGCAGGCGGTAGACCCTAAAAGCCAGGATTACCTGCTTTGGCGGAAAGAGGGACAGCCGCTGGTCGATGCCGCTTATGTTGCTGAAAGCTTCCTGCGAGGATACGATGCTTTGTGGGTGCCTCTGGATAGTTTGACTAAACGGCGTTACATTGAAGAGTTCACCCAGTTGCGCCGTGTGGACCCTCCTTATACCAACTGGCTGCTGTTCTCGTCTACGGTAGAATGTTTCCTGCGCAAGGCTGGTGCCAAGAGTGATGCTTACCGTATTGTCTCCGCTCTGCGCAAGGTGGAAGAGTGGTATGTAGGTGACGGCTTCTATAGCGACGGACCGGGATTTGCCTTTGACTATTACAACAGCTTCGTACTCCATCCCATGTATGTGGAGTGTCTGGAAGTCTTTACGAACAGTGGAAAAAATAAGATATGGAATGCGCCGGATTGCAATTTCCAGCGTGCCCAGAAGCGCATGCAGCGTTTCGGCATGATTCTGGAACGTTTCATCTCTCCCGAGGGGGCCTTCCCCGTATTCGGGCGTTCCATTACCTACCGCACCGGTACCCTCCAACCATTGGCTTTGTTGGCATGGCGTGGATGGTTGCCCAAGGAATTGTCGAACGGACAGGTACGTGCTGCCATGACAGCTGTCATCAACCGTATGTTCGGTGACAACCGGAACTTCAACGAGAAAGGTTTTCTGACATTGGGATTCAATGGTTCCCAGCCTCATATCTCCGACTGGTATACTAACAACGGCAGCCTTTACATGGCTTCCCTGGCATTCTTGCCCCTGGGCTTGCCCGCCGACCATCCGTTCTGGACAGATGCTCCGCAGGCATGGACCTCGAAAAAGGCGTGGGGTGGTGAAGAATTCCCCAAAGACCATGCCTATTATGAGTAAGACTGATTCATTTTTTA
>ENA-OQDX01000002-OQDX01000002.1-human-gut-metagenome-genome-assembly--contig:-NODE-2-length-32479-cov-1.026984_pt1 | contig 32479 bp, 46 predicted proteins | sample MGYA00242788_ERZ504621 | MGnify/ENA primary metagenome ERZ504621 (study PRJEB26092, sample SAMD00036303) | human gut metagenome | host: Homo sapiens | study: EMG produced TPA metagenomics assembly of the... | reverse complement strand
CGTTGATTATCAGGTAGCTTACTACTACGGGGTTGCAATGCACATCGTTGCCGCGTATATTGAGTGTCCATGCTATCTCGTCCAATGCCGACACCAATAATACGTCCGCTTCACTCTTCTTCATCTCCCGGCGGATAGCAGCCAGTTTGTCCGGACAGCTTTTCCCGGCGTATTTCATCTCGTGGATAAAGGCGGGTGCTTCGGGCATGGGAGGGCGGTCTGTCCATATCTCATTCATCGGGTCGGCAATGCTCTTTACGGTGATGCCGTTTTTTGCCAGATCCTCTTGCAGGGCTATGGCTTGTGTGGTGGAAAATACCTTTCCGTCTATACCTACAACTGAATTCGCTGTAAGGTTCTCCCGCAGGAAATCGAGGATGCTGGGCGTTTCGGGCAGCATTTCCTTGTATAAGTCGATGCCGCTGCCTTCCAGCTGCTGCTCGGCTTGGAGAAAATAGCGAGAATCTGTCCACAGTCCCGCCTTGTCGGTGGTAATCACCGCCGTGCCTGCCGAACCGGTGAAGCCTGATATCCATTCTCTTGATTTCCAGTACGGTGCTACGTACTCGCTTAGGTGCGGGTCGGTACTGGGGATAATGAAAGCGTCTATGCCTTCTCTTTTTAACAATGCCCGTAGAGCATCTATACGTTGATTGATTGTCTGAGCCATATTTTTATAAATGTAATTAAGTAGGCGTGTAAATGAGTTTATAATCTCTTCATTCTCTGCTTTCAAAGTTACACATTCTCTTTTAAAAATTTGCTATGCTTCACGGATTTTAGCGGATTGGCTCAATAAAAACATCTTTCCCTTTGCTCATTCGTTTGATAATTAGGAATCATGGGTAATTTTTTTGCAGAAAGTTTTGTGAATAAAGAAAGTATGTGTAATTTTGCCGCTCAATTTAATCGTGAGATTTTTAAACCATTAACATTTAATTAAAAGAAATGATTGTAGTACCTGTAAAAGAAGGCGAAAACATTGAAAAAGCGCTGAAGAAATTCAAAAGAAAGTTTGAAAAAACTGGCACAGTTAAGGAATTGAGACGCAGACAACAGTTTGATAAACCGTCTGTGACTAAAAGACTTAAGAAAGAACGTGCTGTTTACGTTCAACAACTTCAGCAAGTAGAAGATTAATAATTCGTAAATTCCTTTGAATTATTGAATTCTTTTTCATACATTCGTTGCATGATTTTAGATATGTAGCGATATGTTGTTGACAGATTCTTTTCTTGACTATCTTCTGCACGAGCGGAACTATTCCAAAGGTACGGTTGAGTACTATCGGGCAGATATTCTTGAACTGCAGAGGTTTGGAGAAGAAATGTTGGGAGACTTGACTCCATCGGATGTAGATGCGGAACTTGTTCGTGAATGGATTGCTTCCTTGATGGACAAAGGACTTGCTTCTAATACGATAAACCGAAAGCTGAGTTCTGTCCGGACATACTATAAATTCCTTTTGAGGAGAGGTAAGGTCGCGGTAGATCCGTTGCGGAAAGTGACGGGGCCCAAGAAGAAAAAAGCCGCTTCCGGTATTTCTGAGAGAGGGTGAGATGAATAGGTTGCTGGGATGATATGGACTTTGGTGAAGGTTTGAAGGTGTCGCGACCATATGATTATTGAAATGTTTTATGCTACCGGCATGCGACTTTCAGAATTGATAGGGTTGGATGATAAGGATGTCGATTTTTCGGCTTCTCTCGTTAAAGTGACGGGAAAACGGAATAAACAACGTCTTATACCTTTCGATGAGGAGCTGGGACGCTCGATGCGAGAATATGTCAATGTGCGGAATGAAGCTGTCCCGGTTCGCTCGGATGCTTTTTTTGTCCGGAAGAATGGAAAGAGGCTTTACCGCAGTATCGTAGCATGCCTTGTGAAACGAAACCTTTCGAAGGTAGTGACTGTAAAAAAAAAGAAGTCCCCACGTGCTGAGGCACACCTTTGCAACGGCTATGCTGAACAATGGTGCTGATTTAGGCTCGATAAAAGAACTCCTCGGACACGAGAGTCTGGCGACAACGGAAGTTTATACGCATACTACTTTTGAAGAGCTTAAAAAAAGTGTATAATCAGGCTCATCCCCGAGCCTAAAGTAAAAAGGAGGTAAGTATGGAAGTAAGAATTCAATCGATTCACTTTGATGCGTCAGAGCAATTGCAGTCTTTCGTTCAAAAGAAAGTTGCTAAGTTGGAGAAATTTTACGACGATATAAAGAAAGTAGAGGTGTCATTAAAGGTAGTAAAACCAGAAACAGCCGAAAATAAAGAAGCCGGAGTGAAAGTATTGGTTCCCAATGGCGAGTTTTATGCAAACAAGGTTTGTGATACGTTTGAAGAAGCAGTGGATTTATGCCTGGAAGCTTTGGAAAAACAGCTGGTTAAGTACAAGGAAAAGCAACGGAGCAAATAATTTTCCGCTAAAATTTTGCGGGTAAAAAATAAATGCCTAAATTTGCAGCCGTTTCGCTCACACTATGAACGTTACGGTTGCATTTTTTAGCTTGCCTCTTTAGCTCAGTTGGCCAGAGCACGTGATTTGTAATCTCGGGGTCGTTGGTTCGAATCCGACAAGAGGCTCGCTCAAGGATGAGTGGAATGAGTCTTTCTTCACGAGGTGGAGATGATATGAGAACGGAAATCGTCCGGGTAAAGTTCACTCTGCGATGATTTAGTAAGGAAAAGAGTTCTTTTTGTAATGTAGGGGCAAATACCAGAGTGGCCAAATGGGGCAGACTGTAAATCTGCTGGCTTACGCCTTCGGTGGTTCGAATCCATCTTTGCCCACAACTCTTATTCTCCTTGCTGTTATAGCTCAGCGGTAGAGCACTTCCTTGGTAAGGAAGAGGTCCCGGGTTCAAGTCCCGGTAACAGCTCACAAAAATGTAAAAGCTGATTATTAATCAAATAAATAACAAGTAAAGCTATGGCTAAAGAGAAATTCGAACGTACCAAACCGCATGTAAACATTGGTACAATTGGTCACGTTGACCACGGTAAAACCACGTTGACAGCTGCTATCACTACAGTGTTGGCAAAGAAAGGTCTTTCTGAATTGCGTTCTTTCGATTCTATCGATAACGCTCCTGAAGAAAAGGAAAGAGGTATCACTATCAACACTTCTCACGTAGAGTATGAAACAGCTAACCGTCACTACGCTCACGTAGACTGCCCGGGTCACGCCGACTACGTAAAGAACATGGTAACTGGTGCTGCTCAGATGGACGGTGCTATCATCGTAGTTGCTGCTACTGATGGTCCGATGCCTCAGACTCGTGAGCATATCTTGCTGGCTCGTCAGGTAAACGTACCGAGACTGGTTGTATTCATGAACAAGTGTGACATGGTAGACGACGCTGAAATGTTGGAACTCGTTGAAATGGAAATGCGTGAACTGCTTTCAGCCTACGAATTCGACGGCGACAACACTCCGTTCATCCAGGGTTCTGCTCTTGGTGCGTTGAATGGCGTTGAAAAGTGGGAAGAGAAGGTTATGGAGCTGATGGATGCTTGCGACACTTGGATTCCTCTGCCTCCGCGTGATATTGACAAACCGTTCTTGATGCCGGTTGAAGACGTATTCTCAATCACTGGTCGTGGTACTGTAGCTACTGGTCGTATCGAAGCTGGTGTTATCCATGTAGGTGACGAAGTTGAAATCCTCGGTTTGGGTGAAGACAAGAAGTCTGTTGTAACTGGTGTTGAAATGTTCCGCAAGTTGCTGGATCAAGGTGAAGCTGGTGACAACGTAGGTCTGTTGCTCCGTGGTATCGACAAGAACGAAATCAAACGTGGTATGGTTCTTTGTAAGCCCGGTCAGATTAAACCTCACTCTAAGTTCAAAGCTTCTATCTACGTTTTGAAGAAAGAAGAAGGTGGTCGTCACACTCCGTTCCACAACAAATACCGTCCTCAGTTCTATCTGCGTACTATGGACTGTACAGGTGAAATCACTCTTCCGGAAGGAACTGAAATGGTAATGCCTGGTGATAACGTAGAAATCACTGTAGAACTGATCTACCCGGTAGCATTGAACGTAGGTTTGCGTTTCGCTATCCGTGAAGGTGGTCGTACAGTAGGTTCTGGTCAGATTACTGAAATTCTTGACTAATAACCAATATAATCTTAATCAGTTCCCGGTATACATCGGGAACTGATTATGTACAAACGGGAGTAGCTCAGTTGGTAGAGCACCGGTCTCCAAAACCGGGTGTCGGGAGTTCGAGCCTCTCCTCCCGTGCTAATATTTTTGAAATGAAGAAGATTGTAGCTTATTTTAAAGAAACTTACGACGAACTTGTTCATAAAGTGTCGTGGCCTACGTATTCTGAACTTACTAACAGTGCAGTAGTTGTTTTATATGCTTCCCTACTAATTGCAGTGGTAGTATTTGCGATGGACTTCTGTTTCCAGCATCTGATGGAATTTGTTTATCCACATTAAAAGTAAGGAGAAATGTCTGAGATTGAAAAGAAATGGTACGTTTTGCGTGCTATTAGCGGAAAAGAAGCTAAGGTAAAGGAATACCTTGAAGCTGATATTAAAAACAGCGACCTTGGTGATTACGTATCTCAGGTATTGATTCCTACCGAAAAGGTATATCAGGTTCGCAATGGTAAGAAAATTGTGAAAGAGAGAAGTTATCTCCCTGGTTACGTTTTGGTGGAGGCTGCTCTGGTAGGTGAGGTCGCTCACCATCTGAGAAATACTCCTAATGTGATAGGGTTCTTGGGAGGATCGGAAAAAACCCGTTCCTCTGAGACAGTCGGAAGTGAATCGTATACTTGGTACGGTCGACGAATTGCAGGAATCAGGTGAAGACTTGAGTATCCCGTATGTAGTCGGCGAGACTGTAAAGGTGAATTACGGTCCGTTCAGTGGATTCAGTGGAATCATTGAAGAAGTGAACACCGAGAAGAAGAAACTGAAGGTCATGGTCAAGATATTCGGACGGAAGACTCCGCTCGAATTGGGCTTTATGCAAGTTGAAAAAGAATAGTGCAGGTGTTACGCTGTAGTATTCTTCATTAATGTTTATATATATAAATCAATTAGAAAATGGCTAAAGAAGTTGCTGGACTAATCAAATTACAGATTAAAGGAGGCGCGGCAAATCCATCACCCCCAGTAGGACCTGCATTGGGTTCCAAGGGTATCAATATCATGGAGTTTTGCAAGCAATTCAACGCCAGAACCCAAGACAAAGCAGGAAAGATTCTTCCTGTGATTATCACTTACTACGCAGACAAGTCTTTCGATTTTGTAATCAAGACTCCTCCCGTGGCTATCCAGTTGTTGGAAGTGACGAAGCAAAAGAGTGGTTCTGCTGAGCCTAACCGTAAGAAAGTTGCCGAGATTACTTGGGAACAGGTTCGTACGATTGCTCAGGACAAAATGGTTGACTTGAACTGTTTCACTGTAGAAGCTGCCATGAAAATGGTTGCCGGTACAGCTAGAAGTATGGGTATCGCTGTAAAAGGGGAGTTCCCGGTTAATAATTAATAAACTTCAATTAGAATGGGTAAACTGACAAAAAATCAAAAGTTGGCTGCAGAAAAAATTGAAGCAGGGAAAGCATACTCTCTCAAGGAGCTGCTCAGTTGGTAAAGGAAATCACTTATACCAAGTTTGACGCTTCTCTGGATATCGACGTACGTTTGGGCGTTGACCCGCGTAAGGCCAACCAGATGGTGAGAGGTGTTGTATCACTTCCTCACGGTACTGGTAAGGTTGTACGCGTTTTGGTGCTTTGTACACCAGATGCTGAAGCTGCTGCAAAAGAAGCCGGAGCTGACTATGTTGGTCTTGACGAATATATTGAAAAGATCAAAGGTGGATGGACTGATATTGATGTGATTATCACTATGCCGTCCATCATGGGTAAGATTGGTGCACTCGGTCGTGTGCTCGGTCCTCGTGGATTGATGCCTAACCCCAAGAGTGGCACTGTAACTATGGATGTTGCTAAAGCTGTAAGAGAAGTAAAACAAGGCAAAATCGACTTTAAGGTTGACAAGAGCGGTATTGTTCATACTTCTATCGGTAAAGTTTCATTTAGCGCTGAGCAAATTCGCGACAATGCGAAAGAATTCATCTCTACTTTGAATAAATTGAAACCGACTGCAGCCAAGGGTACATATATTAAGAGTATTTATCTTTCTAGCACGATGAGTGCGGGCATCAAGATTGACCCGAAAACAGTAGAAGAAATCTAATAAAACGGAGTAATAATGAGAAAGGAAGATAAAAGTACGATTATTGAGCAGATTGCTGCTACAGTGAAGGAATACGGTCACTTCTATTTGGTGGATACCACTGCCATGAATGCTGCTACAACCAGCATGTTGAGAAGAGAATGTTTCAAGGCTGACATCAAATTGATGGTAGTTAAGAATACATTGCTTCACAAGGCATTGGAGAGCCTGGAAGAAGACTTTTCTCCGCTTTATGGTTCTCTGAAAGGTACAACTGCCGTAATGTTCAGCAACGTTGCTAACGCTCCGGCCAAGTTGATTAAAGATAAGGCTAAGAACGGTATTCCCGGACTGAAGGCTGCATATGCAGAAGAAAGCTTCTATGTTGGTGCTGACCAGTTGGATGCTCTCGTAAGTATCAAGAGTAAGAATGAAGTTATTGCCGATATCGTTGCATTGCTGCAGTCACCGGCCAAGAATGTTATTTCTGCTCTGCAATCAGGTGGTAACACCCTCCACGGAGTTCTCAAGACTCTTGGTGAACGTCCCGAAGCGTAAATTTCGGAAAAAGAATTATATCAATTTATTTAGTATTTAAACAATTAAAAATCATACAAAAATGGCAGATTTGAAAGCTTTTGCAGAACAATTAGTTAACTTGACAGTAAAAGAAGTTAATGAACTTGCAACAATCCTGAAAGAAGAATATGGTATTGAACCTGCTGCTGCAGCTGTAGCTGTTGCTGCTGGTCCTGCAGCCGGTGGTGCTGCTGCCGCAGAAGAAAAGACTTCTTTCGACGTAGTATTGAAGAGCGCTGGCTCAGCTAAACTTCAGGTAGTTAAAGCCGTTAAGGAAGCTTGCGGTCTTGGCTTGAAGGAAGCTAAGGACATGGTAGACGGTGCTCCTAGCGTAGTAAAAGAAGGTTTGGCTAAGGACGAAGCAGAATCATTGAAGAAAACATTGGAAGAAGCTGGAGCTGAAGTTGAACTTAAATAACATTAGCCTGTAAATCAGGTAATTCGGTTAGGAACCCTTCGTGAAAAGGGTTCTTAACCTTTTTGTGTATATATTTAAAATTAAGTTCTACAAATCCATTAACAGATGTCTTCAAATACTGTAAATCAAAGAGTTAATTTTGCTTCGACTAAGAATCCGCTTGAATATCCGGATTTTCTGGAAGTACAATTGAAGTCATTCAAAGACTTTCTACAACTGGACACCCCACCCGAGAAACGTAAGAACGAGGGACTGTATAAAGTATTTGCTGAAAACTTCCCCATTGCCGATACAAGAAATAATTTTGTTCTTGAGTTTTTGGACTACTATATTGATCCGCCGCGCTATACCATTGATGAATGTATAGAGCGAGGGCTTACATATAGCGTGCCTTTGAAGGCAAAATTGAAATTATATTGTACCGACCCCGACCACGAAGATTTTGACACGGTCATTCAGGACGTGTTCCTCGGTCCTATTCCTTACATGACGGATAAGGCAACATTCGTCATCAACGGTGCGGAACGTGTGGTTGTATCCCAGCTTCACCGTTCACCGGGCGTATTCTTCGGACAGAGCGTACATGCCAACGGTACCAAGTTGTACTCAGCCCGTATCATCCGTTCAAGGGTTCGTGGATTGAGTTTGCCACCGACATCAACAACGTCATGTATGCGTACATTGACCGTAAGAAGAAATTGCCGGTTACCACTTTGCTGAGAGCCATCGGATTTGAGAATGACAAGGACATTCTCGAGATTTTTAATTTGGCGGAAGACGTGAAGGTGAACAAGACGAACCTCAAGAAGATGGTGGGACGTAAGTTGGCCGCACGTGTGTTGAAAACATGGATTGAGGATTTTGTAGACGAAGATACCGGTGAAGTTGTTTCCATCGAGCGTAACGAAGTCGTTATTGACCGTGAAACTGTAATCGAGCCGGAACATGTTGACATTATATTAGAGTCGGGCGTTCAGAATATCCTCGTACACAAGGAAGAACCGAACCAGTCTGACTATTCTATCATATATAATACTCTGCAGAAGGATCCGAGTAACTCGGAAAAAGAAGCTGTACTCTACATCTACCGCCAGTTGCGTAATGCAGACCCTGCCGATGATGCCAGTGCACGCGAGGTTATCAATAACCTGTTCTTCTCAGAGAAGAGATATGACCTGGGTGATGTAGGCCGTTATCGTATCAACAGAAAGTTGAACTTGACGACCGATATGGACGTGCGTGTCCTTACCAAGGAAGATATTATCGAAATTATCAAATATCTCATCGAGTTGATTAACTCGAAAGCGGATGTGGACGATATCGACCACTTGAGCAACCGTCGTGTGCGTACAGTGGGCGAACAGTTGTCCAATCAGTTTGCCATCGGTCTGGCACGTATGTCGCGTACTATCCGCGAGCGTATGAACGTCCGTGACAATGAAGTCTTTACTCCGATTGACCTGATTAACGCCAAGACAATCTCTTCCGTTATCAATTCATTCTTTGGAACGAATGCTTTGTCACAGTTCATGGACCAGACCAACCCGCTGGCCGAGATTACTCACAAGCGCCGTATGTCTGCCCTGGGTCCCGGCGGTCTGTCACGCGAGCGTGCAGGCTTCGAGGTTCGTGACGTACACTATACTCACTACGGACGTCTTTGTCCTATCGAGACTCCTGAAGGTCCGAACATCGGTTTGATTTCTTCACTCTGTGTGTTCGCGAAAATCAACGAGCTTGGCTTCATTGAAACTCCGTACCGCAAGGTGGCAGAGGGTAAGGTTGATCTTTCTGACGAAGGTTTGGTTTACCTCACCGCAGAAGAAGAGGAAGCCAAGATTATTGCTCAGGGTAATGCTCCTTTGAACGATGACGGTACTTTTGTACGTGATAAAAGTAAAATCCCGTCAGGATGCCGACTATCCGGTGGTTCCTCCTTCCGAGGTGGAATTGATGGACGTATCTCCCCAGCAGATTGCTTCTATTGCGGCTTCTTTGATTCCGTTCTTGGAGCATGATGACGCCAACCGTGCATTGATGGGATCAAACATGATGCGCCAGGCTGTTCCTTTATTGAAGAGCGAAGCTCCGATTGTAGGTACCGGTATCGAACGCCAGCTGGCACGCGATTCTCGTACGCAGATTACTGCCGAGGGTGACGGTGTGGTTGAATTCGTGGATGCAACGACTATCCGTATTCTGTACGACCGTACAGAGGAGGAAGAGTTCGTAAGCTTCGAGCCTGCATTGAAAGAATATAATATCCCGAAGTGGCGCCGTACCAACCAGAATATGACGATTGACCTCCGTCCGATTTGCGAGAAGGGTCAGCGCGTGACTGCAGGTCAAATCCTGACGGAAGGTTATTCAACCGAAGACGGAGAACTTGCACTGGGTAAGAACCTGCTGGTTGCTTACATGCCGTGGAAGGGCTATAACTATGAGGATGCTATCGTACTGAATGAACGTGTGGTTCGTGAGGACCTTTTGACCTCTGTACACGTAGAAGAATATTCTTTGGAAGTTCGCGAAACGAAGCGTGGTATGGAAGAGTTGACCTCTGACATTCCTAACGTAAGTGAGGAAGCGACTAAAGACCTTGACGAAAACGGTATTGTTCGTGTGGGTGCCCGCATCGAACCGGGTGATATCCTTATCGGTAAGATTACTCCGAAGGGTGAATCGGATCCTTCTCCGGAAGAGAAACTGCTCCGTGCCATCTTCGGTGACAAGGCCGGTGATGTGAAGGATGCTTCTTTGAAAGCCTCTCCTTCTTTGAAGGGTGTTGTTATCGGTAAGCGTCTGTTCTCCCGTGTTGTCAAGACCCGCAGCTCCAAGCTGGCCGACAAGGCTCTGTTACCGAAGATTGACGATGAGTTCGACGCTAAGATTGGTGACCTCAAGAAAGTGTTGATAAACAAGCTGTTGAAGCTTACAGAAAATTATACATCGGAAGGTGTGAAGGATTACATGGGTGCCGACATTATTTCCAAAGGCGCCAGATTCTCTGCTTCCGACTTCAGCGATTTGGACTTCACCGCTGTTCAGTTGAGCAACTGGACGAAGGATGAACATACCAACGGACTGATTCGTGCATTGGTGATGAACTTCATCAAGAAGTACAAGGAACTCGATGCCGAGCTGAAACGCAAGAAGTTCGCCATCACTATCGGTGACGAGTTGCCCGCAGGTATCATTCAGATGGCCAAGGTATACATTGCCAAGAAACGTAAGATTGGTGTCGGTGACAAGATGGCCGGTCGTCACGGTAACAAGGGTATTGTTTCCCGTGTGGTACGCCAGGAAGACATGCCGTTCCTTGCTGACGGTACTCCGGTAGACATCGTGCTGAATCCGTTGGGTGTGCCTTCACGTATGAACATCGGTCAGATATTCGAGGCCGTTCTCGGGCGTGCCGGAAAAAACCTGGGCGTGAAGTTTGCCACTCCTATCTTTGACGGTGCATCTTTGGACGATTTGAACGAATGGACCGATAAGGCCGGCTTGCCTCGCTACGGCAAGACAACGCTGTATGATGGTGGTACCGGTGAAGCATTCGAGCAGCAGGCTACGGTAGGTGTGACTTACATGCTGAAGCTCGGTCACATGGTTGAAGACAAGATGCACGCACGTTCCATCGGTCCGTACTCACTCATTACGCAACAGCCGTTGGGTGGTAAGGCACAGTTCGGTGGTCAGCGTTTTGGAGAAATGGAAGTTTGGGCACTCGAAGCGTTCGGTGCCGCACACATTCTGCAGGAAATCCTGACTATCAAGTCTGATGACGTTGTAGGACGTTCCAAGGCTTATGAAGCAATCGTGAAGGGTGAACCGATGCCTGCTCCGGGTATCCCCGAGTCACTGAACGTATTGCTGCACGAGTTGAGAGGTTTGGGCTTGAGCATCAACTTAGAATAATGGATAATTGATAATTGAGAGTGGATAATGCAAGTTACCATTCTCAATTATCGGTTTTCAGTTTTTCAATTTCAATTTTCCATTGTCAATTATCAATTAAATAAATTTATGGCTTTTAGAAAAGATAACAAGATAAAGAGTAATTTCTCGAAAATCTCTATCGGTTTGGCTTCTCCTGAGGAAATCCTTGAGAATTCGAGTGGTGAAGTTTTAAAGCCTGAAACCATCAACTATCGTACGTATAAGCCCGAACGCGACGGATTGTTCTGCGAGCGCATCTTTGGTCCTATCAAGGATTACGAGTGCCATTGCGGTAAGTACAAGCGTATCCGTTACAAAGGCATCGTCTGCGACCGTTGTGGTGTGGAAGTGACTGAAAAGAAAGTGCGCCGTGAGCGTATGGGACACATCCAGCTCGTTGTGCCCGTGGCTCACATCTGGTACTTCCGTTCACTTCCCAACAAAATCGGTTACTTGTTGGGCTTGCCCACCAAGAAGCTGGATGCCATTATCTATTACGAGCGTTATGTTGTCATTCAGCCGGGTGTACTGTCCGATGAAGTGGCACAGTATGACTTGCTTGAAGAAGGAGAATACCTGGACTTGCTGGAAAAGTTGCCGAAAGACAACCAGTTCCTCGAAGATTCAGATCCCAATAAGTTCATTGCCAAGATGGGCGCGGAAGCTATCTACGATTTGCTGTCACGCCTCGACCTTGACTCTTTGTCTTACGAACTGCGTAACCGTGCCGGAAGCGATGCTTCACAGCAACGCAAGACCGAAGCTCTGAAACGTCTTCAGGTAGTTGAGTCGTTCCGTGCATCACGCGGACGCAACAAGCCCGAGTGGATGATTGTACGCATTGTACCGGTTATTCCACCCGAACTTCGTCCGTTGGTCCCATTGGATGGCGGCCGTTTCGCAACTTCTGACTTGAATGACCTTTACCGTCGTGTCATCATCCGTAACAACCGTCTGAAGAGATTGATTGAAATCAAAGCTCCTGAAGTGATTTTGCGTAATGAAAAACGTATGTTGCAGGAAGCTGTCGACTCTCTGTTTGATAACTCCCGTAAATCGAGTGCAGTGAAGACCGACGCTAACCGTCCGTTGAAGTCACTTTCCGACAGTTTGAAGGGTAAGCAAGGACGTTTCCGTCAGAACTTGTTGGGTAAGCGTGTCGACTATTCCGCACGTTCTGTAATCGTTGTAGGTCCGGAGCTGAAGATGGGCGAATGCGGTATCCCTAAACTGATGGCAGCCGAGCTTTACAAGCCGTTCATCATTCGTAAGCTCATTGAGCGTGGTATCGTGAAGACGGTAAAGAGCGCCAAGAAGATTGTAGACCGCAAGGAACCCGTTATCTGGGACATTTTGGAACACGTGATGAAGGGGCATCCGGTGCTGTTGAACCGTGCCCCGACACTTCACCGTCTGGGTATCCAGGCATTCCAGCCTAAAATGATTGAAGGTAAGGCAATCCAGCTGCACCCGTTGGCATGTACGGCGTTCAATGCCGACTTCGACGGTGACCAGATGGCCGTGCACTTGCCGTTGAGCAACGAAGCGATTCTGGAAGCACAGATGCTAATGCTCCAGTCACACAATATATTGAACCCTGCCAACGGTGCTCCTATCACTGTGCCTGCTCAGGATATGGTACTTGGTCTGTACTATATTACGAGCTGCGCAAGGGTGCCAAGGGTGAAGGCCTGACATTCTACGGTCCTGAGGAAGCGCTGATTGCCTACAATGAAGGTAAGTGCGACATCCATGCTCCGGTAAGCGTAATAGTGAAAGACGTTGACGAGAATGGTAACATTGTGGACAAGATGATGCACGATACCTCCGTGGGCCGTGTCATTGTCAACGAAATTGTTCCGGCAGAAGCAGGATATATCAATACGATTATCTCCAAGAAGTCACTCCGAGACATCATCAGTCACGTAATCAAGGTGTGCGGTGTTGCCAAGGCAGCCGACTTCCTCGACGGAATCAAGAACCTCGGTTATTACATGGCCTTCAAGGGTGGTTTGTCGTTCAACTTGGGCGATATCATTATCCCGGAAGAGAAGGAAGCATTAGTACAGAAAGGTTATGATGAAGTAGAGCAGGTAATCAATAACTATAACATGGGTTTCATCACGAACAACGAGCGTTACAACCAGGTAATCGATATCTGGACGCACGTGAACTCTGAGTTGTCCAACATCCTGATGAAAACCATTTCAAGCGACGACCAGGGTTTCAACTCTGTATACATGATGCTGGATTCCGGTGCCCGTGGTTCTAAGGAACAGATTCGTCAGCTCTCCGGTATGCGTGGTTTGATGGCGAAGCCCCAGAAAGCAGGTGCCGAAGGCGGTCAGATTATCGAAAACCCGATTCTTTCTAACTTTAAGGAAGGTCTGTCCGTGTTGGAGTACTTTATCTCTACCCACGGTGCCCGTAAGGGTCTTGCTGATACCGCTTTGAAGACGGCCGATGCCGGATACCTGACCCGTCGTCTGGTTGACGTATCGCATGATGTGATTATTAATGAAGAAGACTGCGGCACGCTCCGCGGATTGGTTTGTACGGCACTGAAGAACAATGATGAAACCATTGCCACTCTGTATGAACGTATCCTGGGTCGTGTATCCGTACATGATATTGTTCATCCTACAACCGGCGAACTGATTGTGGCCGGCGGTGAGGAAATTACCGAGGACATTGCACAACGCATTGAAGACTCTCCAATCGAGAGCGTTGAAATCCGTTCTGTATTGACCTGCGAATCCAAGAAAGGTGTTTGTGCCAAGTGTTACGGACGTAACCTGGCTTCCAGCCGTATGGTTCAGAAGGGCGAGGCAGTCGGCGTAATCGCTGCACAGTCTATCGGTGAGCCGGGTACACAGTTGACACTGCGTACATTCCATGCCGGTGGTACGGCAGCCAATATTGCTGCCAACGCAAGCATCGTGGCCAAGAATCCTGCCCGTCTGGAATTCGAAGAACTCCGTACGGTAGACGTTATCGACGAAGCAGGCGAACCGGCAAAGGTAGTGGTAGGCCGTTTGGCCGAAGTGCGTTTCGTGGATGTCAACACGGGTATTGTGCTTTCCACTCATAATGTACCCTACGGTTCTACGCTCTATGCAGCCGATGGTGAAATGGTAGAGAAAGGCAAGATGATTGCCCGTTGGGACCCGTTCAACGCGGTTATCATTACCGAAGCTACCGGTAAGATTGAATTTGAGGTGTTATTGAAAACGTGACTTATAAGGTAGAGTCTGATGAATCTACCGGTTTGCGCGAAATCATCATCATTGAGTCTAAGGATAAGACGAAGGTGCCTACCGCACACATCATGACAGAAGACGGCGAACTGATCCGTACATACAACTTGCCAGTAGGTGGCCACGTAGTGGTTGAAGACGGTCAGAAGGTAAAGGCCGGTGAAGTTATCGTGAAGATTCCGCGTGCCGTAGGTAAAGCGGGTGATATCACGGGTGGTCTTCCCCGTGTCACTGAGTTGTTCGAGGCACGTAACCCGTCTAATCCCGCTGTGGTTTCAGAAATCGACGGTGAGGTTACCATGGGTAAGGTGAAACGCGGTAATCGCGAAATCATCGTTACTTCCAAGACCGGTGAAGTGAAGAAGTACCTCGTACCGTTGTCCAAGCAGATTCTGGTTCAGGAGAACGACTATGTACGCGCCGGTACTCCGTTGTCTGACGGTGCTATCACACCTGCGGACATCCTGGCTATCAAAGGTCCTACGGCCGTGCAGGAATATATTGTGAACGAGGTTCAGGACGTTTACCGTCTGCAGGGTGTGAAGATTAATGATAAGCACTTTGAAATCATCGTTCGTCAGATGATGCGCAAGGTGGAAATCGACGAGCCAGGTGATACCCGCTTCCTGGAACAGCAAGTTGTTGACAAGATGGAATTCATGGAAGAGAATGACCGTATCTGGGGAAAGAAGGTGGTAGTGGATGCTGGAGATTCCCAGAGTCTGCAGGCTGGCCAGATTGTGACGGCCCGCAAGCTGCGTGACGAGAACTCCATGTTGAAACGCCGCGACTTGAAACCCGTGGAAGTGCGCGACGCTGTACCTGCGACTTCTACTCAGATTCTTCAAGGTATCACCCGTGCTGCATTGCAGACTTCAAGCTTCATGTCGGCTGCTTCCTTCCAGGAAACGACGAAGGTACTGAACGAGGCTGCCATCAACGGAAAGGTGGACCGTCTGGAAGGTATGAAGGAGAACGTAATTTGCGGTCACCTGATTCCTGCCGGTACCGGACAACGCGAGTTCGAGAAGATTATCGTTGGCTCCAAAGAAGAGTACGACCGTATGCTTGCCAACAAGAAGACGGTACTTGATTATGCTGTAGACGAGAAAGTAGAGGGATAGCCTTACAACGTCAATATAATTCTATAAAATAGAGAGGGAATATCCTATAAGAAGGAGTATTCCCTCTCTGTTTTATCTTTGCCTCTTCCTTCTGTACTGCAATGCTTCTGTATGTTTGTTACAGTGCTACTGCAAAACGGTTGCAGTGGCTTGCTCCTTTTTCAGAACGGATTATTATGTGTCTTTTTGAACTTAAATGTATATCATCCGAAAAAAAAAGAGTACTTTTGGTCTATCTTTTAAGAACATTTTAAAAAACAATTGTGCAACATGGAAAATCAAGAAAACAACAACGGTCAACTCCAGATAGAATTGAAGGAAGAAGTGGCGCAAGGTACATATGCCAATTTGGCTATTATAACTCATTCCAGTTCGGAATTTATTCTCGACTTTATCCGCGTGATGCCTGGAATGCCAAAGGCTGGCGTGCAATCGCGCATAGTTTTGGCACCCGAACATGCCAAGCGTTTGCTGCGTGCACTCGAAGAGAATATTGGGAAATATGAACGCGCTTTCGGACTGATTCGCATGCCGGACGAACAAACATTTCCGCCTCTTCCCAACATCAAGGGTGAAGCGTAAAATCAAAAAAAAAACTTGTAGTGCATTGATTATTCAAAACTTATTAGTATCTTTGCAGCCCAAAAGTGTATAGTTTTGAATTAATATAAACAATAATATATAACTAAAAACAATTAAAATGCCTACAATTCAGCAATTAGTAAGAAAAGGACGCGAAGTGCTGGTGGAGAAATCAAAGTCTCCAGCCTTGGACTCTTGTCCTCAAAGACGTGGCGTTTGCGTGAGAGTGTATACAACCACTCCGAAGAAGCCGAATTCAGCTATGCGTAAAGTAGCTCGTGTACGTTTGACCAATGGTAAAGAGGTGAACTCTTATATTCCGGGAGAAGGTCACAACTTGCAGGAACACTCTATCGTGTTGGTACGTGGTGGTCGTGTAAAAGACCTTCCGGGTGTGCGTTATCACATCGTACGTGGTACTTTGGATACTGCAGGTGTTGCAGGTCGTACACAAAGACGTTCCAAATACGGCGCAAAACGTCCGAAACCGGGTCAAGCAGCTCCTGCTAAGAAGAAATAATCTGGTGGCCTGATTCCCAAAATAGGAAAATTTAAAGTAATAACTTACGTTTTAGTTTGTTGGAAATGCTAAAGGTTGAGTAAATTCTCCGGAGGGAGAGTTGAAGAAGACAGAAGTAAACAACCAAAGAACGAAAAACATTATTCTTTCAGACAAATGAGAAAAGCAAAACCAAAAAAAACGCGTTATCCTTCCGGATCCCGTGTTCAATGATGTAAAAGTTTCCAAGTTCGTGAATCACTTGATGTACGATGGAAAGAAGAACACTTCTTATGAAATCTTCTATGCTGCGTTGGAAACAGTGAAGAACAAAATGCAGAACGAAGAGAAATCCGCTCTTGAAATCTGGAAAAAAGCTCTGGATAATGTGACTCCTCAATGGAAGTTAAGTCTCGCCGTGTGGGTGGTGCTACTTTCCAGGTTCCTACAGAAATCCGTGCTGACCGTAAGGAATCAATTTCCATGAAGAACTTGATTATCTTTGCACGTAAGCGTGGCGGTAAATCAATGGCTGATAAGCTGGCTGCCGAAATCATGGATGCTTTCAATGAACAGGGCGGTGCTTACAAACGTAAAGAAGATATGCATAGAATGGCAGAAGCTAACCGTGCATTTGCTCATTTCAGATTCTAATACTATAAGAGACTAACCAATTAGAAGATTAAAAAAACTTAAAGTAAGGGAATTAGAAAATGGCAAAGCATGATTTACATTTGACACGTAATATCGGTATCATGGCCCACATCGATGCCGGAAAGACAACGACTTCTGAACGTATTTTGTTTTACACGGGTTTGACCCACAAAATCGGTGAGGTACACGATGGTGCCGCTACAATGGACTGGATGGAGCAAGAACAAGAACGTGGTATCACTATCACTTCTGCTGCTACTACCACTCGTTGGAAATATGCCGGTGATACTTATAAAATTAACTTGATTGACACTCCGGGGCACGTTGACTTTACCGCTGAGGTAGAACGCTCTTTGCGTATTCTTGATGGTGCCGTTGCTGCTTATTGTGCAGTAGGTGGTGTTGAACCGCAATCTGAGACAGTTTGGCGCCAGGCTGATAAATATAACGTACCGCGTATCGCTTACGTTAATAAGATGGACCGTTCGGGTGCTGACTTCTTTGAGGTAGTCCGCCAGATGAAGGACGTTTTGGGTGCTAATCCGTGTCCTATCGTCATTCCTATCGGTGCTGAGGAATCTTTCAAAGGTCTGGTAGACCTTATCAAAATGAAGCTATCTATTGGCATGATGAAACAATGGGTGCTGACTATACAGTAGAAGAAATTCCTGCAAATCTGGTAGACGAAGCTAATGAATGGAGAGATAAGATGCTCGAAAAAGTGGCTGAGTTTGACGATGCTTTGATGGAGAAATATTTCGATGATCCTTCTACCATTACAGAAGAAGAGGTTTTGAGAGCTCTCCGTAACGCAACAGTGCAAATGGCTGTCGTTCCGATGCTTTGCGGTTCTTCATTCAAGAACAAAGGTGTACAGACATTGCTCGATTACGTGTGTGCATTCTTGCCTTCTCCGCTGGATACAGAGAACGTTATCGGTACAAACCCCGAAACTGGTGCTGAAGAAGACCGTAAACCGAGCGAAGACGAAAAGACTTCTGCTTTGGCATTTAAGATTGCAACAGACCCGTATGTAGGTCGTTTGACTTTCTTCCGCGTTTATTCCGGTAAGATTGAGGCTGGTTCTTATATCTATAACTCTCGTCTGGTAAGAAAGAACGCGTATCCCGTCTGTTCCAGATGCACTCAAACAAGCAGAATCCGGTAGAAGTTATCGGTGCTGGTGATATTGGTGCTGGCGTAGGTTTCAAGGATATACATACTGGTGATACATTGTGTGACGAAACTGCACCGATTGTATTGGAGTCTATGGACTTCCCGGAACCGGTAATTGGTATCGCAGTTGAGCCTAAGACTCAGAAGGATATGGATAAACTGTCAAATGGCTTGGCTAAGCTGGCTGAAGAAGATCCGACGTTTACAGTTAAGACTGACGAACAGACTGGTCAGACAGTTATCTCTGGTATGGGTGAGCTTCACTTGGATATTATCATCGACCGTCTGAAACGTGAGTTCAAGGTTGAATGTAACCAAGGTAAGCCTCAAGTTAACTATAAGGAAGCTATCACTAAGACAGTCAACTTGCGTGAAGTTTACAAGAAGCAGTCCGGTGGTCGTGGTAAGTTTGCTGATATTATCGTGAACATCGGCCCGGTTGATGAAGACTTCAAGGAAGGCGGATTGCAATTCGTCGACGAAGTGAAGGGTGGTAACATTCCTAAGGAATTTATCCCGTCTGTACAGAAAGGCTTCACTACTGCCATGAAGAATGGTGTATTGGCAGGTTATCCGTTGGATTCATTGAAAGTAACCTTGATTGACGGCTCTTTCCACCCGGTTGACTCAGACCAGTTGTCTTTCGAAATCTGTGCTATTCAGGCATATAAGAACGCTTGTGCTAAGGCCGGTCCGGTATTGATGGAGCCTATCATGAAACTGGAAGTTGTTACTCCGGAAGAAAACATGGGTGACGTTATCGGTGACTTGAACAAGCGTCGTGGCCAGGTGGAAGGTATGGAATCCAGCCGTTCCGGTGCACGTATCGTGAAGGCAATGGTTCCGCTGGCAGAAATGTTCGGTTACGTAACAGCATTGCGTACCATCACTTCTGGTCGTGCAACCTCTTCAATGGTATACTCTCACCACGCCCAGGTTTCCAACTCTATTGCCAAGGCAGTATTGGAGGAAGTAAAAGGTCGTGCTGACTTAATCTAAAAAAACTTGAAGTCCCGTAGGCTAGCGAATGACTCTTAGCCTGCGGAACTTCATCTTATATAACTATTTAATAACTAAAGACAGTAATGAGTCAAAAAATTAGAATCAAACTGAAATCTTACGACCACAACTTGGTTGACAAGTCAGCTGAGAAGATTGTAAGAACGGTGAAGACAACGGGCGCCATCGTTAGCGGTCCGATTCCTCTTCCTACGCACAAGCGTATCTTTACCGTGAACCGTTCGACTTTCGTTAACAAGAAGTCGCGTGAACAATTCGAACTCTCTTCTTACAAGAGACTGATTGACATCTATAGCTCAACAGCTAAGACAGTAGATGCTCTGATGAAGTTGGAGTTACCGAGTGGTGTGGAAGTAGAAATCAAAGTGTAAGTATTAAAAATTAAGTGAAATGCCAGGATTATTAGGAAAAAAAATCGGAATGACATCCGTTTTCAGTGCCGAGGGTAAGAATGTACCATGCACTGTTATCGAAGCAGGTCCTTGTGTTGTTACTCAAGTGAAAACTGTAGAAAAGGACGGTTATGAAGCTGTTCAGCTGGGCTTCCAGGACAAGAAGGAGAAGCACACTACAAAGCCTTTGATGGGCCACTTTAAGAAAGCTGGAGTAACTCCCAAGAAACACTTGGCTGAGTTCAAAGAATTTGAAACAGAGTTGAATCTGGGTGACACTGTTACCGTAGAACTGTTCAATGACGCAACTTTTGTTGACGTTGTAGGTACTTCTAAGGGTAAAGGTTTCCAGGGTGTAGTAAAACGCCATGGTTTTGGTGGTGTAGGCCAGACTACTCACGGTCAGCACAACCGCGCTCGTAAGCCGGGTTCTATCGGTGCTTGTTCTTACCCTGCAAAAGTATTCAAAGGAATGCGCATGGGCGGACAGCTTGGTGGCGACAGAGTAACTGTTCAAAACCTGCAGGTATTAAAGGTAATCGCGGAGCACAATCTTCTTTTGATTAAGGGATCTGTTCCTGGTTGCAAAGGTTCAATCGTAATAATTGAGAAATAATGGAAGTTAACGTATATAACATTAAAGGTGAAGACACTGGGAGAAAGATTACGTTAAACGAGTCTATCTTCGGAATTGAGCCCAACGACCACGCTATCTACTTGGATGTTAAACAGTTTATGGCTAACCAGCGTCAGGGTACACACAAGTCAAAGGAAAGAAGCGAAATCAGTGGTTCTACTCGTAAAATCGGTCGCCAGAAAGGTGGTGGTGGTGCACGTCGTGGTGACATGAACTCACCGGTACTTGTTGGTGGTGGACGCGTATTCGGTCCGAAACCGAGAGATTACTACTTCAAATTAAACAAAAAAGTAAAGGCTCTGGCTCGTAAGTCAGCTTTGTCATACAAGGCTCAGAACAACGCAGTTGTAGTAGTAGAAGACTTCTCTTTTGAAGCTCCGAAGACTAAAGATTTTGTTGCAATGACAAAAAATCTTAAAGTTTCTGACAAAAAGCTGCTTGTGATTTTACCAGAAGCAAATAAAAACGTATATTTGTCGGCTCGTAATGTGAAGGGTGCTAATGTGCAGACTATCTCAGGGTTAAATACTTACAGAGTATTGGACGCTGGGGTCGTTGTGTTTGCTGAAAGTGCACTTTCTGCTATCGACAATATCTTAATGTAAAAAGGAGGCTTAAATAATGGGAATTATTATTAAACCGTTAGTGACAGAGAAGATGACTGCAATTACTGATAAGACGAATAATCGTTTCGGCTTTATCGTGCGTCCTGAAGCTAATAAACTGGAAATTAAGAAGGAAGTTGAAGCCCTTTACAACGTTACAGTAGTTGATGTGAATACAATGAAGTATGCCGGCAAAAACAAGAGCCGCTATACTCGTGCCGGTATCATCAACGGACGTACGAATGCGTTCAAGAAGGCTATCGTTACGTTGAAAGAAGGAGATACTATTGATTTTTATAGCAATATTTAATAAAAATGGCAGTACGTAAATTTAAGCCCACAACACCGGGGCAAAGACATAAAATTATTGGTACTTACGAAGAGATTACTGCACGGGTACCAGAAAAGTCTCTTGTATTTGGTAAGAAATCTTCAGGTGGTCGTAACAACGAAGGTAAGATGACTATGCGCTACATCGGTGGCGGTAGTAAGAAGATTATTCGTATCGTAGATTCAAGAGAAATAAAGACGGTGTGCCTGCAGTGGTTAAAACAATTGAATACGATCCGAATCGTTCGGCTCGTATCGCTTTGTTGTTTTATGCAGATGGAGAAAAAAGATATATTATTGCTCCCAATGGATTGCAAGTTGGTACGACTTTGATGTCAGGTGAGACTGCCGCTCCGGAAATCGGAAACGCACTTCCGCTTCAGAATATTCCGGTCGGTACTGTAATTCACAACATCGAATTACGTCCGGGACAAGGCGCTGCCTTGGTTCGCTCGGCTGGTAACTTCGCTCAGTTGACTTCTAGAGAAGGTAAGTACTGCGTTATCAAGTTGCCTTCAGGTGAGGTTCGTCAGATCCTCAGTACTTGTAAGGCTACTATTGGTAGTGTAGGTAACTCAGATCATGGATTGGAAAGTTCAGGTAAAGCTGGACGTTCTCGTTGGTTAGGACGTCGTCCGCGTAACCGTGGTGTTGTTATGAACCCGGTTGATCACCCGATGGGTGGTGGTGAAGGACGTGCTTCAGGAGGACACCCGAGATCTCGTAAGGGATTGTACGCTAAGGGTCTTAAGACAAGAGCTCCGAAGAAACAATCGTCTAAGTATATTATTGAGAGAAGAAAGAAGTAATCTGATTAATTGAGTAAATTATGAGTCGTTCATTAAAAAAAAGGTCCGTATATTAACGTTAAGCTTGAGAAGAAAGTGCTTGCCATGAATGAATCGGGCAAGAAAGTGGTAGTTAAGACCTGGGCCAGAGCTTCAATGATTTCGCCTGATTTCGTAGGCCATACTGTTGCAGTTCACAACGGAAATAAATTTATTCCTGTTTATGTTACCGAAAATATGGTAGGACACAAGTTGGGCGAATTTGCTCCAACTCGTACTTTCAGAGGACACGCTGGTAACAAGAAAAAATAAAACAGGATTTATCTGAAATAATAAAGTAATAATATAATGGGAGCAAGAAAAAAAATATCGGCTGAAAAAAGAAAAGAAGCCTTAAGACCATGTATTTTGCGAAATTGCAAAATGTTCCTACTTCCCCCCCGTAAAATGCGTCTCGTGGCTGACATGATTCGCGGGATGGAGGGTGAACAGAGCACTCGGCGTTTTGAAGTTCTCTTCAAAAGAGGCTGCCGCAAGAGTGGAAAAGTTGCTGCGCTCTGCAATTGCTAACTGGGAGCAGAAAAACGAACGTAAAGCTGAAAGTGGCGAGCTGTTCGTAACCAAGATTTTTGTTGATGGTGGTGCTACACTCAAAAGAATGAGACCGGCTCCGCAGGGTAGAGGTTACAGAATTCGTAAACGTTCAAACCACGTAACGTTGTTCGTTGGTTCTAAAAGTAATAACGAAGATCAAAATTAAGGTAAATGGGACAAAAAGTTAATCCAATAAGCAACCGTTTAGGAATTATCAGAGGATGGGATTCCAATTGGTATGGTGGAAAGAATTACGGCGATTCTCTGCTGGAAGATAGCAAGATTCGTAAATATTTGAACGCTCGTCTGGCAAAGGCTAGTGTGTCAAGAATTGTAATTGAACGTACACTGAAACTCGTGACTATTACCGTTTGTACTGCACGTCCGGGTATCATTATCGGCAAAGGTGGCCAAGAAGTTGACAAGTTGAAAGAGGAGTTGAAGAAGGTTACTGATAAGGATATTCAGATTAATATCTTCGAAGTTAAGAGACCAGAGTTGGATGCTGTTATCGTGGCTAACAACATTGCCCGTCAGGTTGAAGGCAAAATAGCCTACCGTCGTGCCATCAAGATGGCTATTGCCAATACAATGCGTATGGGTGCGGAAGGTATCAAGATTCAGATTTCAGGACGTTTGAATGGTGCAGAAATGGCCCGTTCTGAAATGTATAAGGAAGGAAGAACTCCGTTGCACACTTTCAGAGCAGATATCGACTATTGTCATGCAGAAGCATTGACTAAGGTTGGTCTTCTCGGCATTAAAGTTTGGATTTGTAGAGGTGAAGTTTATGGTAAGAAGGAGTTGGCTCCGAACTTTACGCAAAGCAAAGAAAGTGGTCGTGGAAGCAATAGCGGAAACAATGGCGGAAAGAACTTCAAAAGAAAGAAAAAATAATCGCTAACGAATTTGATTTTTAGGAATTATGTTACAACCGAAAAAAACAAAATTCAGAAGACAACAAAAAGGCCGTCAAAAGGGTAATGCCCAAAGAGGAAACCAGTTGGCTTTCGGATCTTTTGGTATTAAGGCCTTGGAAACGAAATGGATTACAGGCCGTCAGATTGAAGCTGCGCGTATTGCAGTGACAAGATATATGCAACGTCAAGGACAGATTTGGATTCGTATTTTCCCCGACAAACCTATCACCAGAAAGCCTGCTGATGTGCGTATGGGTAAGGGTAAGGGTGCGCCGGAAGGATTCGTAGCGCCTGTTACACCGGGTAGAATTATTATCGAAGCCGAAGGAGTATCTTATGAAATCGCTAAAGAAGCTTTGCGCTTGGCTGCACAGAAGCTTCCTATCACAACTAAGTTTGTGGTTAGACGTGATTATGATATTCAAAATCAAAATGCGTAAGAAGTATGAAAACAGCAGAAATTAAAGAGATGCCTACCAGTGACTTGGTAGAAAGAGTTGAAGCAGAAGTAGCTAATTACAACCAAGTGATTTTAAATCATTCTATTTCTCCTTTGGATAATCCTGCTCAGATCAAACAATTACGCAGGACTATTGCGCGTATGAAGACTGAATTACGCCAAAGAGAACTTAACAATAAATGATGAGCTTGATGGAAGCAAGAAATTTAAGAAAAGAAAGAACAGGGGTTGTGCTGAGCGATAAGATGGATAAGACCATTACAGTAGCAGCTAAGTTTAAGGAGAAACACCCCATATATGGTAAGTTCGTTAGCAAGACGAAGAAGTACCATGCTCATGATGAAAAGAATGAGTGCAATATCGGCGATACTGTACACATCATGGAAACTCGTCCTTTGAGCAAGACTAAGAGATGGAGATTGGTAGAAATAATTGAAAGAGCTAAGTAATTATGATACAAGTAGAATCCAGACTTACAGTATGTGATAATAGTGGGGCAAAAGAGGCTCTCTGTATCCGCGTTTTGGGTGGTACAGGTCGTCGCTATGCTTCAGTAGGGGACGTGATTGTCGTTTCTGTTAAGAGCGTTATCCCTTCAAGTGATATTAAAAAAAGGTGCAGTGTCTAAAGCTTTGATCGTACGTACTAAGAAAGAAATCCGTCGTGCTGATGGCTCTTACATACGTTTTGATGATAATGCTTGCGTGTTGTTGAACAATGCAGGTGAAATTAGAGGTAGTCGTATTTTCGGTCCGGTAGCTCGTGAACTTCGTGCTACTAACATGAAAGTTGTGTCACTCGCTCCTGAAGTACTTTAATATTGTAAAAGATTTGAGTAATGAGTAAATTACATATTAAAAAAAGGCGATACAGTTTATGTAAACTCCGGTGAAGACAAGGGTAAGACTGGTCGTGTATTGAAGGTTCTTGTTGATAAAAACCGCGCAATCGTTGAAGGTATCAACATGGTGTCTAAGAGCACAAAACCGAATGCTAAGAACCCGCAAGGTGGTATTGTGAAGCAAGAAGCTTCTATCCACTTGTCAAACTTGAACCCCGTTGATCCAAAGACTGGCAAAGCAACGCGTGTTGGTAGAAAAGTAAGTGCTGAAGGCACTTTAGTGCGTTATTCTAAAAAATCAGGAGAGGAGATTAAGTAATGAGTAATACTGCTAGCCTTAAGAAAGAATATGCAGAGCGTATTGCGCCTGCATTGAAATCACAGTTCCAGTATTCTTCTTCTATGCAGATACCCGTACTTAAGAAGATTGTTATCAATCAGGGTCTGGGTATGGCTGTTGCCGACAAGAAGATTATTGAAGTGGCAATTAATGAAATGACTACTATCACTGGCCAGAAAGCCGTGGCAACCATTTCTCGTAAGGATATTGCAAACTTTAAGTTGCGTAAGAAAATGCCGATTGGCGTTATGGTAACTCTGCGTCGTGAGAGAATGTACGAATTCCTTGAAAAGTTGGTTCGTGTAGCTCTGCCTCGTATCCGCGACTTCAAGGGTATTGAAAGTAAGTTCGATGGTAAGGGTAACTATACCCTTGGTATTCAGGAACAAATCATTTTCCCTGAAATTAATATCGATAGTATTACTAGAATTCTCGGAATGAATATTACCTTTGTAACCTCTGCGCAAACAGATGAAGAAGGGTATGCCTTGTTGAAAGAATTCGGTTTACCGTTTAAAAAACGCTAAAAAAGATTGATAATATGGCAAAGGAATCAATGAAAGCACGCGAAGTAAAGCGTGCTAAATTAGTAGCCAGATATGCCGAGAAAAGAGCTGCGTTGAAGCAAATCGTTAGAACCGGTGATCCTGCTGAAGCTTTTGAAGCTGCACAGAAATTGCAGGATTTGCCTAAAAATTCTAACCCGATTCGCATGCACAACCGTTGCAAGCTGACAGGTCGTCCCAAAGGATATATCCGTCAGTTTGGCATCTCCAGAATCCAGTTCCGTGAGATGGCTTCTAACGGTCTTATTCCCGGTGTAAAGAAAGCAAGCTGGTAATTATTGTTTTTAAATATTGTCAGGGTAGGCCTGATTAATTTAATTTATTTTTTATATGACTGATCCAATAGCAGATTATTTGACGAGGTTGCGGAACGCTATTCAAGCGAAGCACAGAGTTGTGGAAGTTCCGGCTTCTAATTTGAAAAAAGAAATCACTAAGATTCTTTTTGAAAAGGGCTACATTCTTAATTATAAGTTTGTAGAAGATGGTCCTCAAGGTACAATCAAAGTTGCCTTGAAGTATGATCCGGTAAACAAGGTTAACGCAATCAAGAAGCTGGAGAGAATCTCTTCTCCGGGTTTGCGTCAATATACCGGTTATAAAGACATGCCGCGTGTTATTAATGGTTTGGGTATTGCTATAATATCTACTTCCAAGGGTGTAATGACCAACAAAGAAGCCGCTGAACTGAAGATTGGTGGTGAAGTTTTGTGTTATGTATATTAATAGGAGGAATTAGCAATGTCAAGAATAGGAAAATTACCCATTAGTGTTCCCGCTGGAGTAACAGTTACTCTGAAAGATGACGTGGTTACCGTTAAGGGACCCAAAGGCGAAATGAGCCAATATGTAAATCCTGCTATCAATGTTACCATCGAAGACGGTCATGTTGTTTTGGCTGAGAATGAAAATGCAATGCTGGATAACCCCAAGCAAAAGCATGCATTCCATGGATTATACCGTTCATTGGTGCACAACATGGTTGTTGGTGTATCAGAAGGATATAAGAAAGAATTGGAACTTGTCGGTGTAGGTTACCGTGCCTCTAACCAGGGAAATATCATTGAACTGGCTTTAGGTTATACTCACAGTATCTTTATACAGTTGCCTCCTGAAGTTAAAGTTGAGACTAAGTCTGAAAGAAACAAGAATCCTTTGATTATATTGGAATCTTGCGACAAGCAGTTACTTGGTCAAGTTTGCTCTAAAATACGTTCTTTCCGTAAGCCTGAACCGTATAAGGGTAAGGGTATTAAGTTTGTTGGCGAAGAAATTCGTAGAAAGTCTGGTAAATCAGCTGGTGCTAAATAATCATTTAAATTGATATTATTATGACAACAAAAATAGAAAGACGAATTAAGATCAAATATAGAGTACGCAACAAAATTTCAGGTACTACTGAATGCCCGCGTATGAGTGTATTTAGAAGTAACAAGCAAATCTATGTTCAGATTATCGATGACTTGTCCGGTAAGACATTGGCTGCCGCTTCTTCGTTGGGTATGACTGAAAAAATGCCTAAGAAGGAACAAGCTGCTAAAGTAGGTGAACTGATTGCGAAAAAAAGCTCAGGAAGCAGGTATTACTACTGTTGTTTTCGACCGTAATGGTTACTTGTATCATGGGAGAGTAAAAGAGGTGGCTGATGCTGCCCGTAACGGTGGACTTAAATTTTAATCATTATGGCAGGACTTAATAATAGAGTTAAGATTACAAACGATATAGAGCTGAAAGACAGATTGGTTGCTATTAATCGTGTAACCAAAGTAACCAAAGGTGGTAGAACTTTTAGTTTCTCTGCTATTGTGGTAGTAGGAAACGAAGAAGGCATCATCGGTTGGGGCCTTGGTAAAGCTGGTGAAGTAACCGCTGCTATTGCCAAAGGTGTTGAATCTGCAAAGAAAAACCTGACAAGAGTGCCTGTACTGAAAGGTACAGTTCCTCACGAACAGTCTGCAAAGTTCGGTGGCGCTGAAGTATTTATTAAACGGCTTCTCACGGTACTGGTGTTGTTGCTGGCGGTGCAATGCGTGCCGTATTGGAAAGTGTTGGTGTAACAGACGTTTTGGCTAAGTCAAAAGGTTCTTCCAACCCGCACAACTTGGTAAAGGCTACTATCTTGGCATTGAGTGAAATGCGCGATGCTCGTATGGTTGCCCAGAACAGAGGAGTTAGTATGGAAAAAGTATTTAGAGGATAAGGAGGAAGAATATGTCGACTATAAAGATTAAACAAGTTAAAAGTAGAATTGGTGCTCCTGCTGATCAGAAGAGAACTCTCGATGCACTGGGACTTCATAAGTTGAATCGTGTGGTTGAACACGAATGCACTCCTTCAATTCTTGGAATGGTGGATAAGGTTAAACACTTGGTTACCATTGTTAAGTAATTATTTGTTGAATATAAAACGAATTACAATATGAACTTAAGTAATTTAAAACCTGCAGAGGGATCTACTAAAACAAGAAAGAGAATTGGACGTGGTCCGGGTTCTGGCTTGGGAGGTACTTCTACTAGAGGTCATAAAGGAGCTAAATCAAGATCTGGATACTCTAAGAAAATCGGTTTTGAAGGTGGTCAGATGCCTCTTCAACGTCGTGTACCTAAGTTTGGCTTTAAAAATATCAATCGTGTAGAGTATAAGGCTATCAACTTGGATACAATTCAGAAATTGGCTGAAGCAAAGAACTTGCAGACTGTAGGTATCAGTGACTTCATTGCTGCTGGTTTCATTTCTGCAAGCCAGTTGGTAAAAGTATTAGGTAACGGAACTTTGACTGCTAAGTTGGATGTACAAGCACATGCATTTTCTAAGACTGCTGTTGCTGCCATCGAAGCTGCTGGTGGACAAGTAGTAAAACTCTAATTCAATGAGAAAAGCTATTGAAACATTAAAGAATATATGGAAAATTGAGGATCTGAGACAACGGATCCTCATTACCATATTGTTTGTGGCAATCTACCGTTTTGGTTCGTATGTCGTTTTGCCGGGTATCAATCCGTCAATGCTGACACAATTGCATCAACAGACAAGCGAAGGTCTTTTAGCCTTGTTAAATATGTTTTCCGGAGGAGCATTTTCCAATGCCTCTATTTTTGCATTGGGTATCATGCCGTACATCTCTGCCTCCATTGTGATTCAGTTGCTGGGTATTGCGGTTCCGTATTTCCAGAAATTGCAGCGCGAAGGTGAGAGTGGTAGAAGAAAAATGAATCAATATACTCGTTATCTGACGATTCTTATTCTTTTGGTTCAGGCTCCTTCTTATTTGCTCAATCTTAAGATGCAGGCTGGTCCTTCTTTAAATGCTTCATTAGATTGGACTCTGTTTATGTTTACTTCTACCATTATTTTAGCGGCTGGAAGTATGTTTATTTTGTGGCTTGGTGAGAGAATTACGGATAAGGGTATCGGTAATGGTATTTCGCTGATTATCATGATTGGTATCATCGCCCGTCTGCCACAGTCCTTATTCCAGGAATTGATTTCCCGTATGACGGACAAGACTGGTGGTCTGGTAATGTTCTTGATTGAGCTTGTTGTTCTGCTGGTTGTTATTGCATTCGCTATTCTTTTGGTGCAGGGAACTAGAAAGATTCCTGTACAATATGCGAAGAAGATCGTGGGTAACAAGCAATATGGCGGTGCTAGACAGTATATTCCTTTGAAGGTGAATGCTGCTAACGTGATGCCTATCATTTTTGCTCAGGCTATCATGTTTATTCCTATCACTCTTGTTGGGTTCTCAAATGTAAATGATGCAAGTGGTTTCGTACGTGCATTGACTGATCATACAAGCTTTTGGTATAATTTGATTTTTGCAGTGTTGATTATATTGTTTACGTATTTCTATACTGCAATTACTATTAACCCGACTCAGATGGCTGAAGATATGAAGAGAAACAATGGTTTTATTCCGGGTATCAAGCCAGGAAAGCAAACTGCTGAGTATATTGACGTGATTATGTCGCGTATTACTTTGCCTGGTTCTTTCTTCTTGGCCTTGGTTGCCATTATGCCTGCGTTTGCCGGTATATTCGGTGTGAAAGCTGAGTTTGCTCAATTCTTTGGCGGTACATCTTTGTTAATCCTTGTGGGTGTGGTGCTTGATACTCTCCAGCAGGTAGAAAGTCATTTGTTGATGAGACACTATGACGGTTTGCTGAAATCCGGACGTATTAAAGGCCGCAGTGGTAATGTAGCTGCATATTAATCTTTTTTGAAGAATGATATTTCTTAAAACAGAAGATGAAATAGAGCTGCTCCGCAAGAGTAATTTGCTTGTTGGAAAGACGTTGGCTGAGATAGCTAAGGTTATAAAGCCCGGAGTGACAACAAAAGAGCTGGATAGGGTGGCGGAAGAGTTCATCAGAGACAATGGTGCTGTTCCAACCTTTAAAGGTTTTCCTAATCAATATGGCGATCCGTTTCCAGCTTCTATTTGCACATCTGTAAATGACCAGGTGGTACATGGTATTCCGGGAGATGATGTGGTACTGAAAGATGGTGATATCGTGTCTGTTGATTGTGGTACTTACATGAATGGCTTTTGTGGCGACTCAGCCTATACGTTTTGTGTAGGTGAAGTTGACGAAGAAGTCCGCAAATTACTGAAGGTTACTAAAGAAGCATTGTACATAGGGATACAGAATGCCGTTCACGGCAAGCGGTTGGGTGATATCGGTTATGCGATACAGCAGCACTGCGAATCTAATTCTTATGGTGTGGTGCGTGAGTTTGTGGGTCACGGAATAGGCAAGGAAATGCATGAAGATCCTCAGGTTCCCAATTACGGAAAGCGTGGTTATGGGACAATGCTGAAGAAAGGCTTGTGCATTGCCATTGAACCGATGATAACTTTAGGTAACCGACAAATACTCATGGAGCGTGATGGCTGGACGGTGAGGACAAAAGACCGCAAGTGTGCAGCTCATTTTGAACATACGATAGCAGTCGGCACTGGTGAAGCTGATATATTGTCATCATTCGAGTTCATTGAAGAAGTATTAGGAGATAAAGCAATTTAAGAAATTAATATGGCAAAGCAATCTGCAATAGAACAAGATGGAGTTATAGTTGAAGCATTGTCTAATGCAATGTTTCGTGTTGAATTAGAAAACGGACATGAGATTACTGCACATATTTCCGGTAAGATGCGGATGCATTACATCAAAATCCTGCCAGGGGATAAAGTAAGAGTCGAAATGTCTCCTTACGATTTATCGAAAGGAAGAATTGTATTTAGATATAAATAAAATTAAGATATGAAAGTAAGAGCATCCTTAAAGAAACGTACGCCAGAGTGTAAGATCGTTAGACGTAATGGCCGTTTGTATGTTATTAACAAGAAAAATCCTAAGTATAAACAACGTCAAGGATAATATTATTATTTTTGCAAAAAAATAATTTAGTATATGGCTATAAGAATAGTTGGTGTCGATTTGCCTCAAAACAAGAGAGGTGAAGTTGCGTTGACCTATGTATATGGTATAGGTCGTAGTAGTTCAGCAAAAATTTTGGATAAAGCAGGTGTTGACAGAGACCTGAAAGTAAAAGACTGGACGGATGATCAGGCTGCCAAGATTCGTGAGATCATTGGTGCAGAGTATAAGGTTGAAGGTGATCTTCGTTCTGAAGTTCAATTGAACATTAAGCGTTTAATGGATATCGGTTGTTATCGTGGTGTTCGTCATCGTATTGGTCTTCCAGTAAGAGGTCAGAGCACAAAGAACAATGCCCGTACTCGTAAGGTAGAAAGAAAACCGTTGCTAATAAGAAAAAAGCTACTAAATAATAATTGTTGATATGGCAAAAAAAACAGTTGCAGCAAAAAAGAGAAATGTGAAGGTTGATGCTAATGGACAGTTGCATGTTCATTCATCTTTTAACAACATTATTGTTTCTCTGGCAAACAGCGAAGGTCAGATCATTTCTTGGTCTTCTGCCGGAAAGATGGGTTTTAGAGGTTCAAAGAAGAACACTCCCTACGCAGCACAGATGGCTGCTCAAGATTGTGCTAAGATAGCATACGATCTTGGCTTGAGAAAGGTAAAAGCATATGTGAAGGGCCCGGGTAACGGACGTGAGTCTGCTATTAGAACTATCCACGGTGCAGGTATCGAGGTTACTGAAATCATTGACGTAACTCCGCTTCCGCACAACGGTTGTCGTCCTCCGAAAAGACGTAGAGTTTAAAATTTACCTTTAATAGAAGTGAGACTTGATTTTGTTATTGGATTGTAAACTTTCTCTCTGCAATCGCGGCTGCAACAAACCCAAGTTCATGAATAAACAATTAAATATTTAAAAGAAATGGCTAGATATACTGGACCAAAATCAAGAATAGCCCGTAAATTCGGTGAAGGTATCTTTGGAGCAGATAAAGTATTGTCAAAGAAGAACTATCCTCCCGGACAGCACGGTAATTCCAGAAAGAGAAAGACTTCTGAATACGGTGTTCAACTTCGTGAGAAACAGAAAGCCAAATATACTTATGGCGTTTTGGAAAAACAATTCCGCAACTTGTTTGAGAAGGCTGAGACTGCCAAAGGCACATAGG